>ERZ1034876.680-NODE-680-length-17606-cov-12.919207_pt1 | contig 17606 bp, 17 predicted proteins | sample MGYA00520698_ERZ1034876 | MGnify/ENA primary metagenome ERZ1034876 (study PRJEB33766, sample SAMN09781723) | gut metagenome | biome: gut microbiome | host: Homo sapiens | place: Madagascar | study: EMG produced TPA metagenomics assembly of the PRJNA485056 data...
TTAGCAGCTGCCGCACCTCGCTCGCCGTATCGGCACTTAGAATTGTGCGGTATTGTCTTAAGCTTTCACGTCACGTTCTTTTAAAAGCAAGTAGGCCGTTACAAACATGGCTGCCAGCCAAAAGGCGCTGGCGGCGGCAAACTGCACGCCCTGCCCGGCGAGAATATCCTCGCTGCGGTTGGCGTTCATGCCAGCCTGCATCAGGCAGTAGGGCCAAAAGAGGGAATACCCCTTGCTGCCCAGCAGCATGCCCACGATGCCGCCGACAATGGCAAGGAAGATGGGCACTGCAAAGCTGCGGAGGACCATGGCCAGCAGCAATTGCGCTGCAATCACCGCCAGTGCCCCTACTGTGCCCCGCAGCCCAAACAAAATCAGTTCCACCGGCGGCCAATCGGGAAACCGGGCAAACAGCTTGCCGCAGGCAACAAACAATGTCAGTTCCCAGACTTGGGTGAACAGCGCCAGCTTAAACACCACGCAGAACTTGGCCAAAAACAGATCCAGCGGCGGCACGGGGGCGGCCATAATTAAATTCCAGTTGTGGCCCATATGCTCCAGCCGCCACAGGTAGGCCGCATAGGCCGCCACCATGGCAGGGAAGAACAGCATCGAGTAAAACAGCGTGTGCTGGGTCCACAAGCTGTACCAGCGCTCGTGCAGGATTTCGAGATTTTGCAGGTAGTTGAAGGTGCCGTAACTGGCCGAGATCAGCGGCATCACAAAAAACAGCAGCCAGATCGGCGAGCGGTGCAGCTTGCGGTTTTCGGCTGCAATACAGCGTTTCAGCATGGTTCATACCTCCTTATTGCACATTACGCGCCAGCAAACGCCAAACAAAAAGACCGCCAGCCCAAAGGTAAATACCAACAGCCCCCAGTTGCAGGGCCGCGTGCCGTAAAGTACGGTGTGGCTGGCCTGGTCCCAGACCTTGACCTCGTAGCTGCACAGCGGCACAAAGTAGCCCCAGGGCACAAAATAGCTGGCGATCTGCGGCATAAAAGCCGAGAACAGACCCAGCAGCGCACCGATGATGCCCACGCACACCGCAGGCAGGGGATTGCTGAAGCACAGCGCCAGCAGCAGCTCCAAAAAGTAAAGCATGATGCAGACCGTCAGCGTGCAGAGGTTGAGGTAGGCAAACTGCCCGGCAGGAAAGGCTTCGGTGTAGCCTTGCGTGTGCCCCAGCAGCAGGAGGACGGCGGCTTCCAGCGCGACCATCAGCACAATTTCCCCCAGCCCAAACGCCGCCTTGCCGAAGAACAAACTGCTGCGGCTTTGCAGGGTGTAAAGCAGTTTGGCTGTATAGCCTTTGACCTCCACATCCCACAACCGGCTGGCCAGTACGGCCATCAGCACCGGCAGCAAAATGGTATTGATGATGGGCACGCCGAAAAACAGGGCGCTGTAGGCGTTGGCCAGTTCATCCTGTCCGGTGGGCGCAGTGCTACCCAGCCAGAGATAGAGGATGACCGCAAAGGCAAGGCACAGCACAAGATCGTGGCGTCGGCGGGCTTTCTGCCATTCGGCATGCAGGGTTTGCAGCATCTCAGCCCACCTCCTTCGGCGCGGTCAGCGTCAGGAAAATTTCCTCCAGCGTCCTGGTGTGCTGGGTCAGGCCCACCACCCCGGCGCCGCTGTCCGCTAAGGCCTGCACCAGGCCCGCCAGCAGGTCGTCCCGCAGGGGCGGCAGGGCGATGGTGTTATCCTCGTCCACTGCGGCGGTGGGCAGCCCGTTGGCCTGCAGCACCGGCAAAGCCTTGGCAGGGTGCAGCAGCCGCAGGGTCAGCGCACCCTTGCTGTGGCGCTGCAGTTCAGTCAGCGGGCCTTCAAACAGCATCCGCCCATGGTCGATGATGCCTACCTGCTCCACCATCTGCTCCATCTCGCCCAGCAGATGGCTGGAGATCAGCACAGTGGCTCCGGTGGCGGTGGGCATGGTGCGGATGAGTTCCCGCATCTCCTGGATACCGGCGGGGTCTAGGCCGTTGGTGGGTTCGTCCAGCACCAGCAGCTTGGGGCTGCCCAGCAGGGCCATGGCGATGCCCAGCCGCTGCTTCATGCCCAGCGAATACTGCCCCACCTTGTGGTGCTGGTCATTGGTCAGCTGCACAATGTCCAGCACACGGGCAATGTCCTTGTGGGGCACACCTTTTAAGTCGGCCACGATCTCCAGATTCTCCCGCGCGGTCAGGTGCAGGTAGCCGGAGGGCGACTCGATCAGACTGCCGGTCTGCCGCAGCAGAGCCAGGCGGTTGGCGTCGGTCATCTCCCGGCCCAGCAGCCGCACCGTGCCGCCGGTGGGGTGCACCAGACCCAGCAGCATCTTCATCGTGGTGGATTTGCCCGCACCGTTGGGGCCTAAAAAGCCGTAGACACAGCCCTCCGGCACGGTCAGCGCCAGATGATCCACCACCAGATGGCTTCCATAGCGCTTGCACAGGGCGTCGGTTTCAATCACGTTTTGCATAGTCACACGCTCCTTACTCGTATCTTAAGTACAAGCCCAGTATAAACGCCAAATCTTATCTGCCCCGTAAGCCCAGCTTAATTTTGCCTTAAGATTTTCCACGAACGTTGGCAGCGGTGCGCGGGGCGTGTATAATAAAGGTAGGAGTTGAGACTATGCAGACGATTTACGAAGCATCGATTTTATTGGTGGATGATAACCCCGATCTGCTGGTGCTGGTGGGGGACAGCCTGCGCACGGCGGGGTATACCAGCATCCGCACCGCTGCCACATGTGCCGAGGCCCGGGCACTGTTTGCCGCGGCTGCGCCGGAGTTGATGATCTTGGACATCAACCTGCCGGACGGCGACGGCTTTACCCTATTGCGCCAGCTGCACGCCAAGGCTGATGTGCCCGCACTGTTCCTCTCGGCTCGGGACGCTGACGCTGACCGCTTGCTGGGGCTGGGCCTTGGCGCGGACGACTACCTGACCAAGCCCTTTTTGATGCAGGAATTGCTTTTGCGGGTGCAGCGTATTTTGCAGCGCGCCTACCGGGCAGAACTGTGCCGCGCCGCCCCGCCTGCCCTGGAGCTGGGGGACTGTCAGGTCAATCTGGCCGATGCTGCCGTGTACCGCCCTGACGGCGTGACCCTGCCTCTGACCGCCACCGAGCGCGCCCTGCTGCAAAAACTGGCCGATAACCGCGGGCACATCGTGACCTACGACGCCCTGTGCGAGGCCGTCTGGGGCGCGGACTATTACGGCTGCGAGAACGCGCTGAACGTGCATATCCGCCACCTGCGGGAAAAGCTGGAGGAAAACGCCAGCCGCCCCCAATGGCTGTTGACGGTGCGGGGCATCGGCTACAAGCTGGCAGGGGAGGTGCAGCGATGAAAACTTTTGCGCGGCTCATCCGCCGCTATGTACTGGCCACGGCGGGTATCATTTTGGTGGTGGTGGCGCTGCTGCTGGGCATGACGATCTACGCCGGCGTGCGGTACAATGACGCATCCGACAGTGTGCAAAAAGTGGGTGCCCTGGCCGAGGCCCTGCACCCCACCGCCGACGGCCTGCAATGGGACGCCGCCCACACCCCGGCCGAGTGGATGCACGGCTATGCCTGGGCCATGGTGCTGGACGAGGACGGCAACGTTATCTGGCAGCAAGACCTGCCCGAGGCGCTGAACCACCGCTACACCGCCAGCGACATTGCAGTGTTCTCCCGCTGGTATCTGGCCGATTACCCCGTGCAGTGCTGGGCGGCGGATTATGGCCTGTTTGTGGCAGCAGAGCCAGTCGGCAGCCAATGGAAATATAACATCACCGCCCCGCAGGCACGCATGGAGGCAATGGTCGGCGGGCTGCTGCCGGTAGCGGTGCTGCTGCTGGCCGTGGTGCTGGGGTGCTGCCTGTGGTTCAGCTGGCGCGGGGCACGCCACTTGCAGGCGGTGGCCGACGGGCTGGACACTTTAGCCCAGGGCGGCGCGGTGCAGCTGCCCACCACCGGCTTTGCCGGGGAGCTGGCCGAAAAGCTGAACGAGACCGGCGAGCAGCTGCGCCGCCGCAATGAGATCATCGCCCGGAGAGACACCGCTCGCACCGATTGGATCGCAGGTGTCAGCCATGACATCCGCACGCCGCTGGCGCTGATCCTGGGTTGGGGCGAGCAGCTGCAGCAGGATGAGGCCCTGCCTGCCGCAGCCCGGCAGAAAGCCGCAGGAATCTGCACCCAAAGCGAGAAGATACGGTCGCTCATCGGCGATTTGAACTTGACCAGCAAGCTGCAATACGGCGCACAGCCTTTGCGCCGCAAGGCTGTGACGGTCGGCCCGTTCCTGCGCCGGTGTGCCGCCGAATTTTACGAAAGCCCCGCCGCAGGTGACAGCACCCTTGAACTGGAACTGACCCCGGCGGCAGAACACACGGTGGTGCAGGCGGACGAAGCCCTGCTGCTGCGGGCCATCGAAAACCTTTTGCACAACACTGTCGGCCACAATGCAGCCCCCGTGCATGTCACCATCCGGGCGGATGCGGCGGACGGCATGCTGACCATCCAGGTGACTGACGACGGCCAGGGCTACCCGCCCGCCGTGCTGGCCGTATTGCAGGCTGGCGAAACAGGGGAGAATCCCCCGCACATTTTAGGCCTGCATGTTGTAGAGCAGATCCTAGCCGCCCACGGCGGCACCGCCGCTTTTGCCCAAGCCCTGCCCCACGGCGCGGCCGCTGCTTTGACCCTGCCGCTGTAAAAACAAAACGCCCCCTGCCGGAAAACTCCGGCAGGGGGCGTGCTATTTATAAGCTGGGTGCGGTGGGGTAAACTTACTTCATCAGGCCGCAGACCAGCTGGGCGTAGGCCACGGGGTCCTCGATGGGCAGGCCGGCGATCAGCAAAGACTGGTCATACAGCAGCTCGGCATACTGGTCCACCTTGGCAGTGTCGCCAGCCTCGTGGGCGGCTTTCAGCGCAGCGAACACAGCGTGGTTGGGGTTCAGCTCCAGCACCTTGGTGCTTTCCACATCACCGGAACCAGGCATCTTGCGCAGGACCTTCTCCATCTCCATCGAGATGCCGCCCTCGCTGGACAGGGTAACAGGATGCTCCTGCAGGGTGGGGTTGACCTTGACTTCCTTGACCTTGCCGTTCAGGGCCTTCTTGATCTCCTCAAACAGGTCCTTGTTCTCGTTGGCGGTCTCCTCAGCGGCTTTCTTTTCCTCCTCGGTCTCCAGGCCCAGATCACCGGCGTTGATGTTCTTGAATTCCTTCTCTTTGTAATCGTGCATCATCTGCAGGCAGAATTCATCCACATCCTCGGTGCACAGCAGCAGGTCGTAGCCCTTGCTCAGCACCAGCTGGGCGTTGGGCAGCTTGCCCAGGCGGTCAGTGTCGTCACCGGCAGCAAAGTAGATGCACTTCTGGCCTTCGGACATCTTCTCGATGTACTCGTCCAGCGTGACCATCTTCTGCTCCTTGGCGGAGTAGAACATCAGCAGGTCGCCCAGCAGGTCTTTGTGCATGCCGTAATCGCCGTAGACGCCAAACTTGATCTGGCGGCCGAAGCTCTTCCAGAAGGTCTCGTATTTCTCGCGGTCGTTGACCAGCATGGCGTGCAGCTCGTTCTTGATCTTCTTCTCCAGGCTGTTGCGGATGAGCTTGAGCTGGCTGTCCTTCTGCAGGGTCTCACGGCTGATGTTCAGGCTCAGATCCTCGCTGTCGACAACGCCTTTGATGAAGCTGAAATAGTCGGGCAGCAGGTCAGCGCACTTTTCCATGATCATCACGCCGGAAGCGTAGAGGGCCAGGCCCTTCTCGTACTCCTTGGTGTAGTAGTCGTAAGGCGTGCGGCCGGGCACAAACAGCAGGGCCGTGTAGGTGGCGGTGCCCTCGGTGCGGCTGGTAATGACCCGCAGCGGGTCAGAGTAGTCCATGAACTTGTTCTTATAGAACTCGTTGTAGTCCTCGTCCTTGACCTCGCTCTTCGGGCGCTTCCAGATGGGGACCATGCTGTTCAGGGTCTCCAGCTCGGTGTAGGTCTCGTACTCTGGCTTGTAGTCGTCGCCGGCGTCTTCCGGCTTCGGCTTCTGGCGAGATTTCTCACGATACATCGTAATGGGGAAGCGGATGTAATCGCTGTATTTCTTGACAAGGTTGGCGATGGTGTAATCGTCCAGATACTCGCTGTAATTCTCGGAGTCGGTATCGTCCTTCAGCACCAGGATGATCTCGGTGCCGACATCGTCCTTGTCGGCTTCGGTGATGGTGTAGCCTTCCACGCCCTTGGACTCCCACTTCCAGGCGGTGTCAGCGCCCTGGGCACGGGAAATGACGGTGACTTTCTGGGCCACCATAAAGGCAGAGTAGAAGCCCACGCCGAACTGACCGATGATGTCGATGTTATCGCTCTGGTTCTCGGTCTTGAAATCGAGAGAGCCGGACTTGGCGATGGTGCCCAGGTTCTTTTCCAGATCTTCCTTGGTCATGCCGATACCGTTATCGGTGATGGTCAGGGTGCGGGCTTCCTTATCGGGCTGGATATGGATCTTCAGGTCATCTTTCGTAATGCCGATGCTGGTGTCGGTCAGGCTCTTGAAATAGCGCTTATCGCAGGCATCGGATGCGTTGGAAATCAGCTCACGCAGGAAGATATCGCGGTTGGTGTAGATGGAGTTGATCATCAAGTCCATCAGTTTTTTGCTTTCGGCTTTGAATTGGTGCATAGCCATAATAAAAGGACCTCGCTTTATTTATATGAATTAGCACTCTTTTGATTTAATTGCTAATGCTAGTTTAGCACTCTTGCAAGCAAACTGCAACCCCTTGCGGCGGATTTAACAGAAATTTTAAAATCCTCTTTTCAAATGGGGATTTTTGCGGTATGCTTACTTTATATATAAAATATAAAAAGGAAAGAAGAAACCCTATGCAATTATACACCCACACTCTCCCCAGCGGGGCCAAACTTACCGGCTACCTGCGGGACGAAACCAACGAGATGCCGGCCTTCAATATCCGCCCGGCGATGCTGATTTTGCCCGGCGGCGGGTATGCCTTTTGCAGCGCGCGGGAGGCAGACCCCATCGCCATGCAGTTTTTGCAGGCGGGTTACCAGACCTTTGTGCTGGAATACACCTGTGCCCACACGCCGGAGCAGGCCCCGCTGCGCTGGCAGCCGTTGATTGACGCCGCCGGCGCCATCCTGCATCTGCGCCGCAACGCCGCCAAACTGCGGCTGGACCCGTTCAAGATCGCGGTCTGCGGCTTCTCGGCTGGCGGGCACCTGGCCGCGTCCACCGCCATTTTGTGGGACGCCGCCCCCGTGCAGAAAGCCCTGGGTATCACCGCCGAGGAAGCCCGCCCCGACGCTGTTGTGCTGGGCTACCCGGTCATTACGTCGGGCATCAAGACCCACGGCGGGTCCATCGCCAACCTGGCCGGGGACGATACCGCCCTGCAGACGATCTTCAGCCTGGAAAACCAGGTGCGCGGCGATCTGCCGCCGTTCTTCATCTGGCACACCGTGGCCGACCAGGCTGTGCCGGTGGAAAACTCGCTGCTGCTGGCCAGTGCCCTGACCGAAAACCACGTGCCCTACGAGCTGCACCTTTTCACCCACGGCGGGCATGGCTCCAGCACCTGCACGCAGGAGGTCAACACCCCCAACCGCCACAACGCCGCCTGGGTGTCCCTGTGCACCGATTGGCTGGCTGAAACCTTACATTTTCATCTGTAACAGGGAGGGGAGTATATGAAGATCGCATTTTACCAAATGCGCCCCTTCGACGAGCAGGCGTATATCGAGCAGTTCAGCAGGGAGTTCGGCATCGACTACGTGACGATCCCCGGCGCACCCTGCCCGGAAAATCTGGACAAGGCCGCAGGCTGCGATGCCGTCAGCCAGAATCCCTGCGAAATTCTGCCCGAGTACGTCGAGGCCTGGGCCAGGATGGGCGTAAAGTATCTGCTTTGCCGCAGCATCGGCTACGATCATATCCCGCTGGAGACCGCCAAAAAGCTGGGCATGCGGGTAGCCCACAGCCACTACCCGCCGGAAGGTGTGGCCAACTACGCCATCATGCTGATGCTGATGTGTACCCGCAAGATGAACCAGACCATGCTGCGTGCCGCTGCCCAGGATTACACGCTGCCCGGCAAGATGGGCAAGGATCTGTCCAACTGCACGGTAGGCGTCATCGGCACCGGCAAAATCGGCCGCACTGTCATTGCCCATTTGCAGGGCTTCGGCTGCAAAATTTTGGCCTACGACCTGTACCAGAGCGACGAGGTGGCCCAAATGGCCGAGTATGTCCCGCTGGACGAGTTGTACGCCCGCAGCGACGTCATCACCCTGCACACCAATGCCACCGCCGAGAACCACCACCTCATCAATGCCGAGTCGCTGGCCAAGATGAAGGACGGCGTGCTCATCGTCAACACCGCCCGCGGTGCGCTGATCGACGAAGAGGCGTTGATTGCTGCACTGGAAAGCGGCAAGGTCGGCGGCGCCGGGCTGGATGTGGTCGAGGAGGAGAACGACCTCGTCTACTTCAACCGCGCCGGCGCTGCGCTGCCCCACCGCACGATGAACATCTTGCGCAGTATGCCCAACGTCATCGTCAGTCCCCATAACGCCTTTTATACCGACGTGAACGTGGCCAGCATGGTGCGCAGCGGCTTTGAGGAACTGACAGACTTTGCCGCGGGCCGCTCCAACCCCTGCGAGGTGCCGCTGTGACCGTGGAACCCGGCCGCAGCGGCGAGAACTGGGATGACCTGCCGCGCATTGCGGCAGGGGACAGCTTTGACTTTGCCTGCGCCGGGTGCGGCGGCTGCTGCCGCGGACGGCGGGATCTGGTGCTGTCCGGGTACGATCTGTACCGCATCGCCCGGCGGCTGGGGTTGTCGCCCCGCATCGTGGCGGGAGCGTTCTGCAAAAGCTACTTGGCCCCGCAAACGCTGCTGCCCGCCCTGCGCCTGACCCCCGACCCCAGGACCGGAAACTGCCGCTTTTTTGAGGGCAGCGCCTGCGCCATCCATGCGGCGCGGCCGCTGGCCTGTGCGCTGTACCCGCTGGGGCAGAGCATCGACCCTGTGACGGCAAAAATCGAATATTACGTGCAGACGCCGCTTTGCGGGGGGCGGACAGACGGTGGCCGTGTGCTGAACGATTACCTGACCGATGCCGCCATTTTGGACCGTGCGGGCATCGACGCCCGCTGGGCCGTGGTGTGTACCCGCTTGTCCGAGCAGCTGCAGGCTGCCGCTGAGCACCCGCATTTTGCCGCTGCCGTAAAGCGTGTGGAGCGGGCGCTGTATTATGACTACGAACTGGGGGACGATTTTTACCCGCAGTTCCAACAGAATATTGAGATTTTGCAGCCGCTTTTGGAGAAGCTGCTGGCATAAAAAATACCCGGACCTTATAAAAAGGTTCGGGCTTTTTGTTTAGATGAACATTGAACGAAAATAGAGGTGTAGGGGTGGATGCTCGCATCGACCCCTACAGATAGGGCTCGAGCCAATCAGCAGAAGAAAAATCCTCCCGGCCGCCCGGTGCAGCAGCAGCTTAGCAGCTGGCAGAACATCATATACAGCCAGAAGGACAGGCAGAACCGGCCCGGATTGCCGCTGGGCTGGGCGTAGGGCTGCTGAGACCCAGCGTAGCTCTGGCCGGGGTTTTGCAGCTGATCCAGCAGGTTTTGGTAGGCGTAGTTGTTGGGCTCCATGTTCACGGCGGTGCGGGCTTCGTCCCGGGCGCGGATGTTGTTGCCCAGGCCCTGGTTGGCCAGCGCGGCGTAGTAGTGCCACTGGGCGGTGCGCTCGTTCTGGGCGATACCGTTCAGGGTGTTCAGGGCTTCCTCATAAAATCCGCTGCGGATGTAGTTGGCCGCGGCGCGCAGTTCGGGGCTTTCCTGGCCGGTGGTGTAGGTCTGGCGTGCCCCGCCGGAGGTGCTGTAATACCCAAACCCGAACGGCCCAAAGCCAAACCCGCCGGTTCCGCCGCCAAAGGGGTTGCCGTACTGCTGGTTGTAGCCGCTTTGCTGGCCGTATCCCTGCTGGCTGTAGCTGCCCTGGGGATTGCCGTAGCTGCCATAGTTCTGGCCGCCGCTCTGCTTCATCCGCATGATCTCGCTGTAGGCGGCCTGTACTTCTTTAAAATGCTCCTCGGCGGTTGGGTCGTTGGGGTGCAGGTCGGGATGGTACTGCTTGCATTTCTGGCGGTAGGCTTTTTTGATGGTCTCGTCGTCGGCACCGGGGAGGATGCCCAAAACGCTGTACGGATCGGTCATTTCTGCTTCCCCTCTCTGTGCTTACGGATCGGCGCATATTTGCTCCACACGCCGGAATAAATGGTGTTGTACAATAGTTTCCCCTCCGGGGTCTCTTTTAGTATGGGCAGCAGTTCAAACTGTTGGGCACACAGGCCCATCTGCTGGGTCAAAAGCTCGTGGCAGCGATCCTCAAACTCGGCAGGGGGCAGGGTGTCGTGCAGCTCTTGCAGCGCGTTGAACTGCCCCTTGCGGGCGTCCTTGGGCAGGTCGTCGTAGGCGTCCATTAAATAAATGAATCCGCCCAACCCCCGGCCCATGGCCTGTAGGGTGGGGGACCAGATGTCCTCCCGGCAGGCGAACACCGTGCCCAGCAGGTCGCCAAAGGCGCGGCATAAAGCGTCCAGATCATGGGAGCCTGCTTTTTCCAGCGCGTTCAGCGCCTCCAGCTGTGCCGTGATGGCCGCCGTCTGGCGGGGCCAGCGCGCCCGGATGGCGGGCAGATACCCTTCCAGCTTTTTGGCTTGCCGCAGGCTGGCACGGCTGTGGTCATCCTGCCAGTTGTCTAAAAAATTGTAGTACGCCAGCGCGATGGTCATATCAGCGGCGTAGTCCAGAAATTCGTTGGCGGCGCGGGGCCGTGCCTTGATGGGGTGCGGCGCGCACCGTCCGGCGGAAAACTGCGTCTGCGGCTCATACAGCGCCGAGTGCAGAATGGCGATAAATGCCAGATCGTAACTTAACGTCAGCTGGCCGGGCAGGCCGTACTTTTGGCCCAGCGTGCGGCAAAGGCCGCAGTAGTAAGCCTGGTAGCGGTCCAGCTCCGGCTTTGCCAGCCCTTTGTGGTAGATGGTAACATACCCGAACATGGTGCGTCAACTCTTTTTAATAAACTGGTTGTGGCACTTGGGGCAGGTGATGGAAATTTTACCGCGCCCGCGCGGCACGCGCAGCTGCTGCCCGCACTGGGGGCAGCGGAAGTAGCGGTACTGCTTGCGCTGCTTAAAGCGCAGGATGTACCGGTTGGCCCAGTCCACGACTTTGTTTTGCAGGGAGAGATATTTTAAATTTTCCGCATATCGTTTGGAACGGTTGCGGCTGAGCACCCGAAAGTAGCAGTAGATGAGCAGCACCAGCCCCAGCCAGTACAGCACCGGGCTGACCCAGGCCCCGATAATGACAAGGATAAAGGAAACGATGCACAAAAATCCGCCCAACTGGTCAAACCCATACCGCCCGGACATAAACCGCTGAAACCAGCTTCTCATGAAAAAACCACCTTTTTATCAATGTCTACAGCGTATTATCCCACACAAATATTGGCAAATCGTGAACAGGAGGGGAAAAGAGTTTGAACAAATGGGTGCTATTAGCACTTGATTTCAATGGTATACAGATAACGCTTATGGTGATTAAGGTCAAGCCCAACTGTTTTAGCCTCACGCATACTTAGACCGAACGTGAAATCCTGCTTGTAAGTTTGCGTTAGGGAAGAACCCTGAGACAACGCAGAAATACTACGCATTAAAGATTTGTCAAGCCAAAGAAAATCCTCCCGCGAAGAATCTGACATAGTGCCATTTGGATTTTTATAAAAGTAATGGTTATCATTCGTGTGGCTAAAACGTGCATCTGTGGTTGAGTTCAAATTGTTGACAGGAACTTTCGCCTTTTCAGATGATTCCGCGATTTCTGAACGGTCAATACGGATAGATTTGGCAGGGCAGTGGGACAAAATGAAGTCTACTAATTCGTCTTTTTGCTCTTCTTCGATATAATTATAGAAAGAATTGGATTCAATAAGCAGATTGCGCTTTAAAGACTTTGGATGACGGATATAATATTGTTTCTGCTTGACTGCACGGTCATTTAAAACCCAATCGTTTTCATTAGCATTTTCAAATTTGTTGAGTTCTGAATGAGAAGTAATGACATGAAATCGATTTTCCTGTATTAGATGTGTTAAATCCAATACAGTAGATAGTGCAAGCGAAGCAAGGAAAAGAGAAAGATCGGACCGTTGCGCTGCATTTAGTATGGAATGAACAAGAGACTCAAAAGAAGATGGCTTTGAATGGTTTAAATCAATGTAATATACATCGAGAACAGGGATAGAGGATTTCATGGGGAACCTCCTTGCTTAAAACGAAAGACATTCAATAATTGATAATTTCCATTGAGTCTCTAATTTCTAATGCCTCACTAAGATCTGTTGCATAATAGTCATACTCGAAACCATCAGAATCTTCATAAATTAAATGTTCGGGTTGGTTCTTATATTTGAAATGAAGGCATTCTGACCATGTAGAACTTCCATCGTGGTAAGTGTAAAGCACACCACTGTTTAAATCACCACTCTCAATTTTCAGGCGGTCACAAGTGCTATTTCCATTACCATAGGAAAAATAGTAAACAAAACCGCCGTCAAAGTCCACGATATAATAATTACTATATGATCCACCGCTGGTTTTATAAGAAAAAATACCCGAATTCCCGAGTTTCGCAGAATCAAAATTATTTGTGGAATAGAAAACGGAATTTTCTATAAAAGAGGATTCATCAATGGAAGAACTCTCAACAGAAGAATCGTCAGGAGTCAGTGTATCACTTTCATCATCAGAAAGTGACGCTCCGGACGGTGCCAAAGAAGGCAAGTCAGCGATATTACCTTCAGTTGGCCGGAAATGAATTTTCATTAGATCAACGCCGCAGAACTCAAGAGTTAAATTTATAGCGGATTCCTTGTTTGAACTATAAAAATAGGTGCTGTTATTGGAGTGCATGTCATAGTCAAACTGTGAATTGCATGCATCTGCGAAAGACTCAAAAGCGCTCTGAGTTACATTGTTAAGGACAAATTCATAGGCGTTATCCCAGTTTATTTCTTCGTATCCAGTCTCGGAAGGGAGGACGGGAAGATAATCTCTTACATTTTCAGGGACATCTAAAGTGCCACACTCATTAGGCGCATAAAGGCAAATTTCTAAGTGCTGGGTATCAGTAGAGTAGCGAATAACAAGTTCTGAATTGTCAGAAGAATATGCGCTGTAAAAAGAGTCGTCCTGACTGGGGGTGTATGTGAATCCGAAATTCTTACAGTCATTTACATAAGAATCAAATTGTTCTTGAGATGCGTCCACAGCAATGATAGCTAATAAAGAATCATTGTCTCGCTCTATATAGCAATTTTCGATGTCATCAAAAGAGGGGAGACTATTGCCTAAAACGAGTGAATCCCAATTCTCCAACTTTGAATAAAGTTCCTTGGGGGACTTTGCCTTTGCACCGCAAGAAGAGAAAACGAGAAGAAAGGCAAGAGATAGAAAGATGTAACACATTTTTTTCATATTGAGTCACCGGTCTTTTCATTTATACTTTGGATGCTTTACGCTTCGCGCACCAGTTTCACCACGCACTCCACATGTTTCGTCCGGGGGAAGAGGTCTACCGGCTGCACCTCTTCGGCCTTATACCCGTGCTCTACCAGCCAGCGGGTGTCGCGGGCGGCGGTGGCGGCGTTGCAGCTTACCATCACCACCGTGCGCGGGGCCATGGCGGCGATGGCTGTCAGCGTGGCTTCGTCGCAGCCTTTGCGCGGCGGGTCAACGACGATGACATCGGGGCGCGCGCCCTCGGCGGCCAGCTGGGCCGCAGCGGCACCGGCGTCCTGGCAGCGGAAATCGGCCTTGTCGGCGGCAAGGCCCAGGCGGGCGGCGGTCTCCTTCGCGCCCTCCACAGCCTGGGGCACGACTTCCACGCCCACTAGGCGGCGGCAATCCGGCAGCATCGAAAGCCCGATGGTGCCCATGCCGCAGTACAGATCCAGCAAAAAGTCGTCGGGTTTCAGCGCGGCATACTCCCGTGCCTTGGCGTACAATACTTCGGCGGCGGGGGTGTTGACCTGGTAAAATTCGTGCACACCCATCCGAAGCGAGACCCCGGACAGCGTATCCTCGATATACCCGGGGCCGAGCGCCACACGGGTTTTAGCACCCAAAATCACATTGGTGCGGGCGTTGTTGCGATTGATGAGAATGGTCGTTAAATCGAGCTCTTTTTGCAGTGCTTCGCAAATCTCCGCCTCGTTGGGCAGGCCGTTGCCGTTTACCACAAAGCAGAGCAGCCGCTGGCCGCTGTGCCAGCCCTGGCGCATGTACAAATGGCGCACGCGGCCGGTGTGCGTTTCCTCGTTGTAGGCGGTGATGCCGTTTTCTTCCAGCAGGGTGCAGGCGCGGGCGGCCAGGGCGTTCATCCAGTCCGGCTGCAGCTTGCAGTCGGCGCAGGGGACGATGCGATGGCTGCGGCCCGCAAAAAAGCCGGTCACCAGATGCCCGTTTTCGTCGGTGCCGACGGGCAGCTGCACCTTGTTGCGGTAGCGGTCGGCGGCGGGGGCGCCCAGCACCTCGTGCACGGGCACGTCCAGCTTGGCCAGGCGCTCAAAAGCATCCCGCACAAACTGCGTTTTGGCGGCGCACTCGGCCGCATAGCTGATATGCCGCAGGCCGCAGCCGCCGCAGGGGCCGGCTACGGGACAATCCTGTTTGACGCGGCCGGGGCCGGGGGCCAGCAGCTTTTCCAGTTTGCCGAAGGCATAGCCTTTCATGGGCTTGACGATGCGCACTTCGGCCACATCGCCGGGGGCGGCGGCTGCGACAAAAACGGCCTGGCCGTCATGATGGGCCACGCCGCTGCCGTCGTTGGAAAGGGATTCAATGGAGAGGGTCAGGATCTGATTTTTCTGAAAGGCCATGGTTGCTCCTTACATTTTGCTCTTTACTGCTGGGCCTGCTGGGCGGCTTTCTGCTCGGCGTCCAGGGTGGTCAGGTACTTGCTCGGCGGGACTTTCTTTACCTTTTTGAAGACGCGGGAGAAGTAGAACTGGTCAAAGAAGCCGACCGACACCGCGATCTCGGCGATGGACAGGGTGGAATTCTTCAGCAGGCTGCAGGCCTCGCTGATACGATAATGCGTCAAATAATCGATGGGGCTTTGCCCAACGTTGGACATAAACACGCGGTACAAATGGCTGCGGCTGACGCCGACGGCCTTGGCGATGTCGTCCACCGAGATGTCGTGGGAATAGTTGAACTGGATATACTTGATGGCGGCCAGCACATACTGGCTGCTGGAGGAGCCCACGTTGGGCATGGCTTCGCGGGCCGCCTGCATCAGGTGGGCCATGAAGATATAGAGGTAGCCGGTCATCAGAGCCTCGCACTGGGGCTCCGGCCCGCGGGACAGGTAGATGTTGTACAGCGATTCCCGCACGGCCTGTGGATCCTTGCAGTGGTGTACCGGTTGAGTGTCCGAGAAGGGCGTCTGCTGCACCAGCTTATTGGCGCAGGCCCCGTTGAAGCCTACCCAATAGTACTCCCACGGGTCGGTCTCGTCCGCCGCATAGGTGATCAGCTGGTTGGGCTTGGCCAGAAACAGATCGCCCTCCTGCAGGGTATAGGACGACCCGTTGACCTGGTACACGCCGCGGCCCGCCACCACCAGGTGGATGAGGTAATGGTCGCGCACGCCGGGGCCCCAGGTGTGGCCCGGCTGGCAGTACTCATGCCCGCAGTTGAAGATGGACAGCTCTACATTATCGGTGTAGCTCTGCTTATAGGATTGCTTGGTTTCGTTATCCATGACAGCTCCCTCTCCGCGCGGTGCCGCCGCGGCACCGCGCCGCCTTGCCTGCAGCCGGGGCCGCGGGCAAAATATAGTAATTTTATTATAGCAGGGGATTCATCAAAAGTCCATAAAAGCGCCGTAAAAAAATGTTTACTTTCTTTCAAAATTTGTTATACTAAGACTAAGAACCCGGCAAGCGGCGGTGTACTTTGTCCGTTTGCCTAAAAGATACAGGCTCATTTTGTGCATACTGGCGAAAAGAGCCGCGCGACAGAAAGGCGAGTGCAATTATGGCGAACACCATTGAACTGAAACAGCAGATCCAGCAGGGTGCCTATGATGCAGCTTTTGTAAAACTTTACGGTGCTGATGTGGACGTAAACGCCCAGCGTGAGCGTTACATTTCCGTCATCGACCAGTTTGAGAACGAGTTTGGCTCCGGGCGCTCCGTGCGCCTCTACTCCGCCCCCGGCCGCACCGAGATCGGCGGCAACCACACCGACCACAACAACGGCGTGGTGCTGGCGGGCTCCGTCAACCTGGACATTGTGGCGGTCGTTTCCCCCAACGAGGAGAACATCATCCGCGTCAAGTCCCTGGGCTTTGAGAAGATCGACGATGTGGACGTGACCAACCTGGTCCCGCAGGAGCAGGAGAAGGAGCACTCCGCAGCCCTGATCCGCGGCGTGGCCGCCGGTATCGTCAACGCGGGCGGCAAGGTCGGCGGCTTTGACGCCTACACCACCAGCAACGTGCTGCGCGGCTCCGGCTTGTCCAGCTCCGCCGCCTTCGAGGTCTGCATCGGTGCCATCCTGCGCGGCGAGTACAACGATAACGACATGGAGAAATTCTCCCAGATCAAGATCGCCCAGATCGGCCAGTATGCCGAGAACGTCTTCTTCGACAAGCCCTGCGGCCTGATGGACCAGACCGCCTGTGCTGTCGGCGGCGTCATCACCATCGACTTCAAGGATCCGGCACACCCCATCGTGGGCCAGACGTCCATCGACCTGGCCAAGCACAAGCTGGCCATGTGCATCACCGACACCAAGGGCAGCCACGCTGACCTGACGGATGATTACGCTGCCATCCGCCGCGAGATGGAGAGCGTGGCCGAGCAGATGGGCAAAAAAGTCCTGCGCGAGGTGGACGAGGACGCGTTCTACGCCGCCATCCCGCAGCTGCGCAAGGCCGTGGGCGACCGTGCTGTGGTGCGTGCCATCCACTTCTACAACGACTGCCGCCGCGCCGCCGCCCTGTGCGATGCCGTGCGCGCCGACGATATGGATACCTTCCTGAAGCTGATCGTCGAGGGCGGCCACTCCAGCTTTGAGTTCAACCAGAATGCTTACAGCATCAAGAACTACAAGGAGCAGGGTGTGCCCATCGCACTGGCCCTGAGCCAGAAAGTGCTGAACGGCCGCGGTGCCTGGCGTCTGCAGGGTGGCGGCTTCGCCGGCACCATCCAGGCGTTTGTGCCTTATGATCTGCTGGATACTTACAAGGCGACCATCGATGCCTGCTTCGGCGAAGGCAGCTGCCATGTGCTGAATATCCGCAACTATGGCGCGGTGCCGGTTACTGTGGACATGTAATTATTATATTCTGCTTTGCGGGGGACACCACCATGTGGTGTCCCCCGCAAAGTGTAAACATATAAGGCAATACCGCACAATTCTAAGTGCCGATACGGCGAGCGAGGTGCGGCAGCTGCTAAGCCAAAAGCGCAGATAATACTTTGTGCTGCAAAGGTGAGCGCCGCCGGT
>ERZ1034876.681-NODE-681-length-17586-cov-6.865952_pt1 | contig 17586 bp, 13 predicted proteins | sample MGYA00520698_ERZ1034876 | MGnify/ENA primary metagenome ERZ1034876 (study PRJEB33766, sample SAMN09781723) | gut metagenome | biome: gut microbiome | host: Homo sapiens | place: Madagascar | study: EMG produced TPA metagenomics assembly of the PRJNA485056 data set...
CCCCAAACCCCTGCGGCAGGATGCGAAGGCATCCTGCACCTGCCGCGGAAAAGCGGTCTGAAGGCGCTTTTCCGTTTCTTCGGAGATCTTGCCGTATCAAATACCGTTCAGTATCGAACGGTATTTGATACAATGAAAACGTATTACGAAACCCCCGGCTGCGCCTCTTCCACATCTTGCGTAGCCAGGGCGCGAATGCAAAGGAGGAAGCGATGAACACCATCGCCATCTCGAACTACAAAGGGGGCGTCGGCAAGACGACCACAGCCGTCAACCTGGCTACGCTGTTCGCCAAGAACGGCAAAAGAGTCCTGCTGATAGACCTCGATCCCCAGGCATCGGCGACCGATTACTTCGGGCTCTACGGCGAAGCCGAGTCCACCGGACTCAACTCCATATCGCTTCTCTACGGAAACGCCCCCGTAGAGAAGGTGACTCATGAAACCAAGATTCCGAACCTGAGCATGGTGCCGTCGCTCATCGACCTTATCGACCAGAACGAGCTAATGCTTCGGGAGCAGCGACTCAAATTCGCGCTCGACGACGCTTCAGACGATTACGACATAGCGATCGTCGACTGCTCGCCCGTCATGAAGCGCCTCGCCTTCAACGCATACCTCGCCGCAGCGGACGACGGACTGGTGATCGTGCCCGTGAAGCTTGACGGGTCGGTGATGCGAGGGACCGCGCTCACAGTGAACGCCACGCGCGCCATCGCCGACACCCTGCGCATGCCGACGCCTCGCTTCAAGATTCTGAGGACCTGCGTTCCCGGCCGCGCGACGCGCAGCGAGGCAACGGGCGCAGAGGTTCTCGACCGCTTCTTCCCGAACGACCAACTCCGAACCGTGATCCACTCTTCCTCGAAAGTCATGGAGGGCAGCTGGCAATGGCAGCCGGTCGTGGAATTCGACCCGAAGAACCGCGCAGCAAAGGACTATGCCGCACTCGCAGAGGAGGTCTTCGATGAACTCGGCAAGTGACGTGGCCGCAGGGTTCTCCATCAGCGGACTGCTCGATGCGGGCGCTAAGACCAGAAGCAAATACCCAGTGGCAGAGCTCGACATCGACGCCATCGAAGACAACCCGGCAAACGCCGTCTACTCCATGGAGAAAGCCGCCATCGAGGCGCTGGCGGAATCAATCGAGAAAGACGGCCTCACCGACCTGCCGCTTGTCCGCAAGCTAACGGACGGGCGCTGGCAGCTCATATCGGGGCATAGGCGCCGCGCCGCGTTCAGGCTGCTGGCTGCCAAGAACCCCGCCTATCGGAAGATGGGCTGCCGCATCGTCGAGGGCATAACCGACGAGCAGGCGGTGTCCATGCTTCATGCGGCCAACTACTTCGTGCGCGAGCTCACGGTGGCAGAGCGCGCCGCTGCGACGAGGGCCCTCGGCGCGCAAGTTCAGAACATGCGCGACGCGGACCCAGCGCTTTCGGGCGTGCGCACCGAGGACATCAAAGCCTCCATCATCGAGAAGCAGACGGGGCGCAAGGTATCGGGAAAGACCATCAAGCGCGACGAGGCCCTGGCGAAGACGATCGAGAAATCGGTGTCGGACTCCTGGAGGCCGCTGGCGAACGCCGGCAAGATCTCGGCGGCGACAGTCAAGGAGCTCGCCGCCATGCCCAAGCAAGCGCAGGAGAAGGCTTTCAGGGAGATGGACGTCGACGGCATGTCGAAGCGCGATATCACCCAATCCCTACTCTCGATGCGCCCTTCGGAGGCGCGGCCCGACGACTCGCTGGTCAAGGCAAGGAAGCTCGTCGAAAAGTACGCGAAGGACCTCAAGGGAACGCCCGTGCCGCACGACGCGAAATGCATCGAGGCGATTCAAGCCGCCCTTCGAAAGCTGATGGATGCATCGGAGGCGTCTTCGACCCCTTAGGTAGCAAGTAGCCTATTCCGTAATACGTTTCCCAACGCATGCCGGAATAGCACTTGTCCGAGCCGATGCGCAACGGCCGAAGGCACCTTAGCGCCGTGCCGGGCAATGGCTCGGAACCGCTTCCTCCCAGCGGCGACACCGCCGCAGGAAGAAAGCTTGCGGGGGCTGCCCCCGCTCCCCGGCGAGCAATAGCTCGCTCAAGAAACGAACCGCGCAGCACCTTCCACGTTCGGCTGCGCCGACCGCAAAGGAGAACCCCCATGGCCACGAAAACCCACATGGTCACCTGCAGGCTCGACGACCGGGACTACGGATCTCTGCACGAGAACGCCGCGGCCCTCGACGTCGCCCCATCGACCTACATGCGCTACCTCATCCGCATCCCAGTATCGGCATGCCCAGACCCAAAGGGATCAAGGGTGCTCATCGTCGACGCCAAGACGCTCGGCGCCCTGCGCTACGAGCTCGTCCGCTGGGGGCGCCATTACAACCAGGGCGTCCACGCCCTCAACGCGATAGCGTACGCAGCGCGCAGGAAAGCCCCCGAACGGGATTACTTCATCCAGCAAATCGGCATCGCGAACGACAAGCTCGATGCGGTCGAAGAAGGGCGACGCAGGCTTGAGGGGCAGCTCGACGACCTGGAAGGCTCCATCGTAGTAGGCGACGGGCCATGCCGATACTGAAGCCGATATCCGGGCACACGGGGTGCCGCAACGTCCGGAGATACCTTGAGAAGAACGGGCGCGCCATAGCCCGCGACTTCTTCAACCTGTCCTGGGACGAGCGGGAGATGGGCGGCTACGACCAGGCTGGCAAGGAAGCCGTCGAATGGGACCGCGAAATGGACCGGACGCGGGCGTCCTTCGGCAACGACGCACCTTGCAAAGGCAGAAAGGCGCGCACCTACAAGCATTTCGTCATCTCGCCCGACCCGGAGGACGGCATCGACATCGAAGCGCTGCGCGGGATAGCGAGCGACTGGGCGCTCCGCTTCTTCGGCGACCATCAGATAGCCATCGTATACCACGACGACAACGCCAACGGGATACCGCACGCGCACGTGGTGGTGAACAACACCAACCTGAAGACTGGCAACAGGATGCAGACGAGAAACCCACTCGAACTCAACCGCGCCTTGCAAGACATGGCCCGGGTGCGCGGACTGCGCGGCCTTTCCAACGAGTCGAAGGCTAAGAGCGGCGTCGAAAGGCTTGCAGAGAAAGAGCATGGGCACAAGATGCCTTCCAAACGGCAAGACGTCCACATGAGCCGCGCCGAGCATGAGATAGTCGTAGAAGGCGGTTACTCCTGGGTGTCTGACATCAGGTGCCGCGTAGGCATAGCGAAGGAGCTCTCAAGAAGCGATGCCGAGTTCAGGCAGGTGCTTGGACTGCTGGGCATCGAAGTCTCGCCGGCATCGACACGCGGCGGACGGGACGACTGGGTCTACAGCATGAGGGAAACGCCGAAATGCAAGGTTTCTGGAGGCAAGCTCGGGTACGCCTACACCAAGCAAGCCGTCGGGAGGAGCTTCGGCGGAACGAGCCTCGAAGGCATGAGCAACCGCGAGGTACTGAAAGCCGCAAGGAACGCGATCGCGCTTGAGAGCCTGAGCGACCTGCAAGACCTTGCAAGCGCCCTGGAGACGTGCTCTAAGTACGGGATAGCGAACCGTGCGGATGCGATAAAGAGGGCGCGCGCTATGGAAGCGAAGGCAGAACAGAGCTTCGGCGATTCACGCGCCATCGCAGCCGCGACGGAGATCCGCGAGGCCTCCCAGACACTCGCCTCGTACGGGCTGCTGCCCGAGAAGGGCGAGCCACGCACGCGCCCCAACGATGGCAGGCGTCGGGCCAGCGCCCATGCGCCAAACGGTCGAAACAAGGAACAGGAAACAGCGAAACAACGCCAGCGAGAGCAACGCCGGGTAGATCGAGGTGAACGGTAAATGAAGATAGAGATGGCGTATCGAAACGGCAGGGTCGACGTGTTCGACACGATCTCGTTCACAGCCCCAAGCCCGTTGGGAAAAGAGAACGCACTCACGAACTTCGAGCTGCGCTTCGACGAACTGGGGGAAACAGGATTGTGGCTTGCCGCGCACCATTACGATGCCGACCCTTCAGCCACCGAGGAATGCCCTGGCGATGAGACGCCCGTTGCCAGGCGCAGGCGCGGCTGGCGCTTCCTGCTTGCCGAGGCTTCAGAGATCGGCGAGCTCGAATCGGTCGCCGTTGACGGCGAGGTGGCCTTAGCGCGCGTCCTCGGCGAAATGGTCGATGTTGGCCAGCTGAGAAGGTCGGCGGGGCTATGGCTCGGAATGTCGAATCGATCGGTTGCGGAGGCCATCGTGCAGCTGTTCGATGAGCTTTCAGCCGTCTCCCAAGTCGACTGCGGTATCGCACGCGATGCGATACCGCGGCACTGCGGCTGCTCCGAAGAGCTCGTCTATCGACTCAAAGCGGCTCGTCCCGGGCAATCACTGAATGAAACAGAAACCGATAATCAAGAAGAGAATTGGCTGGAAGGATTTGAAAATGAAGATCGTTAAATGCGTATTCAGCATTATCGGAAAACTATGCCTGGCCTTCATTGGGCTTGTGGCATGGATCGGAAAGCGTGTGCTGTGAGAGTATCGATCGAAGTCGTTTTGAACGACCGCTCATCAACATGTCACCAGCCCATCAAACCTCGTCGAGCTTGATCGTGTGTCCCCGATCGCATTGGATGTATATGCCGAACTTGCTTATCCGCGCCTCGAGGTTGCTTTTGCATTTCGGGCAACGCGCCTGCTTCACGCATAGGTAGTGGTTGACGAAGCCTTTGTCGACCAGCTCCGTCTCGCCGCATGCCTTCACGGTGCATTTCGCGTAGAATTTGCCGCTCTTGAAGCCTCGCTCGAGCTTCATCGGGCCGCCGCAACGCTTGCACTTCATGTTCTCCCGCATATACAGCGAGAGGCCGCTCTGCGACTTGCCGTCCTTGTCGCCCGCGGACACACCGGAGCGCTGTTTGAGCGAATGCTTCCTCCCGTCCACCATCCTCGATTGCATGTCGGCCAAAGACGAGAGCATCTCGATCGTGCACTTGCCCTTGATGCGCATGGGAGATTGGAGCACGACGGCGGTGCCTTCGCCTCTGGAGCTCACGAACCTCCCTAGCGAAAGAGGCATGCCGTACCATGCCGTTTCCTCGTCGATGATGACGAGGGGGCTGTCCGCATCGTCGGATTGCCAGCCCAGGCCCTTCCAATCTTCCGGCAGGTCCTTCCAGTTCCTGCATTTCATGACGATGTCAACGCCCCTTGCCTTCGCCTCCCTCAGGCATGCGAGCGCTTGCCCTTGGAAGGGGTCGATAAGCCTGCCGTCGGGCATCGAAATCGCAATCTTGTGCACTGCCCGGCTGATGTCATGGAGGAATCTGCTCATTGCGTCTTCCGCATCCAAAATCACGGTGATGTTGGGCCCTGCGTACATCTCGTCAAGAACCTCGGCAAGGTCACCGCTCCCCGCGCTGGCGACCATGTCCTGCGCTCGATGATGCGCGATGAGCTTCCCGAACGCGTTTTTCGATTCCCTTGTCTGGATATCCCAGAACCTTCCGCTCGCCACGGTCACGAGCTTGCCCCTTGCGCGCGTGGCAGCGACGTTCACCAGGCGGTCGAGCGATCCGTTTTCGTTGTTGGACGTGAGGATTCCCAGGCTCTTCGCGGGAAAGCTCTCGACCGCGTCGATGATGACTACGTCTCGCTCGGATCCCTGGAACTGATGGACGGTTGCGCAGGAAACGTCTGTTTGGAGCTTGCGAGCGCGGAAATCCTGAAGCATCGCCCTTATCAGCCGAACCTGAGCGGCGTACGGCGCGACGACGGCAACGCCGCAGCCGGAATCGTCTTCGGCGTCAAGCGCCATTGCCAGCGACACCACGGCGCTCAAGACGTTGAAGCGCGAGTTGTCGCTGTTCTTGCCGGCGGCGCAAAACGTCCCGGAGAGGTCGACGAGCAACATGGGCTCGCCGGGGTACGGGACGCTGTCAACGATCTCGTCGCGGGCATGCTCGGTGCTCGGATGGTTCAGCAACATGCCGCCGTAGAAGGCTTCGCTAGAGAACGCCGCGATGGAGGGGTGCATCCTCCTCTGCTCATTGAGCATCACGAGCCAAGGATGGTAATAGGCGAGCTGCGAATCGTCGCAGATCTTCAGATACCAGAATATGTCCCTCGAAAGCGCGCCCTTGCTCTTCGGACCCTGAGCAATCGGCGGCAGCTGCCTGAAGTCGCCTACGAGGACCAGCCGCGAGCGGGCGTGCATCGCCGCGCAGACGACTTGCGGGACATACGCCATCGAGACCTCATCGAACATGACCATGTCGTACTGCCTGCCCTCGAAGAGCTTGTTGGCATAAACTCTCGACACGGTCGTGGCGACGAGCCGAGCCCGCTCGACGCAGCGCTTCTCCTCGTCGGCAATAGATTTCCTGATCGACTTGATTTCCTCTTCGAGCTTGACGCGCCTCTGCGAATGAGAGGATCCGGACCTGATGATCTCGTCCTTTTCCTTCAAAAGCGATTCGAACCTTCTGGCTAGCTTCGGGTCGCGACGAAGCGCGTAGTTGTATGCCACGACCTCGTCGTCGAGGGCGAGAGCTTCGTCCCTCACGTGCCCGAAGCGCATGACCTTGCCTGCCGTCAACTGCTTCTCCATGCCGTTCGCGCGCATGAGCTCTGCGACCTTTGAAACGACTCCGTCGACGGAGATATTGCTATGGGACACGACCAAGACGCTCTTATCTTTTGCTATGCAGTCGATGGCTATCTCGGCCATAGTGTGCGTCTTGCCTGTTCCGGGAGGGCCCCAGATGACCGTTATGGGATCGCTCTCAGCGTGTGCCTTTGCGGCATCTTGCCCGGTGTCAACCTCTTCTATCGGACGCTTCGTGGAAAGCCTGGGGCCATCATGAAGCAGTTTGACTGCAATGGGGTTCTTCTTCGGATTGAGCGTCAAGAGGCGCTCGTTCATTGAATCGAGCAGCTTCCAGGGCTCGACGCTGATGAACGCCGAGGGGACTTTCGCGCCAAGGTTCAATGCAAGGATGAGGATAACCTCGAAGTCCTCGCATGCGAGCACCTTGCCCTTGGCGCTCTCGCTTCCTGCGGTGACGGTCACCGGCGAATCCTCGGAGAGAAACAGCTCGGCCTCAAGATCGAAGCTGTAGGCGAACCCTTCGCCGGACTTCCCGATGAGCTTGCCGTTCGTCGCCTTGTACCTGCGACCGCCGTTGTCTCGAAGGAAGAACATTTCCTGATACAAGACAGAGCGATACGTTCCAAGGATACTCCTGACCGGCTTGGGCAGGCTTTCGTCAAATTCGTTTTTCTCGCTCATGGCAAGCCTCATTCCTCGAAACGCAATCATTCGTCGAATGTCGCGAGTTAACGCCTAAAGCCCCAGCTCAGCAATTAGCTTCTTCATGGCGAGAGCCCACCTGAGCTGCTCGGATATGAATCCCGGCCAGGCGGGCTCGTTGTTCTTGATCTTGCAGCCGTCTTTGTAGAAGCGAAGCCCTGATGCCTTCTTGGCGTCGAAGGGTGTGGCCGCAAGCCCGAGACGTTCTTCAAACAACTCGGCGTTGTCTATGGCCTTGTGGCCGATTTCCTTGTCGTCGGGCGCGTAGAACTCGATGCCGATTCTGCCGTGTTGTGTGTCTATAAGCAGCGCGATATGGTAGGCGGACGTGCCACAGCGCAGCGTCGTCCAATGGTCCTTCGAGGGCTTCTGCGGGTTGAACACCCTCATGAACTCAGGCGTCGCCTGGGCCACCTCGCGATATTTAGTCCAGTACGACAGTTTGACGCGCTCGGTCTCAGAGAGGCTCTCGCTGAGCTTTATGGCCTTCGTCCACTCGTTAGGCTGCTCGACCACGTTGAAACGCGGAGCGGGCAAGGAGTCTCCGATGGACCACAGCTCAATCTCGACTAAGAAGAACCCGAAATCGCTGTCGGTGTGCTGGTTGAGCCACTCGATGGCCTGACGGTGCTCATCGCGAGCGCGAGCCACCACCCATACGACGACCTCGGCGCCCTTGCCGGCGGCGTAAGTGATTACTTTGCCTAGGTGATCGTGGTTGGTGTCCTCGAGCTGGTTCTCGATGATCACCTTGCGCCCGGTGCCGGCTTCCTGCGCATAGATGTCGACGTTGAACGAGCCCACCGAAGACTCGGTCTCTAAGAGCTCGAGCTCAATACCGACTGCCGAGCTCAGCATGGCAAGGTTGGGCTCCTCGGAGAGCCACTTGGTGAAATCGAGAGCCTCATGGGGCCATACGTCGCGCAGGTCGACCTTCTCCAATTTATCGAGGTTGTACTTCGCCATTGCTAGATCCCCAATGCCTTTCGCGCCGCCGAAACGGCATCTCCATCCGGGTAGAAATCAGGGCTCACGCTGCTCGCAAGCTCCATCGGGATGGCCTGCAAATCCTTGATGGCGCCGAAAGGCAGGAGAATCCGCTTCGCGCCGGCGTTCTTCGCCACGCGCAGGATATCCTCGAGGCCTTTAACCTCGTCCATGGAGCCGGAAAGGCGAAGAACGCCAGGGATCGCTAAGCCTGCGGCGACGGGCCTGTTGCAGGCTGCCGAGCACAGGCCCACGAACTCCGCCAGGCTCACCTCGTCGCTCGGCCCTTTTGCTTGCAGGTCGTTGAAGAACAGTAGGTAGTCCTTCTTATCGAGATGCATGCCAGCAGCGACCCTGTTCGCATTGTTCACGAAGTAATTCCAAGCCGCATCGATGCTCTCGCGCGCGCTTCTTGAGCCGATGCCCTCGCTTTGGAAGCGACAGCTGCCCGCGATGGCTTTGTTCTCGAGTTTGTACACGGCGTGTTTGCCCTCGATGCTCCTGCCTATGCCGAAGACGTGCCCCGCTTGCAGCGGCGCCTCTGGCACGAGGCTGTTGTCGCTTTGCTCGGGTACGCCGACGATCGTTACGGCAGCCGGATTGTCCAGCTCGCTATAGCCGAGGTTGACATCCATGAATTCGATACCGGCCATGATCTTTAACTGCTCCTTGACGCGACGACGTCCCTCGATGGCGTAATCGAGGATCATCTTCGCGTCGTCGTGCGACATCTCCTCGTCCGGGAACAGAAGTTTCATAAGGCCGCTGAACGTCTTGCGCACTCCTATCTCGTCGCGCGTGTTGAAATCGCCGTTGAGCCTATAGAAATCGTCCAGATGATGGGTGTAGTCGCGCTTGCGCATGCCCTTGCAGAATTCGCTCAGGCAATCGGTGATGAGCCCGTAGCGCTTCGTGAGCAGGTCGCTGCGCATCTTGGGAACCTCCCAGCCGGGAAGGTAGCAGTGGATGCGGTCGAAGAAGGCGGAATCCTCATTGAACTCAGGCGGGAACGGATCGAACAGGTGCGTCGTCTTGAGCACGTTCTGCACGCTGTCGTTGATGTTTCCCTCGAACACCATCGAGGCATCGCCGTTGAAGCTTTCCCGGCCACGGGCGTACGTGCCGCCGGCCATGTACCCTTTGAGAATCTGTATGGCATTCATGTCCTTGAAATGCATGCCCGCGACCTCGTCGAATGCCACGACGTCCCAGTTTCCAACCAAGCCCGTGCGCTCGAGCGACGAAGACTTCTTCGCGCTCGCGTTCAGTCGCCCGAAAAGGTTCGCCGTGGTTGTCTGACCGCCTGAAAGTAAGATGGCGTAAGGGCTCACCTCGTTGTAGATATGGCTCTTGCCCGTTCCGCGCGGCCCGAGCTCGCAAAGGTTGTAGTTGCGCTCGACCAAAGGCACCATGCGCTCGATGAAATGAAGCTTCGTCCGAAGGTCAAGCGAATCCGGCTCGTATCCCGCGGAGCGCAGAAGCAGGTCCATCCATTCTTCGGTTGTGAACGACTTTCTCTCGGAGATGATGTCGTCTAAGTCGATATTGGGCATTTGGATGGGCGTGAGGTTGCCGATGCGGTACGGGTTGTCCTCGGGCCCGCTGTTCTTGCTCTTTCTGGTGGGCTTCGGGTCGCCGAACACATCGGCGAGCTCGTCGTCCAGCTCGTCATCGAGCTGAAAGTATTCCATCCTTAGAATGCACCACATGCCGCCGCACAGCATCTTCGGGTAGCTGCGTACGTAATCTTCCGGCATGACGACGGGATCGATGCTCAGGTTGGCGAACGTGGCGACATGGATTCCCCGGTATTCGTCGAAGCGCACCGACACCTTGTCGATGATCGTATACTGCCTCAGCTCCCAGATTTTCGACTTGATGCGCTCGGACTCGTCTGGGCGCACGTAGTTTTCGGTGAGGATCTTCCGAATTCTAGCGAGGCCCTGCTCAACCATGTCGGGGTCGTCCGTCGAGCAGTACATTCCGAGAAGGTACTCCAAGACAAACGTGGGCACGTTGGCGCCGCGCTTCATGACGGCGGTAAGGTCCTTTCGAACGGTCTTTCCGGGAAAAGCCTCGACGATCTTGGCATCGAGGCCATCGGGCTCGCGATAGTCGATCGCCGCGCCGTCCTGTTCTTCCATGCTGGTAGCTCCTTAGAAATCGAAGTCGTCCATGGGGACGAACGCTATCTCGACGCTGAATTCCTGGCGCCATGCCTCGCCGCCGTCGTCTTTGCTGCGGCACGACAGGTAATAAGGTTTCTTGGGGTCGTATTGCCTGCCCGCTTTCAGCCCGAGCTGGATACGCGAAACGCGCACTGTCTCGTCCGTTGTCGCCATGTCAGCGTGCGCCGGACGCGTGTCGCTCACTGCGTTTCCCGAAGCGTCGAGCAGAGTGATCTCGTACTCGGCCGGCAGGATTTTGCCGCCCACCGCCTCGGTCTGGAAAAGCTCGACATGGAACAACATCGAAGTGATGCGGCGCGACGTCGAGAGCAGCTTAAAGCCCGCCCTCTGGCGCTCTTCAAACCCCTTGGCCCCTGAGCGCCTGTTTCTGAACTCCACGACCGGCACGCAGCACTCCTGAAGGCTCAGCCCCCCATGAACGTAGTTGTCGCCAGGCCCCGCTTTCTTGATGCGCACGCATTCGCGCGGGGCGAGGCCCGTGTACGTGCCGCCGTCGATGTCGTCCATGTTCATCTTCACGAACAGCACGTCATCAACGTCGGGCTCGTCGCTCACAAGATAGCGCCGGCCCTGCTTCACGACCCTTGCTGATGCATCCGCCGCCGACACCTTGCTGCGCTCCTCGAGGGGGTTGCGCGTGTAAAGGAAGCCGTGGTCGGCGGTCATGAGAACCCTGCTGATGTTCAAATCGTTGACGGAGCTCTTCACCAACGCCACCAGGTCTTCTATTGCGGTTTCGCAGGCGTCGAACACCATATGCTCGGTGTTGAAATCCTCGCCTACGGCATCGATCTTGTTGTGATACACGTAAACGACGTCTGCGTCGCCCACGAGCTGCTTGCGGGCCGACCTCTTCGCTGCGAGCAGCGTTTTGCTCTGGATGCAGCGTCCTTTGGGTTTGCGGCGCCTAAGTGCAGCCTCCCGCTCCTCGGTGGAGGCAACGGGGACGTCGCCGTCAAGGAAGACCGCCATATCAGATTCCCGCAAACCCATCGAATTGTGCGGGAGCAGTGCCGCCATGCCAAATTCCGTAACCGACGGGAACACGCCTTGCATGCTTTTCAGCTCAGCGGTCCCCGCCGTGGCGCGCTCAAGACGCTGCGCAAGCTCATCGGCGACCTCGAAGCGAAGAGCGTCGCTGACGATAACCAGCGTCCTTTTCACATCGCTGGAGCCAGCAAGCACGAATTCGTCGAAAAAGCGGCGTTGCCTGGGCACGCCCTCGATGTAGCCGGACTCGTTCCACTGATCTTCCGCGGTGTTCACCCAGCAACGGTTCGTCTCGGACAGAAACCAGTTGACGTATACGCCCTCGACCCACGCGGCGAGGTTCTCAAGCTCGTCGGTCACGCCGCCGGCCACATCGAAAGACGACTTGCCGCAGCGGTCGAATTCCGAGCAGAAGGATCGGTACCAGAAGTCCATCGTGTGCCAGTCGGTTGTGTAGGCGCGCCACACGTCGCACGCGACAGCGACATGGAAGCCTTGCGCGTGCTCGCGATAGAATCGCTGCATATGGGCGGACGCCTCAAGCGCGGAAAAATACGGCTCCACGCGCGAGAACCATTTCAGGTCTTTGCGCCTCTGCGCAATCTGCAACGCCTCGTCAAAGCGGTCGGCGCCCTGGGCCATGCTTCCCAGAAGGCTTGCCAAAATGCACTCGTTGATGCACGGGAACACGTCGGCAGCCTGCAGCTGCACGAGAGGGATTTCCGAGAAACGCTCCGGAAGGCCGCAAAGCCGCTCAGTGTCGCGAGCGAGCTCGAACAGCACGACGAGCGATTTTTCATCGCCCATCCAGGCTCGCACCACGTTAAGGCACGGCTGGCCATGCGGAATCGAGATCCTGCCCTCGAGGCCGTCAAGGAACTCGCTGGGCAATTGCGTGGACAACGCCGTGAGCAAGAGATGCGCGGCGAAGTCGTCGCGCGAAAGCAAATCGCCGTTGTAACCGATTCTTTTCGAAACGAGCGACGCGAATAGCGAATCAGCCCCGTATTTCGAGAGCTGGCCCAAAGGCTCTGACCCCTCGCAGAGCAAAACGAGATACGTTCTGACGATGGTCTCGAGCGACAAATCGCTCGCTCCCAAGGTCGCCCCGATCACGCCGAGCGCGACATCCGCCTTCGTTTCCGCCTGCGGCATGAGCTTTACGAACCTCGCCCTGCGATCGACCGCGTTGAAGAACTGCCTGAACATGGACACGCCTTCTATAGCGGCATCCTTTGCTCCAAGGCTTTCGGCGAGAAGTGAGGCGAAATCGGCCTGGAAGTGCTCAGAGCAAATCTCGATATCGGCAAGCCAGTTCTTTTCAAGCGCTTTCGGCGAGAAATCTTTGGGCTCCGTCGTATACACAAGGAAATCGTCGCCGGCATGCAGGCGATAGAGCTCGCGCTTGGCGACAAAGCGATTGCTGCCGGACAGCTTAAGGAAGCGGACGGTTCTCTCGGACGGGATTCCTTCTTTGGCAAGGGACTCGAATTGGCCTTCGAACGACCCGTCGACATCATGCCAGAACACCACGCGTCGCTGCTCGAATTCCTCGAGGGGTTTCGCAAACCTGTCTTTAAGTTGCTCAACCGCATCTTGCTGCGCCATACGCAAACCACGCTTTCCCAAATAATGACCAACCGCTAATTGCTTTTTAACCTTTCTATTATCCCACAACATCAACAAACCCCTCTCGACCCGCTTCCATTGTGTTTGACCGGCAATCCGACCGGTTCGTTTACAAAACAGAAAGAGGGGAACCTATGAACCAAGAGGAAGACGAGACGATGACATACCGCGCAGTCGTGGAGCTATGGGCGGCCGAACGTGAAAGCCTGCAGTACGTATTGCCGTATACGGCGCGCAAGGCAGCTCAGAAAGCCTTGCTGTTCTCGCCATGGATGGCGGAAGCGGAAATCGACCAGATAGAGCCGGCACAGGTAAGCGCAGCTTTGATGTATTTGGGAAGCAAAGGCGGGCGACAGAAAAAAGGACTCTCGACGGCTACGCTCAGGGCGGCGCATCTAGCCGGCAGCCAGGCATGCGTCTGGGCGGTTGAACGAGGCTTCGCCAGTAAGAACCCGTTCGCACGCGTGACCAGGCCGAGGGCAAATTACCGGCAATCGCAGTTTCTCACCCAGGGCCAAGCGACCAAACTCGCACGTGCGGCAAGCAGGTCTTTCAGTAAGAACTTGTCGAGCGGCGACGTCACGCGTGCTTCGTTCGCGCTGGCGGTGTGCATAGCGGTTGCCACGGGGTTGCGCCGAGGGGAGATATTCGCCCTTAGTTGGGATGACTTCAACGATACGACGATGCGGTTGAGCGTAAGCAAGGCGATCAAAGGCGACGGATCCTTGGGAAGGCCCAAAAGCGTGGCGAGCATCAGAAATATCGCAATCGGAGAAAAGCTATGTAAGCTACTGGCGAAGATGCGGACATGGCAAGAAGAGAACTTCCCAGAGAAGGACTGGTCACAGAGCGCTTTCATCATGTGCAGCGTAGAAGGCGAACGCGCAAGCCTGAACGCCTTCGAGCATTGGTGGCGCTCCTGGGCGGACAAAGGCGGCTGGAAGGGCCTGCGTTTCCATGAGCTTCGCCACACTCACGCAACGCTTTTGATCTCTAACGGTACCGATGTGAAAACCGTCCAGATGCGTCTAGGCCATTCCTCTGCCGAAGTGACCATGTCGTGCTACGCTCACGCCCTGCCGATGGCGGATGGATCGGCGGCAACGTTGCTTGATTCGACGCCTTTCTCGCGGTAAAGACGCCCTGCAAGGGACCTCGCGTCCCTTGCAGGCGAAGAGACTATCTTTGGCGGGTTTGCGGCAGAGAAGCTGAAGCGCTTGCAAGCCGAGCTTGAGCCGCTGAGCAGGCGCTACGACGTGGTGGTCGCGAACCCGCCGTATATGGGGTCTAAGAACATGAACAAATGGCTTGGCGACTGGATCAAGACGCACTACAAGGATGTGAAAGGCGACCTTTTCTCATGCTTCATGATGCGCAACGTCGGCATGGGCGCCGAACATGCTCAACTTGGCTTCATGACTCCGTACGTATGGATGTTCATTGGGACGTACGAGAAACTACGCAAGTTTGTGATTAAGCAGAACACGATTACCTCTCTCATTCAACTTGAGTATTCAGGCTTTAGCGGAGCAACCGTTCCCATCTGCACTTTTACTCTGCAGAAGGGCTATTGTCCGGGTTATCGTGGGGGCTATGTGCGCCTATCCGATTTCGTTGGAGCCGACCAGCAGGCCCCAAGGGCCTTGGAAGCCCTTGCGAACCCCGACTGTGGGTGGTTCTACCGCACAAATGCGAGCGGATTCGAGGCGATACCGGGCAGCCCGATTGCTTATTGGATCAGCCGAAAGGCGGCCAATCTGTTTGCCGGAACATCTATTGCCGATTACGGGTTCGCTGGTATAGGGATGAGAACCGGCGACAACGCCCGCTTTCTTCGCTTTTGGTTTGAAGTGGGGTTTGAGACGATTGGCATAGGTATTGAATCGGCAGAAGCGCAAATTGCTTCGTATTCAAAATGGATTCCTTATAACAAAGGCGGCGAATTTCGTAAATGGTATGGGAACAATGAATATGTCGTTAACTGGTTTAATAATGGCGAGGAGATTAAAGAAAACACCAAGAGGGTTTATCCCGAACTTGGAGATGATCTTGGCTGGAAGATTAGTAATGAAAGGTATTATTTTAAACCCGGTATAACCTGGACAGGGGTAACTTCAGGTGCGTTTCATTGCCGCTGTTATGAAAAAGGATTCATTTTTGATTCTGGGGCAAATGGGCTATTTCCGTTCAATAGCTTCGATCGCTTCTACTTAGCTGGCTTGCTCAATACCGGTATGGCAGACGCATTCCTGAAAGTGCTCAATCCCACAATTAATTGCGGTGCGGGAACTTTGAGGTTAGTTCCCGCAATTATCAACAATAGCAAACGGGATAGAGTTGCAGAAATCGTACATGAGTGCATCGATTTAGCCAAAGACGACTGGGATGCATTTGAGACGTCTTGGGAATACGGGCATCACCCATTAGTACGATAAACAAAGCGCCTGCGAGAGCAAATCCCGCAGGCGCGGATGACCTATATCAGTGGATGATGTTTAAAATCCCAAGATACTTCAGCTGAATCCCAATCTGATCTAGATAGTGAACGGCATTCTTCAACGATTGTATTCACATCGCTATATCTATTTTCAGAAAAAACAATTGGGTATGCAGCGATTTGACCCACTTCAAAGTTCAGAGTAGGCGAAAGCATATTTGCAATCTTTAAGATAACCGAGCTGTTGCATGCACCCTGAAGGTAGCTCAATCGATCCGAGTTGGCGAAAATTGATGTTCCTGCTACGTCGAAGACGTGTCCTGCTGGCTTGTATCGAAATGCTATCGAGCCGCTTGATATCTTTGACCAGGTGGTGCACGGCTTGAAATAATACGAAGTATTTTGCGGTCGAGATAGTTGTCTACCAGCCGCATCAACAAAATTGCGAATCTCATATCCGTCGTTCTTCCAATTGACTACGCAGTCGTTGTTCCCATACCACTTGCGATACTCTCCACCTTTGTTGTAGGGAAACCACTTCAGTCCGCTTTTGGCTGACTCCTCGATAGATGGGCAATCGAACCACTCACGATCGAGGCTCACTTCCCACCATTGGCGCACGAAGCGAGCATTTTCGCCAGTTGCCAATCCTTGCCGCGGTTGGCCAATCGAGGATACGGGTAAGCCTTTTTTGAATGCAGAAGCTATCGCCTTGCTGGCCCAATAGACTATCGGGGTGCCGGGAATGCTGTCATACATCCGCGCAGAACATCGATAGAACCACCCGCAATCGGGGTTCGCAAGGGCTTCCAAGGCCCTTGGCTCCTCAGGCGGCAGAATCCATATAGCAGAAAGGACTATTAGATTTAGGCCAATGCAAAAAATGCGTTATGCCAGTCAAAACGGTCTACAGCCCCAGTTGCTTTCTGAGGTCTTGCACCGTGATCACGCGGAGCTCATCACTGTACTTAACCAGTAGGGTTTCGACATCCTTTTTCATCTCGAACACAACATCGCGTGGCAGGGCAACTTCCATGAGCTTCAGCATGGTGGCGTAATCGTCGTTGTCGACTTGCGCGCAGTAGAGGCGCTCATCGTGTGCGCACAAGTTCCTGAAATGAGTGAGGACGTCATAAGCCCTGAGGACCTCGTGCGGAGTAATTCTTTTGTCATCTTCTGCGCGAAGCGTAGTCTTAAATAGGTTCTTGCAGACGGAGTTCTGGTCGCCCCTCTTCATAAGCTGGAAAAAATGGGACATGTTCCCGAAGGTCAGGTCATTGGAGAGCACCCATAGGGGAACCTCGCCGTATGCGGCTATGTAATGCTCGACGAAGGGGCGCGTTGCAGGGCCGACCACGAGCTTCTTGTTCAGTATCCCCATCAACTTGTTGATACCCTTGGAATGCTGAGCCATCTTGTTCCCCTTGAAGGTCTTGGGCGTCAGCATATCCCTCGCAGAGCAGAACGAGGAGCGATCTAGGTAATCAGAGCAGTTTGGGTGCTTCTCGCAGAAGGCGTATACCGTGGCGGTCTTAAGCGCTGCCTCAGCTTGAATGAGATAACTGAAGGTGATTCGGCGCAGCTCCCGGTCGAATTTGAACAAGCTGTACAGCCATTCGAATCTGGTGCCCTTCAGATAGATATCGTCTGCGCTTGACTGCATGGCTTCCTTGTCGAGGAATGGGTCTTTGTAGCCGTTTATTATCGAATAGTAGTTTTCACGCAGCAGAATGGTGGAGGCTTCCTCGCCGACGCGCATGCCCCTGGTTTCCAGGATGCGGATTTGCTCGGCAATGGTTTTGAATTCCTTCAACATGCCTCCTTGTAAAATCAGAGGGCCGTTGGTTGCCCAACGACCCTCCTTTGTCCCTGCCTCACGTAGAGTCCACAAGGACTGTTTCACTGGGAATATCTTAAACCAAGTACTCATTGCACTTGGTGACAATTTGGCGAAAATCCGAAAGACCTCCAAGTGCATTCAAGGGACCTCGCGTCCCTTGCAGGCGAAGAGACCATCTTCGGCGGGTTTGCAGCAGAGAAGCTGAAGCGCCTGCAA
>ERZ1034876.682-NODE-682-length-17534-cov-8.016477_pt1 | contig 17534 bp, 18 predicted proteins | sample MGYA00520698_ERZ1034876 | MGnify/ENA primary metagenome ERZ1034876 (study PRJEB33766, sample SAMN09781723) | gut metagenome | biome: gut microbiome | host: Homo sapiens | place: Madagascar | study: EMG produced TPA metagenomics assembly of the PRJNA485056 data set...
GCAGCTCGACGTAATCGCTCGTCAGGCTCACGAGAGACTCTAATCAATTAGAAGATAAATATTGCCCGCTAGATTTTCTTTTCGAGGATATTTAGCGGGCAATTTTAGCTTAACATTATAGTCTAAAAAGAAAGGAAAATAAGTTATGGAACTATTGATATTTATGGGCTTTTTTGCTTTGCTAGCAGGTATATTTACCTTATGGGCTTATAATGATTATCGTAAAATACAGGCTTGATTATAATGACTAAAGGATTTGTTCACAGCATAGAGAGCTTTGGTTCTGTAGATGGACCAGGCATCCGATTTTTGATCTTTCTGCAAGGTTGTCCCATGCGCTGCCAGTTCTGCCACAACCCGGATTCCTGGAAGACGGGGGTAGGAGAAGAGTGGAGTGCCGATGACCTGCTGGATAAGGCAGAGCGATTCAAGAGTTATTGGGGAGACAAGGGCGGCATCACCGTGAGTGGCGGAGAAGCCCTGATGCAGATAGACTTTCTCATCGAACTGTTCGAGAAAGCACATCAGCGCGGCATCAACACCTGTCTTGATACCTCGGCTCAACCCTTTAGGAAAGAAGGGGAGATGTTTGAGAAATTCAAGCGTCTGATGGCCGTTACCGATACCGTTCTTCTTGATATCAAGCATATCAATGACGAAGAGCATCGCAAGCTGACGCTTCATAGCAATAAGAACATACTCGATTGTGCCCGCTATCTCAGCGATATACACAAGCCGGTATGGATTCGCCATGTCCTGATTCCAGGCATCACGGATAAGGATGAATATCTGCAGCAGCTGCGCAGTTTTCTGGATACGCTCACCAACATCGAGCGCATAGATATCCTGCCTTATCATACACTGGGTGTATATAAGTACGAGAAACTCGGTTTCCCTTACCCTTTGCAAGGGATAGAGTCTCCTTCAAAGGATCGCATCGATCATGCCAATGCGATACTTCAGAAATAATATCAATGGATTCAGCCAGTATATTTGGCTGGATCCATTTCTACTACAGATGCAGGCGGCGTCTTCAGCTGATGCTGCTCAGCCTTAGGCTCATACTCTGCAAACTTCACATTTCGCATTTGTGTTTCTACCGAGCTGATGATGCGGCCCGGAATAATAGGCTTTGCCACATAGTCGTTCACGCCCATTTCGTAACACTCATCAATGTTGTCCTTGTTGTTGAGCAGGGATGTGATGATGATAATCATTTCATTCTTGTCGTAACGGGCTCTTACATGCTCAATTACATCCCAACCATTAACTTCTGGCATCATCAAGTCGAGCAAGATGATGTTAGGTCTGAAGGTTTCTACCAGCTGGATGGCTTCCTTGCCACCGTAGGCTTTCTTGATTTCGATGTCCAGATTGCTGAGCATATTCACCATTTGTGCTATGTTTTCAGCAATATCATCTACTATTAAAACTCTGCACTTACTCATACTACTTGGTTTTCTTTTTTAGGGCATGCCTAAGTTCTCGCTTTATGAATTCCATAGATGTCGCAAATGAAACCCTTGTCTGTGAGAATCTTACTCATGTCTATGTTATTAAATATCTTATGGTTCGTTCCGATTACGACAATCTGATACTGCTTGTAGAGCACCGTCTCGTCGCCGGTTACTTTAATTCCGTATTCTTCTTTTACTTCGTCTCTGTCTACCAGTGGGTCGTAGAGGGTCGTCTTGTAGCCGGCTCCCACCAGGTTGATGTAGAGGTCTGCCACCTTGGTGTTGCGGATGTCGTCGCTGTCGGGTTTGAAAGAGAAGCCCAGAATCAGCACGTTGGTCTCAGGAGCCACGAACTTTCTGTTCTCGCAGGCACTCTTGATCTTACCCGCCATCCAAACCGCCATCTGCTCGTTCACCTCGCGTGCCGTAGATAGGAGTGACGGAACCACATCCACCTCCTGTGCCTTGTTGATGAGGTAGTAAGGATCTACGGCGATGCAATGACCGCCCACCAGTCCCGGTGTGGCAGGAACGAAGTTCCATTTGGTCTTTGCCGCTGCCGTTACGTCCTCAATGCTGATGCCCATCTTGTCGAAGATTTTCTCCATCTCGTTGAAGAAGGCTATCTGTACGTCGCGCTGGCAGTTTTCCATCAGTTTGCAGGCCTCTGCCACCCTGATACTTGGCGCCTTGTGGGTGCCGTGGGTAAGTACCGAAGCATAGAGACTGTCGATAATCGCGGCTGCCTCAGGGGTAGAACCGCTGGTTACCTTCACAATGTTCTCGATGGTGTGCACCGTGTCGCCCGGATTGATGCGCTCTGGTGAGAAACCAACGTAGAAACTCTGGTTAAGTTTTAGTCCTGAGGTTGCCTCAAGCAGTGGGGCGCATACTTCTTCGGTGAGTCCCGGATATACGGTTGATTCGTATACCACGATGTCGCCTTCCTTCAGAATGCTGCCCACCGAGCGTGTGGCATTTCTTACGCAGCTGATGTCTGGCTTGTTCGACTTGTTGACGGGCGTTGGCACTGCGATGATATACACATTGCAGGTTCTGAGGTTTTCTATATCGCTCGTCAACTTCAGCCCGTGAGCCAAAGCCTTCGACAGTTGCTTGTTGTCAGACATTTGCTTGTTGGCGAGTTTATCCACCTTGGCGGCATTGATGTCGTAACCCCATGTCTCATATTTCTTTGAGAATAAGCAGGCAAGGGGGGTACCCACATAACCCAATCCTATTACTCCTATCTTAAACTCAAAAGATTTGTTTATCATATAATATCGTTTTATTAATTGTTTAATTTCTATTTTGATTTTCGTTTCCCAGGCATCCGTTTCCCAGGTCAGTAAACCTTAGATACCTTCCAGCTGAGCATAGCGGGAGGTCTTTTTCGGATTCCAGGCATCCTTGTAGGATGTTCTGAAGAACAGTTCCTGCAGATGTGCCGAGAGTCGGGCAAAGCGCAGGAAGTAACCTGTGTATGGCGACATCAGCGGCGTGAACCTGTAGAGGAACAGTGCCGTCTTCTTTCTTTCCGTTACCAGAAGCACCAGCAGGAAGGCAAACTGCGAGAAGCATACTCGGATAAAGTAGCCCAGTGCCAGCACCTCCACGATGTGTGTGTTGAAGGTAATCGCCAGGTTGATGATATACCACAGCCACAGGAAGTTGAGGAAGCAGTCGAACATCACGCTCTCCATGTTGGATATCCAGTTCAGGATGCTCCAGTTCTTGGTAGGTAGCAGGATGTCGATGTGCTTGCGCAGGCGGAATCTCACGAGCGATCGCGACCATCTTATTCTCTGGTGATAGAGCTTGTACCATTTGGTAGGCACGTTGGTCATGCAGATGGCATCCTCCACGAATTTCACCTTGTAGCCTGCCTTTCTTATCTTCTGCGTCAGGTCGCCGTCGAGTCCCGGTCCTATGTCCCAGTATCCCACCTCCTTGAGCGTCTGCGTCTCGAAAGCGCCGAAGGCTCCCGAAATGATATGGTAGATGCCCAGTTCGCTGGTCACGATGCGTCCCACCTGTATTCGCTTCAGGTATTCAAAAGCCTGCAGCGACGAGCAGATGCTTGCCTTGTAGTTTCTCACCTCAATGCATCCACCCACGGCTTTCACCTCTCCATCCAGATAGAATGGGATAAGCACTTTCTCCAGGGCATCGCGGTCGAGCGAGGAGTCGGCGTCGAGGCTCACGATGTATTTGCCCCTTGCCATGTAGGCTCCGTAGTTGCTGGCTGCTGCCTTTCCGCCACGGGTTTCCAGTCGCAGATAGTGCGTAATGAGTTTCGCACGATACAGGTCGGTGCATATCAGTTTGGTGTCGTCGTCGCTACCGTCGTCCACCACGATGATTTCGTAGTTCCGGTAGGTCTGCTCGTTCAGCGACTTCACCATCTTATAGATGTTCTTGCCTTCGTTCTTTCCCGGCACCAGGATGCTGATGAGGGGATTCTCGCGGTAGAGATAGAACTTGGCAATCTCATTTTCCTTTTCTCTCTTGTTCCTGTCCATCAGTCGCCAGAAGATCACCAGGTATTCCAGGATGTAGTATCTAGGCATCTCGATGTAGAAGAGAAACCAGTAGGTGCTCACGATGCTCGACAGCGAGAGTGTCGATATCCAGTCCCAGAAGTGGTTCAAGTTTTCTGCAATGTTAAACATAGGCGTAGTTCCCTTTCTTCTGTTTACTTATCTCAGCACGGTGAGCGTCAGGATGGAAAGCAGTATCAGTACGCCGGCGATGAGGATGAGCACGGCTACCAGCTGCTTGTAGAGTTTCACGCGCTTCATTATCTTGTCGTCTTCCTTCGGAGTGAGGTCGAGTGTTTCCTGTTGTGGTTTCACTTCCTCTTCTTCCGATATTGGCGATTCTGCGTAGCCGCAGTAGTCATCCGGCGTCAGCTCTATGAAGCTCATCTGGTTGAAGAAGTCTTCATATTGTCCGCTGGTCAGTGCTCTCTTCGTGCTCAGCACGCAGCATGCTATCTGTTCCGGTTCTATGTCGGTAGCTATCTTGCGGATGGCCTTCGACATCTCCTGGCTCAGCTGTTGCTGTGCCGCTTCCACGCTCAAGTCGTCGAACGCCATGAAGGTGACGTAGAAGATGTTGTTGTTGTAGGATACCTTGTGACTGTTGAAGAGGCGGCAGAACTGAGCCTGGATAGACTCCTTGATTCTCACTGTCTCCTGGTTCTTGTCGAGTATCCATATCTTACCCACCATCACGGTCAGCTCGTCCTTGCGGTATGTCTCCAGCAACTGGCGGCGCAGGCGGCTGATCAGCAGCGAGTATTCCATATAGTTATCGTATGTGTTCGACATGTTGCTGAACATGAGTCCAGTTTTTGTCAGCATACGGATTCCTTCTTCCGTTATCTCATAGTCTACCACATCTCGCGGCACCAGTGCATTCACCGGATAGGTGCTCTGGCAGTAGCAGCAGGTGGCCTTGGTCAGTGGGGTGGTGAACGAATTCTCGCAGTCGTTGCAGGAGTAAATCACCGCCGGACGGTCGTAGTCCACACCAATGTGGCGCAGCTTCTTGTGACACTTCGGGCAGACGAGCATACCACCCACATTATAGGCACTTTCCGGAGCCACGTTGGCGCAGGAGAAGTGGTGGATGATGTTCTGGATCTTCAGGTTAGAACTGCCGCAGTTGGGGCAGCACTCCGTGTAGAGCAGATGGCTGTGGTTGCACTTAGGGCAGAGGTGCTCCTTGATGAGGTAGTGACTCTTGCGCAGTGCTCCGCATTCCACCATACTATCCTTGAGGGTGAACATTTCTGCAAGATGAAAGAGGCTCATGCTGTGGTAGTGCTCGAAGATAGGGTTGATGTACCCCAACGACGATTTCTCCATCAGTCGGTGCCCCAGTACTCTCTGGTCTCTGGATAGCAGGTATCTCAGGATGTTGGAGAACAGCTGGTTGGGCTGAGTAGGTCGTGCTATCTCCTGCTTGATGCCATATTTCTCCTTGGCTTTCTTAATCTTGTCGATAATCTCGTACACCTTCTCGTTGCTCATGTCGCTCACGTAAGCATCCACGATGTAGTCAATCATCTGTTCCTTTCCCGATAAGGCCGTGTGGGCGAATATCGGTTTGTAGCTGCATTTATACGATAGGATAGGGCTGGCTCCAAACAGGATTGCATGGAACGCACGCTCACTCGTCGTATTGATGTATATGCAATCGAAGTAGTCGGACTGGATATCTGGTGTTGAGTCAACATCAACGAAGCTGTCGATGGTCAGCACCATGTCTCCACGCTTGTTTCTTCTGAGTCCAATCATTTCTTCTCTGTGTTGTCTGATTCTTTATTTTCTGTAGAGATCAGCTTCGAGCTTCTCACTACGTTCTGGTTTCTATCCACTGGGATGGTGTACATCGGCAGCGGTCTTGGGTCGAGCATGGCACTCAACTTGTTGATTCTCACTCTCACTGGCAGTCGGTTGCTCATCACCCATGCCGGAACTCGCTGGTTGGGGCGGAAGGTGAACATGGCAACCACGGCGTTGGCATCGTGCGAGAAGTTGCTCTGCAGGTGCTTGGGGATTTCCTCCACTCTCAGACCCACCATCTGCAGCTTCGCCTTCAGTTCCAGGTCGTTGTTGATGATGATGTCTGCATCGTCAGGACTCTCCATGTATTTCACCTTCGAGTTGGGTACGTAGGTAATTACGCCCAGGTGGCACGCCGCATAGTCGGTGTGCTGGATGGTCATCACCTCGTCGCTCTTGAACACCAGCGTCTTGTCGCTCACGTTAATCTTGGTGATGTAGGCGTCGGCTGGTGCGCAGCAGTAATGAATCAGTCCCTCGTTGTAGACGCTTGTTTTTGAGTAGGGCATGGATGCGTTCTGCATGTTGGCACCTCTCTTTGCCATGAAGTTATAGGTGGTGTTCTTGGCTCTGGCGTAGATTTCCACCTTGTTAGCCTGTTTTCTCAGCTCTTCTTCCACTTCGGCAATCTCCGCATCCAGGGCGTTTCGCTTGCTGTTGTCGGTCAGTCCGTAGTAGATATCTGATGTTTCAGAGGCCTTTTGCTTCTTCAGTTCGGCGAGTCGGGTTCTGAGCACGGGAATCTCTTCCTTTGCCAGCTGTGCCTGCACCTCCATGTCGTGGGTTTCCTTCACGGCAGTAGGCAGGATGTTGGGGTCATACTGGTTTACGATGTTTCCCAGCAGCACGTAGGAGTAGAGTGTGTCTCCCTTGTGTACCACCTCGCCTATTTCCTTGTTCACCTTCAATATATAGATGTCATCCACGGCGGAGATAGGGTTTTCGTCGAGGGTGATATACCCGTCGTAGATAACCCATATCATTCGGGTGATGATATAATATGCCGCCAGGACGATGACCAGCAGGAAGATCAGCGCGAAGATAATCTGCTGCCTGGCCAGTCGGTGGCTCTGCGACTTCAGCAAGTCGGCCATAGCCTGTTCTTGTGGCGTATTATTATATTGAAACTCATTCATAGTTCTATTTCCTTGAATATATTGTTGTTGTCGTAGATGCTTACTGCCTTCTCAATGTTGATGATGGCGAGTCCGCGGTTTAACATCAGCTTATACATTCTCTCCATGCTTTCCAGGAGTCCCGTATATTCGTCCATTCGCATCAGGTAGTTGTACCCCTGCTTCTGGTTCTTGTAGGCAAATCTTCGCATGTCGATGTATTTGCTGGTCTGGTTGATGTGGTAAGCTTCGGTGGCGATGGCCTGGTTCAGGTTTTCTATTCTCTTGAGCAGGATGTTTACCGACTGCTTGATTTCCTTCACGTCGGTGTTCCGGCTGCTTCTGATGATTTCCTTCTCCGTTTCCAGTGCCTTGCGCTTTCGGGGATTCTCGTTATAGATAGGGAAGGTGAATCTTACGCCCACGTCGCCGTTGTTGCTTATCTTGTTGTTGCTTTGCCAGTAGCTTGACCATCTGGCGAAGGGTGTGATTCTTGTTGTTCCCAGATAGTTCGAGAGCTTGCTGTCGTTGTCGGCTATCTGTTCCTTCACCATCACGATTCGTGCGTCGATGCTTTCCTCGTCTATGTGTCGCCAGAGAGCCGCCGTATCTACGAGCACTTTTGATGGCTTCATTCTGTAGATAGGCTTGTTGGAGATGTCACGGTCGGAGCAGAGGATAGAGATGTCGTATTCTGCTTCCAGTTTCTCGTTCATCACCTTCAGCATCTTGTCGTTGCTGATTCGGTCTTTCTCCAGCATGTACTGGTATGCCTCGTTCATGATGTCGAGGTTGTCCAGCCGGTGGGCTATCACTGTGCCGATGTAGAAGTTATACTGTTCGGTGAGGTCATCGGCAGCTTTTTCGTAGATGTCGGCCGTCTGTCTCTTCTTTCCTTGCAGTCTTGAGAGTTCGTTGGCAAGTGCCACCTTGGTTCTTTTTTCTTTTCCCTGGTAGAATTTGCTGTTGATGATGTTCCATCCCAGTTCGGCTTGAACCTTAGCCTTATATTTTGATACCTGTTCGGCGTCGTCGTTTTCTGAGTCAAAGTAGGCGTCTGGCCGGGCATAAACCTGTCCGGTTACTTCCAGTCCGTTGTGTCGGTTGACGGCGAGTTGTTCGTGTGCCGTCTTCGCCCAGTACAGGGAATCCGTCTTTTTGATGTCCGCTGTATGTTGTTTGTTGAGTCCCAGGTCAATGACCGGTGATTTTACCCATATTGGGTTATTGAGTAGGGTGTCGAGTTGTGCGAAGCGCTGTTTGAAGTGTCTGAGTACGTTATTGTTTTTCAGATTTTCATATACGAGCATTTTAGGGCTAAAGCTCTTTTTCTTCAGCTGTTGCTGCTTTTGAGCCTGAGCCATAGCGCTTTGTCCTCCGAGTGTAATGAGGAGAGCAGTAGTCGTATATAGTATCAAATTTTGCTTCATTGTTTTTGGGGTTTAAACACTATGAATGCAGCCGCAAGCTGTTGCAGCTGCATTCAACTAGTGTCTTTTGAATTCTATGTTTTCTATGGAGTTTTCCTAGTTGCTATTGGGCATTAGTTAGCTCCATCTATGAGTTTCATTACGCGGAGTCGGCTCTTGCCGTATGCCACATAGATGTAGCCTCCATCCAGTGTAACATAGTTGGCAGACATGCCGCCTTCTGCTCTTTTCTTCACCACCTTTACAGGTTTACCGTCTTCCATCTGGTTCTTGTCGAGAACTACCAGTCCGTAGCTTCCACAAGCCAGATAGATGTAGTTGTCATCGAAAGCTACACCATTTGCATATCCCTGTGGTACTTTGGTGTTGGCAGTGAGCGGAGCTCCCCAGTTCCATACCTCTTCGCCAGTGGTAAGGTCGTAGCAAGACAATCCCTTAGCACTTCGGCAAACGTAGATATGATTGCCGTCGATAGCTATTGTATTCTTACCATCGTTAGGAGCAATGCTGCTTACGTTGATGGTCTTTGCTGGTGTGGCTGTAAGAATGTCTGCACCTAATGGGAATACTTGAATTGTGCCGCTTACTGCCTCTTTATCGCTTTCTACCTTTTTGTTGTAGTGGAGAGTAACGATATGTCGGTTGTCCAGGGCGATGTGCTTAGCCTTGCCTGGAGTTTCTTTCTTGCCGATTAAATCCAGCGTGTTGGCATCATATACTCCGTATCCTTTGGTAGTTGCCACCATCAGTTTGTTACCATCTCTTACGATGCAGTTCTCGTCTGATTTAGCCAAACCTGTATGTTCCCAATCTACGATGGTGAGAGGGTTCAGTTTGGTTGAATCGTCGATATCCTTGATGTCTGTGTCAAGAAGACCATTGCTATTCAAAGCGATTCTACCCATCATACCGCCGTTGGTTGAGTGACCTGCAATATATACGTACTTCGTTGCATCCTTGCCGTCCACCATGAGGTGGTTGAAGTCGTAGATTTCCTTCTTGTCCTGCAGATACTGCAACATAGTTGTCTGGTCGTTCTTTGTTTCAAACACTTCGATACAACCACCTGTCTTCTTGTTTGGATCTGCCTGGTTCTCTTCGTTGGTGTGATACGACATGTATAGTTTGCCATTGTATGGTTGTATACATGTAGCAGAGATGTCGTGTGTATGATTTGTATAATCAATTACGGAAATCACATCAATCTTCTTGCCTGGTTCAGGGTTTGGAGTTGGTGTAGGGGCTGGTGTCGTACCGTCACATGATGTTTTGAGAACAGGGTCATTATACATATCATATCTCTTAGTGTTGTCTGAAAGACCTGGAGCATAAGTATAAGTTGCCGAATGACCATTGTTGGTAAACTTATCGCAGTCCATATAGATAACGCCTCCGCTTCCGCTAGCTCGGAAGATATAGCAGGTTGAGAAATATTCGTTGGTTCCTGATGTAGTGGGGATATTGACTCGATCGTTATTTCCATTGTATTTCACCTCTCCTGCTCGGAAGATGGCGTTTGCATTGTCTCCTTGAAGAATGACTTTACTCTCACTGGCTGGATAATCCGGATTGTTGCCATTGTTGTCATTCTTGTAAGTTCCCTTGCAGTCGATAACACTGTTATTGACCAGATAGATGGTACTACCTGCGCACTGGTCGATAGCTCCAGTCTTCAGATTATTGATGTGAGCTTCTGCACCATTTGAATTGAGGATGGTCTTATCTGTGACTTCAAAAGAGCATGCGTAAAGCTTAGGGGCAGAACCTTGAATGGTCAGCTTGTTGGCTTTTGCCTTTCCGTTGATGTTCACGATGCAGCCGTCTATCTGTATATCCTGGTTTTCTGTACCGAGCAGATCGCCTTGGATATTGATTTTTGCATTCGATTCTGTTGCCAGTTTACCTATGGTGGCATTGCCACCCACATAAAGTAAGCCTTGAACTTTCAGTTCATTTTTTACTTCAAGATTTCCGGTAGTATAGTAGGCATCATTCGATTCCAAATACATGTTGTTACCCTCTTTCTTAAGGGTTCCTCCATAATTATAGCAATATGTTCCTGAATTCTGGAAGAGTGCAGTGTTGTTGTTGTCTATATGTAATGTTCCTCCTTCGAGGATGTAGATTTTTCCTTTTTGGTTGGCACCATTGATCCAGGCTGAACATCCATAAGTGTTTTTTGTGGACAGTTCGCCTTCGATAAACAGGGTGGCTCCATTCAGATTGAGCTCACTGCTTATTTTTGTGCCTTTCTTGATGATGTAGGTCTTGGAACCATCCAGTCCTTTACATCCATCGTTATTCTTGATTTCGATAGCACCGTCATGGCTAGGCAGACTAGGCATTGCATAGACGTCGCTCAGATTCGCCTCTGTTGCGCCAGCAGCTCTTGTTGCCGCTTTCGCTTTGTAGTTAATAACGCTACCAGCCAACTCCTGCGGGTCGGTGATGGAAATTACTTCTTCACCTACCACATTTTTTATGACTTCACCAGGATTCTGATCAATTGGTGTATCATTTGAATCGCTACAAGATGCCAGAAGCATTGCTGCGAAAGAGAAAGTAACAAGACTTGAAAAATAATGTTTCATGTTAATCTTTCTTTTATCGTTTTGTGTATAAAATGGTTTCAGTCTTTCGGGCTATATTCCTAGCTCTTAAAGATTTAATTCTCCCACACTCTTTTTGGGGAGTGTGGGAGAAAAGAATATTTAGTTGATTACTTTGTAGTCTTTACCAACTTGAAGATCTGAACACGGCTGCGACCATAAGCTACACAGATGTAATCCTTATACAGGGTTACGTAGTTAGCTGAGTTGTAGCTCTCCTTGCCATCATAGAAGGCACGGCGACGAGCAACTACATTTTTACCCTTAGCCAAGGTCTTGTCCAATACAACGAGGCCGTAACCGCCACATGCTACATAGATATAGTTATTATCTACTGCAACACCATTAACGCGACCGATAATCTTGTTCTTTTCGCCTACTGGAGCATCGAACAGAACTGTACCGTTACCCTGTGCATCGTAACGTACAAGACCGCCGTCACCCTGGCATACATAAAGGTCTGTGCCGTCTACAGCGATGGTGTTCTTTCCGTCAGGAACACCCACCTTACCTACAGTGGTATAGCTCTGAGGAGCATCGAGGCTTGTGTTGTCGAAGATGTTGACTGTACCAGTAGTTGTACCATTTGCCTCCAAGCCATAGAGCTTGTCACCGCCAACGGCAACGAACTTCACGTCGTTTGCTGTAAGGTGTGGAGTACGCTGGGTAAATGTAGGGTTGTAAACCTGATAACCCTTGTTGGTTGCCAAAACGAAGTTGTCGTTGTACTTAGCTACGCAGTTGGCATCAATCTTATTGTCTGGATTTGTCTTGTCGATAGGGTAGGTAACAAGCTTGGTGTCGCTCAACTGACCATTTGACAGATTAGCATAACCCAGGAAAGCACCTTCCTTGTAAGATGTAGCAGCAACATAGAAGCGGTTGCCGTCAATCATGCCATAGTTTACATCCAATCCTCCCTGAGCTGAAACAGCCTGATCGAGAATAAGGTTCTTACCGTCGATATGAGCAACTTCCAATCCGCCTCCCATATGACTCTTATCATTGCCCTGGGTGTGGTATGTAACATACAACTTGTCGTTGGCTGCCTGGATAGATGTGGCAGAGAGGGTGTTCTGCTTAACACCTGTAGCAGAGAACAAATCGAGCTTTGGCTTTTTAATCAAGTCTTCTGCCTTTACTGTCAACTCATAACCATACTGCTCGTTTTTGGCATCTTTCAGCTTAACTAAATCACCAGTGGTAGCCTTGTCGTAGTCGAGGTATGAAGCAGAGATGTCAAGATCTTCGGCAGAATTAAGCTGGGTTGTACCCTGGAAGCACTTGGTGAACTGGAAGAGGAATGTAGCACCTTCACCTGGAGTAGCGAATGCCTGGATAGCCTCATCACCGCTGTAATGGAACTCATCTGCCTTGATGACAGCCACACCATTAGTCTTGTTCAGAGAAATCTGTCCCAATGCTGCATTGTCGGTAACCAGCTTGTTCACATTGATAACGCCCTTGTTGTCGAGGTTGATCTTGCAGGCACCATTGAGGTTGAGCTGAGCTTCACCTACCTTGGTAACCTTGTTGTGCTCATCTTTCTCGTTGTTGGTTACATTGATGTAGTCTGCATCAATCTGAGAACCTGCATTCATGGTCAAAGCCTTGGTAACCTTGATGGTACTGTTGTCGCCACACTGCAAGTAACCCTTGTTGTTGAGGTTGAGGGTTGCTGCTGTCAGGAAACCACCTATCTGCAAGTTACCATCGATGTTAACATCAGTAGCGTTCCAAACGTGAGCTGATGCATATACATTGGCACCTTCCTCAACGTTTACTTCTGTACCACGGATAGAACCGATGATACAAACGTTAGATCCTTTCTTGAAGGTAATCTTCTGTGCAGGAGCGTTCTTGTCTGCAGTGAGCTGTCCTAAACCAGATTTGAGTTCCTTTGGCGTTACAGCGTTGCCATTCTCGTCTTTTCCACTTGTAATACCTCTCCAAGTTGAATAGAGGTTACCCTCGATGACGATGTCTTTTGTAGAATCTTCTGTCTTGATATAACCCAATTCGTTATAGACGGTAACGCCTGGCTTAATCATAGAGCCTTCGCCTTCAAAAATCAAAGAACCGCCCTGTTCAACAACGATTGTTGTATTCTCGAAAGTTGTAGCAGAGTAGTGCAATTTTGCTTCTCCGTTAACGAAGATAGTTGCATTCTTGATGGTGTTCTTAGTAAAGTCACATTCGCCTGCACCCCTCTTCAGATAGAATCTGCCGCCATCCAGGTTGCAGTTGCCATAAACCTGGGTATCGGTATTCTTCTGCTTAGGCATGTCGAATGTAGTTACGAAATTTGCATCATTAGCTGCTCTTGTACCAAAGAATTTACGTGCATTAGCAGTAGTGTTCTTGTAGTTGATGACGTTAGACATCAATGACTCGCCGCTATTGCTGGTGAGGTCAATAGTAGTCGCGTCAACCTTGGCTGGTGTAGAACCAGAATTGATTGGATCGCTGTTGCTGTCGCTACATGATGCGAAAACGAATGCCGCCAAACCGATGGCAGCAAGCTTAGAATTGATTACTTTCATATCTATTATAAGTTTAAATTGTACTTACGAATTTATTATCTTTTACGTTCAGTAACTTGTTTTTGGTTTAACACCCAGTAGATTATGGGCTTGATAGTGTATTTAGTTGCTACGCTATTTTACTCATACCTGCTCTTATCGGGTGCAAATTTAATGTAAATATTCCAAAACTAGTCAATTTTCTGCGTTAAATAAGCTTAATTCTCCAAGTTTTGTGCTGATTGCCACCATGTTGACTTGCTGTGCACGATAACGAGGGGGGGGAGCCATTAGTTCAAGTTGAATCTTTGTCGTTGTTCTTTTGCCATTTTTTGCATGTTGGCAAAGAGCTTGTCATGGGCTTCCTGGTTTTCTCTGTTGTAGATTTCCGCTGCCTCATGCATAATCTGGGCCAGCATCTCGTCTGTTGGCTCTTCCATGCTTGTCAAGCGATAGCTATTTAGTTCTTTTTCTGAAATCATAATTCTCTTCGTTTTAAAAACCGCTGCAAATATTCTGGTGTTGAGCTTTTGCAAGTACTTTCCTCACACGCCCTGAAAGGGCAGAAGCTCCTAGCCCAGGGCATCGCCCTGGGTAATGGTGAATGCAAGCCTGTCGCCCTGTAAGGGCAAAAGCTTCCAGGTACCAGGGATATGCAAAGCTTTTGCCCTTACAGGGCGCCTTGCCGATTGCTTTTCTACCCAGGGCGATGCCCTGGGCTAGGAGCTTCTGCCCTTTCAGGGCGTGTGGAGCCTACTTGCGAAACTTGAATTCCGTTATTTCATATAGTCCTTGTAGTATTCGTCTTTGTAGTCGAATGAGTCAGGCGAGTTGATGCCTTTAGTCATGGCTGCAATTCTTGGGTCTATAACTAAGTCTGCCCTGGTTATTTTCTTAGTCTTTGTCTTGTTGGTAGACAATATTTTCTTCAGTGCTTTGACTGCCTTACTTATCGTCTCGTAATCCTCGTTGGCTATTCTGCTGACGAGTGATTGGTATTCTGATTGTAACTCTAATGCTGTCATAATTCTCTTCGTTTTAAAAACCGCTGCAAATATACGATTATTTTGTGAAACCTACAAGGAAAAGCGGCTTTTTTTCGTGAAAAACTGGTTTTTTATGGGTTGGGGTGTTGATTGGGTACCCCTGTTTTTGCCTGTGATGTGAACCCTATGCTTCCGAACTTTGTATATACAGCGCGTTATTAAAGGTAAAGGAAATGAATATCAGGGTTTTAGATATAGGTTTTTATATGAAATAATATAGTTTTTTTAGGGAGTAGGGTTCACATCACACCCTGCCTTCACCATTTTCGCCTCGATTTCGATTCTGTTTTGACTCCATTTCGCCAATGGCTTGTTGGGGATTCTCTGTTAGTCACTGGGGATTCTCTGTTAGTCACTGAGAAATTTCTGTTAGTCACTGAAGATTCTCTGTTAGTCACGGACAGAACTTTCAACCACTTGTGAAATGATACGAATGCAGCCAGAAATCAGAAAATTCTGTGTTTTATGTTGTTTTCTTCTCGAAAAATTTGGTGGTTACGAAAAAGCAGCGTATCTTTGCGGCAAAAATTTGCACTCGGCCATTTGAAAGCAGACTTTCATAGTGCTTGTTTGCATTGTAAATGAATCAATTGATAAAAATTCTGCTTATGGGAAAGATAGTAGATAAAACGGAGACTAAGATAGTTACGCTTGATGGTGTTGAGATTATCAAGCAGGTAACCAAGGTGCTTATGCCGAATGGGAAGTACCGATATCCTACTGTGTATTTTACGGTTAACGATGATGTCAAAGCTCTGACTACAGAGCAATTAGATAAGACTCGTATCCCTGTTTATAAACAGTTAATTTAAAGTGTGGCTGAGCCACAGGAAGGAGAATAACAATGAATAAAGAACAACAAGGTAAAGCTGTATTTGTGTCATTCTGTATAGAGCAATATGCCAAGGCAAAGAAAATGCCTGCAGAGAATGTGGTGGATTTGTTTGAACAGTATGGAATAGCTGAGCATTTCTGTGAATTCTACGATGTGCTCCACACGCAAGGTGGGCAGTGGATGGTAGAAGAAATTGATAAAATGATAAACGAAAGGAGCAAATGAGCAGAGTATATCATGGAAGTATAGAAGAAGTTAGAAAACCGGAGATACGCCAGCCGAATCGTTCTCTCGACTATGGCGCCGGCTTCTATACTACTACTTCTTACGAACAGGCAAAAAGATGGGTAGAGCGAAGAATGAAAGATAAAGGAGTGGCTGTCGGCTACGTAAATATCTATGAATTGGATGAGAAGCTGGTAAAAAACATGAAATCGCTCTTCTTTGAAAAGCCAACAGAAGAATGGGTGAGTTTCGTAATGAGAAATCGTACAGAGAGGAATTTCATCCATGACTACGATGTTGTGTATGGTCCTGTGGCTGACGATAGCGTTTATACTCAATTCGCGCTCTATGAAGGTGGCATCATCAGTTTGCCAACCCTCATCCATGAGCTAAAGACTTATAAATTGGTTGACCAGTATCTTTTTCATACGGAGAAGTCGCTGCTAGCCATTAAATTTGTTGAATCAGAAATAGTTGAAATATGAGTGCAGAAATCACACAAGACAATCTGTATATGTTATTGCCATTGAAGATAGGATGGCTTGCTTCGTGGCTCTCAGAAGACAAGGGGATAAGTCTTACGGATGCCATCAGTCGTATATATCATTCACAATTATATAAAAAATTATCTACGGAAAGTACCAAATATTGGAATTTAGGACCGGTGGATTTGTATAATGAACTGAAGGCGGAGCTTTGATGTGTGGGGGATGTGACGCCTGGTAGAGAGAAGTGGGGCTTACTTGAAGCTGGAATGAGGCTTAAGTAAAGGTTAACTGAGACTCACGTAAAGGTTGAATGAGGCTTAAACCAACTCGGAATGAGGCTTACTTCGATTTGGAATGAAGCCTATTTCAATCACCTTCGAAACTTATTTCGTTTTTTTCTTTAAATTTCTTCAATTTCCTGCAACTTTCCTGCATCTTCTTTCGTCTAACCATCAGAATTTAGAAACATAAAATTGGAAAGATATGAAGAAATTTGGTTTTTGGGCGGTGGCTGCCGCCTTGTTACTTGCCCCTATGGGCTTCTGTTCCTGCAGCATGGGGGCTACTACCACTTCTGAAATGAAGGGAGGACTGGATTATGTGCAGGATGATTTGAGAGAGAAACCTTTCAAGGCTATCGACATAGATGTGGTTGCCAGCGTTTATTATACCCAGAACAATGGTGATGAATGCAGCGTTCGACTGGATTACTCTGCCATCAAGGATGCTGAGTTTGCAGAGAAACTCAAGGAGAAACTCAAAGTGGTTTATCGTGACGGCGAGGTGAAGATCGGTCTCACCGGAAGACTCAAGGTGCCTGCCATGTGCAGCTCTGAAAAGAATAGACTCAAGATTTATATCACCAGCCCCGACCTGGTGAAGATTACACAGGAAGGCGTGGGCTCGTTCTATGCCAAGACCATCAACAGCGACCGACTGGAAATCGATAACGAGGGCGTAGGCTCCGTTAACATCGACAAGATTCTCGCCAACAAACTGGAGGTTACCAACGAGGGCGTGGGTTCCGTCACCATCGATGAAGCCAAGGGCGATGTGATGAAGATTGATAACGAAGGCGTAGGTTCCGTAAAAGTGGGCAACGTGGCGATGGGCGACCTGAAGGTGGATAACGAGGGCGTAGGCTCCGTAACGCTCGATTTCTTCAAGGGCGGCAACCTGAAGATTAACAACGATGGCGTGGGTAAGGTTAGCGCCAAGGTGGATTGCCAGATTCTGAACGTTGATCTGGATGGAGTAGGCAGCGTGCATCTGAGCGGCGTTACCGGCAAATATACCCGTCACAAGGATGGAGTGGGAAGCATCTCTGACGGAGGATTGAAAGTCAGAAATTAACGTAAGCTGCTGAAAATCATAATAATAAAGGCTGGGAGAATGAACGCTGAAGCCAAATTGCGAAGTATGAGCAATTCGGCTTCGGCTAACATTCTTCTTATT
>ERZ1034876.683-NODE-683-length-17526-cov-8.511247_pt1 | contig 17526 bp, 26 predicted proteins | sample MGYA00520698_ERZ1034876 | MGnify/ENA primary metagenome ERZ1034876 (study PRJEB33766, sample SAMN09781723) | gut metagenome | biome: gut microbiome | host: Homo sapiens | place: Madagascar | study: EMG produced TPA metagenomics assembly of the PRJNA485056 data set...
GATACCATCAACATCGTCGGCGGCACCATCAACATCAAGGGAGGGACGGTGAATATCAATTGAGTCAGGCGACACGACTGGGCGACAAAGACACAGGACACGATGCATGCCCGCCGACAGGGCTCATCACCGCATCCTCGAACGTGTTCATCAATGGAATGGGAGCTGCGCGCGTGGGAGACATCTATGCACCGCATGGATGCTCTGTACACGCGGCGCACTCCGGGGCGATTTCTTCCGGAAGCAGCACCGTATTCATCAATGGGAAGCCAGCTGCCCGGGTGGGGGACAGAGTCTCCTGTGGCGGGATGGCTGCCGAAGGCTCTTCGAATGTGTTTATAGGAGGCTAGCTATGATTTACCGCATGTTAGACGCCGACGGTGACTACGTATTCGGGAGGAGCAAGCATGCTTATCTCGAAGGCGTGGAAGCTGTCGCGCAGGCCATCAAGACACGACTCCGCCTGCTCTATGCAGAGTGGTGGGAGGATCGAGAAGACGGATTGCCACTATTTGAGAAGATTTTGGCATCGTCGGGCAGCCAATCCAACACAGAGGCGGTGGATTTTCTTTTCAAGGAACGCATCTCCGGGACGAAAGGCGTGCTCTCGATACTAGGCTATGATTCCAGCTATGACAATGACACTCGAAAATACACGTTCCGCGCTGTGGTGGAGACCATGTACGGATCGCTCATTATATCGAATCTGGGAGGAACAGAATGAGTTACTTTTCTCCTTACGTAGACGGATCCGGACTTCACATGCCGACCTATCAGGATATTTTGGACGACATGATCGCAAGCATGAAAAAGATCTACGGATCGGACATTTACCTTGGGAACGATAGTGCGGATTATCAGTTTCTGTCCATACTCGCATTGAAGGTGGCCGACAGTTACCAGGCGGTGCAGTATGCGTACAATTCCCGAAGCCCGACGACTGCGATTGGCGCGGCGCTCGACTCCGTAGTCAAGCTGAACGGCATTTACCGGAAACCTGCAGGGTTCTCGACCTGTGAACTCTACATCACGGGCACGGCCTTCACGGAAATCAAAAATGGTAGCGTCAAAGATGCTACTGGGAATGTGTGGAATCTGCCGGCGTCTGTGGTGATCGGATCGGACGGTAGCGTGCTTTCTACAGCCACCTGCAGCGTGGCTGGCGCTATCACAGCACTCCCGGGAGATATTACGCAGATCAACACACCGACGATGGGATGGAAGGCGGTCGAAAACAAAGTGTCAGCAATCCCCGGAAATGCCGTCGAAACGGACGGAGAGCTTCGCAATCGGCAGACCATTTCTGTATCGAACCCGTCTCAGACCATGCTGGCCGGGACGCTCGGCGCACTCCGTGCGCTGAAGAATGTGGCGCGCGTGTCGGTCTACGAGAATGACACCAATCTCTCGGTCGTGGATGAGGAGAATAACCCCTTTGGTCTTCCGCCGCACTCAATCACCTGCGTAGTCGAAGGTGGCGATGACAACGAAATCGCGGAGGCGATTCTTTACCATAAAGGGATCGGCTGCTATACGAATGGCACGAAGGTGGTCAAGGTCAAAGACCAGAATGAATACATCAATACTGTCCGATTCTATCGGCCAAGCTATGTCCCGATTCATGTACATGTAAAGATTAAAAAGTATACCGGCTATATCTCCAGTCTGTCGTCGACGGTAAAAAGTGCGATTTACGATTATATCAAAGGACTGGAAATCGGACGTGACGTGTCCATTTCTATGCTGACCGGCGTCATCGTAGGATGCAACCCGATCCCGAGCAAGCCGCTGTTCGGCATCTCTTCCATCACGATCGGCCGATCGGCCGGATCCATGGCAGCGGGAGATGTCGACATCAATTACAACGAAGTGGCTAGCCCTGACTACGACTTCCTCGAGGTAGAATCATGATCACGCCGACGAAGGAATACTACAGGGAGCTCATCACTTCGGAATACCGGCTTTCTCCGCGCTTCAATGACATGGTACGGAAGATGGTGGACTATAACTGCAATCTGGATACATTCATCTTGAAGATCGTGGAAATGTTTGACATTGAAACGGCCCACGATGACCAGCTCGACATCATCGGCGACTGCGTCGGTGCGTCCCGCGATCTGGACTTCGAACCGACACCGCTTAGCCGAGGGGACATCATTTGCCCGACGCCGACAGAAATGGAAAAGGACAGCGGCGATGAATCTGTTTATACCTTGTATCCGACACCAACACCCGTGAATATGGATGAATCGGACTTTATCAAAGGCTATGCCCCGGCGGATATCGAAGATGCGCCCCTGATCACAGACTCCGTCTTCCGCACGATGATCAAGGCAAGAATCGTGCAGAATGTATGGAAGGGAAACGTGCTCGATCTTTATGAAATGTGGGCGAATCTGTTTCCGGAGAATCTGGGTATACAGATCCAGGATCTGCAGGATATGTCTTACAATATTGTGCTGGTTGGTCAGTACACAGGGCTCATGCGAGAGCTCATCATGCATGGTTATATCATGCCGAAACCGGAAGGCGTCCGGATCAATGCGCTCTCCTTTATCGATACCAGCGGTATGCCGATCTTCGCATACGATTACAACACTCTCAACTATAGCGGCTATAAGTCACACTGGCTGCAGGTCAAGAAAACGGAGGGGTAATGAATGGCAAAATCTAATTTCAGGGTATTTGCGGAAGGCGTCGCACCTGCGAATATCCAGTCAGACAATGAATACGAGACAGATTCGCAACGCGTCTCCGGCGTGGTGCCGGGCATTGCTGTCCCTGCGCTCCACAACAAGCTCTATAAGCAGGCGACGATCATGGTTGCGGCCATAGCGCAGGTCATCGTACAGGCGGGGCTTGATGCGATGGATGATGACTATGCCGGTCTCGTCGCGAATCTCCGTAAAACATTCGCAGGATCGGTGAATGGCGTCAAGCCGGACGCGCAGGGGAATATAGACCTCACGTCCGCCCTTGAGAACATCCGGCGAATGACCTATCCAAGGATTGGCGACGTCATTATGACGAAGAATCCCGAAAACCCATCCGTTAAATACACCGGCACCACATGGGAACTCCTCGAAGAAAAGACATTTATTATGTCTGCTGGAAATACTGCAAAAATGGGCGAAACGGGTGGAAGCAATACTCACACGAGTACTGTATCCGAGATGCCATCGCATACCCATGGATATACCATGGGTGAAGCCGGAGGGCATGACCATGATCGGGGGAATATGGAGATCGCAGGTGAATTTAACGCGGATGATTCAGCATTTGGACGGCATGCGGATCCTACACCCACTTCAGGCGCGTTTTTTCAGGGAAGAGACGTTGATTTAGATCAAAAATCCAACGGCGGCGGTGGCGGTGCTCGTATGCGTTTCTTGGCTTCCCGTGCTTGGACCGGGCGTACTTCTTACGCCGCAGCACACAAGCACTCACTCTCGATTTCCTCGACTGGCAGTGGACAGGCATGGGACAGCCGACCGAAGTACATTGCATTATACATTTGGATTCGTACAGAATAATAAGGAGGAATCATGGCAGTAGAAACGAATGCGCGCATAGAATTTTCCGTCGCATCTGTGGAGGAATGGGAAAAAGTAAACCCCAAGCTCCACCAGGGCGAGCCCGTCTTCGCAAAGAAGCCTAGCGGCAAATATATTCTTAAAGTCGGTGCCCCCGGCGGGAGCACCTATAAAAATGCCGTCGTCGTATGGGATCAGGACGATGCAGAAACAAAAATGACAAGCACACAGGAGGCGGCTGCGCAGGCGCTCGCATCCAGGAATGCAGCGTCCGCGAGCGCGAGTGCGGCCAAGGCGAGCGAGAACGCGGCGGCCACGTCCAAGAGTGCAGCGGCCACGAGCGAAGCCAACGCCAAGACCAGCGAGACGAATGCAGCCACCTCCAAGACTGCCGCCGCGAACAGCGCCAGCACCGCCAGCACCAAGGCGACAGCGGCAGGGAATAGTGCCAGCGCAGCGGCGACAAGTGAGAAGAATGCCGCCAGCTCCGCCAGTGCGGCCGCCACCAGTGAAAGCAATGCGCTGAAGAGCGCCAGCGCGGCCAGCACCAGCGCGGGTAATGCCAAGAGCAGCGAGACAAAGGCGTCCGCGAGCGCGAGTGCGGCCAAGGCGAGTGAGAACGCGGCAGCCACGTCCAAGAGTGCAGCGGCCACGAGCGAAGCCAACGCCAAGACCAGCGAGACGAATGCAGGGAATAGTGCAGAACTCTCTAAGAAGTGGGCTATGTCTGATACGTCCCCAGATGGAGTAACTGGAAATAAGTCATCTAAGACGTGGGCTGGAGAAGCTAAGACTTCAGCTAGTAACTCTGCTGCGTCTGCAAGTGCTTCTCAGTCTAGTGCAAGTGCAGCCAGTGCCTCTGCAACTCAGTCAGCTAATAGTGCGAGTGCATCTAAGTCCAGTGCTAATGCGTCTGCTTCCAGTGCTTCTGCGGCTTCTTCTTCTGCATCTGCTGCATCTACCAGTGCGGGCAATGCAAAAACTAGTGAAACTAATGCAGCTAAAAGTGCTACAGCAGCAGCTCAGAGTGCAAAGGAAGCTGCTACTTTTGACCCTTCATATTACCTTGCAAGTAAAGATAGTATAGGGGAAACACCAGAGTCAAATCCACAAATAATTTCTATTCCGTGTGAAAAAGGTATGTTCCCTATCCAGGGGTATCCAGATAAATTATCTTCAACTACTGGAAAGTCCCCATATTCTATAGTAACGAATTTTATGGGTAAAGGGGGTGCATTATTCTCATTGTATGCCCAACATACCAGGAGGGAACTGTATTTTCGTACAGGATGGCCTGATGAAAGAGGTTGGGGATCTTGGGTTGAACTTGCAACTGAAGAGAACATGGCTGCTCTTGATGCTAAGATTCCTACAAAGACCTCTCAGCTGACAAATGATAGTGGGTTTGCAGTAATCAGCAACGGACACCTTGTTATTAACGGAAGTGAGTTGTGGATAGAATGAGTGACTTAGGAGCAATCTTTCACGTCAAAAAAGATGGAGTGCAGTATGATGCCCATGCATATACGACCACTGATGAGTGTCCAGAACCGAACTTGAAGATAAACTTTAAGGGGACAGCTGCATATATTAAGCTGGAAGCTAAAGGTAGTGGAGATGTGCCTTGCTATGTCAAAAAGAGTGATGGAGGAATCTATCAGATACACAAAGAAGCTATTTCTACAGGTTCAATGACAGTGCCGTGTAATACGAATGTTACCTTTACTATACCTACAGGAATTAAAGTTATTAAAGTAGAATATAAGCAGACCTTGGGGAATCAAAATATAATAACAAACTATATAGGTGTAACTCCGGGAGCAACACATTCCCTTGTATGGAGACAACAAGGTGCATTTAAGATATCCTACTTACAGTGTGATACACACAGTATAAAGTGGGCGAATATTACTATAAACAATGTAACATTGTCATGGTCTCCAGAAATTAACAAAGAAACACCTACAGTAACTGACTATTAACAAAAAGGAAAGGTGATTATCATGTTCGCTTATCCCCCAGCACCACCATCTATCAATAGTTTTGGTGGTGAAGTAAATAATGTAGAAGAAGTAAGGAGAGCTAGAGTAGACCCTTGTGGCTCTCTCACTTTCTTTATTTCCAAATAGGTTAGAAAAAGGAGATGATTATCATGAGCCCCGAACGAAGGGTGGTCAAGGAATGGCTAAAGACGGTTGACAGTGAAGAGCTTGATGCGATGCTTCAAGCCGCCATCTTTACACCCGACGAGCAAAAATATATTCACATGAGACTTATCGAAGGAATGACTTTTAAAGAGATAGCTATCGACCAGTCGCTTACAAGGAAGAGCGTGGCTAGGATTGCACGGCGTATCTCTAAAAAGATGTACAAATCAGGCAAAAAGCTGGGATATTTTTAGGGCTTTTATGACACCATTCCCTTTCTCGTTTCATCTACAATGGAATCGTAAGGAGGGGATACTATGTACGGAGAATTCTATCCAACGGGTTACTACGGCGCTACGCCTCAAATGCAAGACAGGCTGGCTATGCTCGAACAGCAGCGGCAGATGCAGCGTCCGCCTCAGCCCATGTCAGTTCGAGGGCACTTGGTGACAGGCATCGAGGAAGCACGAGCGGCACAGGTCATGCTGGATGGGACACCGTCCTATTTTCCCTCTCCGGCTGAAGGGAAGATTTACGAGAAATCGATAGATCTGAACGGGATGCCGGTATTCAAAATCTACGTCGTATCCAAGGAACCACCCAAGCAGGAAGCAGCACCCGCCGGAGCACTGGCAGCGCTGCAGGCGAAGGTGGAGGAGATGGAAAAGACGCTGAATTCGATGAAGGAGGAGAAAGACCATGAATCCGTTCCAGTTAATCGGCATGCTGCAGCAGGCGCAAAATCCCGTAGGAATGATCCAGCAGATGGCGGGAACTGATCCTTTGATGGGCCGTGCTATGCAGATGGGCAAGGGAAAGAGCCCTGATGAAATGAAAGCTATTGTTCGTAACCTGGCCCGCCAGAAGGGGTGGAGTGACGAACAGCTCGGTCAGTTTCTTTCTCCATTTGGATTGAAACTCTGATGTGCGCACTCAGATTTCATAGATTCCATGTAAAGGAGGAACAGAAAAAATGGAAGGAATTACACCAGTAATGAATGTCGGGACTCCGGCTGCCACCAATGGCGATGGCTGGGGCGGCGGATGTGGTGCCTGGCTGATGTGGGTGATCGTCATCTTCGCGATGATGGGCGGAGGCTGGGGTGGATTCGGCAACCGCGCCGGGCTGACACAGGCAGAGATGCAGGCAGGTTTTAATCACCAAGACGAGATGGGCCAGCTCCGCGGGGTTACCTACGGACTTGCTGATTCAACCTTTGCTCTCAATACCACTATGCTCCAGGGGCAGGCAGGGCTCGAAAAAACGGTCATGCAGGGCAACTATTCGCTCGGAAGTCAGCTTGCTGAGAACCGCTTCGCGCAGCAGCAGTGTTGCTGCGAAACCAACCGCAATATCGATAGCGTGCGGGCAGAAAACTACAGAAACACATGCGAGCTGAAAACAGCGCTCCATGAGGAGGCTGAGAAGACCCGCGGAATGATGATGGCGAGCCAGATTCAGGATCTCAGAGACAGACTGGCAGACCGTGACCGCGATCTCCAGTCCGCAAACTTCAACCTGTCTCAGGTGATGCAGACATCTGCAATTGTCGGTCAGCTTCGCCCATTTCCGCAGCCTGCATATATTACCGCGAGCCCATACCAGGCACTCGCAGGCTACGGCCTCTGCCACTGCAGTACGGGTACGGGCACTGGAACCGGAACGGTAACCCCTTGATTTAATGATTTCCAAGACCTCCATCGGAGGTCTTTTTTATTGGAGGGCATCGAGCTATGGACTCAGCTTTATTTTCTTTTATTCTGCAGGTCGTGTACTCTGTGGGTGCATTTGTCTTCGGGTACGCCTGGAATAAATCGCGAAGTTTGTCACGGCGGCAGGAGGGCATCGAGCATGGGACTCGTATACTGCTGAAGATGAATCTTATCCGCATTCATCGCGTATCGTCGAAAAATGGGTGCATCACATACGATGACGCAGCGCTAGCTGAGGAAATCTATGATGCCTATCACGCGCTGGGTGGTAATGGATCAGGAACCCATATGCTGGCAGATATTAAAAAGATGAGGATGGTGGGCAACGATGGAAAAGTTTAAATGGCTAATTGATCGGATCAATCGTGAGCGGAAGCGTACTCGGAATGCGAAGTCGTCCATGCGAATTGTGTGGTTCTACGGCATCGGTCTTGCACTGATCAGTGCGCTTCTCATAGGTGGCTGGGTATACCAGTGGATGCTGACCGGCCGACCTGACCTTCCGCTCCTGGTGTCCTATTTTAAAGAATACACGGCAGCCTCGGTTGTGGCTGCCGTGACCTTTCTTGCCGTATTTAATGTCGATAAAAATAATGACGGGCGACCGGATGCCGCGGAGCTTCAGGCCAAGAAACCCAAGGATCCCCCCAAGGTTCAATTCCCGTCCGTCCCCAAGAAGGAGGTTACCCATGACTAGAGAAGAACTGGCTAATGCCATTGCTGACGGCATCATTGAAGTAGGTATAGAAGGAGACTTCGATTCGGTTTCCTGCTCGACCGCAGGAGACTATCCGTCGATTGGCGTATCGCAGTGGGAAGGTGACAGAGCGGAGGACTTGCTCAGTCGTATCCCAGGAGGTGATTACTACTCCGGTCGTTCCTACTCAGATATCTACTACAGCGGAGACCTCGCCGGTCTGAAGGAGCTGCTTAATTCTCCTGAAGGCCAGTCCGCTCAGCGAGAGAAGCTGGCGGAGGACTGCTTAGACTACGTAGATGAACTGTGGGAGATTCCGAATCTGGATGACACCCGCTGCACAATCTACGCAGGCATGTGGTGCCCGACTTCTACGTCCGTAGTGTGCCGCTTCCTTGCTAACCGGCAGTGGAACTATGACCTTCGAGACCTGGACGTCCTGTGCGCGCTCTTCAAATACAAGTATGCGCATGCGGCGGGCTGCGATGAGTATGCGGAAGGCTATGCGAATCGCGCCAATGCCACTTACGACTACTGTAAAGAGCTGGATGTGTAAAAAAAGCGGCTATATCGAAAATATGCGATGGGGTTAAATAGCCCTGACATGCGTTGGCGGACCATTCCTTGAGTGATTTATCAAAAGGGAACCTCGAACGCCTGCTAGGGTAAAAATTCGCAATCCTTAGCGATTTGTACTATAATTGAAGGTGTGAAATGTGGAAGAAGACAAAATGCGTCTCGCTAGTTGCTGTGTTGCTGCTCTGCTCCTGCTTGCGGCCGGCTATTTCTTATTGCGAGGAGACTACGGAGCAGGAAGTAGTGATGTCGGCGGATCAATTCAGGACATTGAAAGAGACGTCAGCGAAACTCAGAGCGGAATTGACACTGCAAGAAGAGAGAATCAAAATGCTAGAGAAGAGCTCGGACGGATCCACGAAGGAATTGATAGCGCTGCAGAGCGAGCTCACCGATTGCAGGAACAGACTGCAGCAGACCGAGAGCTCCTTAGCGAAATCCGAGATGGCAATGAGCGATGCAAAGACTTCGCTCTCGAACTTGACCGAACACTTGGAGACATTGACAGCAAAAATCAAAAGGCTCGAGCGCAAGCAGGTGATCGCAAAGAGACAGAGGGACGTGTGGGCGGCGCTAGCCATAGTGGAGCTCGGTAGGATCGTTCTTTCCGGACTATGATTTTGTCAAAAATTTGGCAAAAAACTATCCTAAATTCCCGTTATTTGCCGCCGCATGCCCCCAAAATTTTCAAAGAACGAAAGTAAAGAAATTCGATACTATCGAGCTTTTCATAATTAAATAAAAATTTCCGGATCAAACTCGGATACAATAAACATAAAAATTAATCTGAGAAAGATGCGATAAATCCTAGCTTTTTCTCGCTAAGAAGCTGCTTTTGTCAAAAATCCGTCAAAAAGAAACACCCCTGATTCCTGTGTGAATCGGGGGTGTTTTTTGTGTGCTCGAAACATGTTTAACCAAAAATTCTGTTTATGTCATCTGCGGCCTTCTCGCGCATCTCATCCGTGTAATGGACGTAAATCAGCTCGACCGTGGTGATGGTGTCGCCGAGGAGACTTGCGACTGTCTTGATATCGATGCCTTCGGCGAGTAGACGGGTGGCGTATGTGTGCCGGAGATCGTGTACAGAGTGTCCGGGGACACACCGATTGATCAGGCAGTTGATATTGTGCGAAGTGCGGTAATGCGTCAGGCGTCGGTGCACGTAGAGGACGCGTTCATCCAGGTACTCGTTTAGTGCTGTTACCAGAGCAGGAGGAATTGGGACGGTCCGGTTCGAGTGCTTCGATTTGACTCGAGCGATGCCTCGCACCTTATGATTGCTTGGATCCGTGACGGTCAGCTGCTTATTGATGGTGATGCTGCGATTGGCAAGGTCGATATCGGAACAGGTGAGGGCGAGGATCTCGCCGATCCGGGCGCCGGTGTAGACTGCGAAGCAGAGAACGATCCACGCTTCCCGGTTATGGTCATGTGCATATCGGAGCAGTGTTTGTACTTCATGCTGGCTCAGCGTTCGGAGTTTCGGCTTACCTGCTCTGTCTTCGCGAGGTTTGTACGCGAAGTCAGAGATGGGGGAGGCAGTCACTACATGATAACGGACAGCCTCTCGAAAAAGTGTTTTTAGTAGGCTGACACGACCTTTAATGCTCGAGGTGGCGGCATTCCGCATACCATTGATCATCCGGCTGACGTCTGCGTAAGTGATGTCCACCATCGGCTTATCCAGCAGATCGGTCATGGATGCCAGACGGTTCCTGTAAGTGAATATGCTATTTGGTGCGAGCGTCGTGCGACCGGATATATACATCTCACCGAATTCGCGGAGCGTCATGCCTTCGAATACGACATCGATGTCGCCTGTCTTTTGCACCTTAGCGAGTAGTTTTTCTTTTTCTTTATCTGATGCAGCCAAGGATCTAAGAGCATAGCCGCCTTTAGATGCCTGTTTCCAAGTTCCATCCTTCGATCGATAAGATAGAATGAGTTGGTAGTTTGGCTTCCCATTTTTCCTTGGCCGGTTCCGGATAATGAAATTGTAATTCATTTCCATAGGCTATGCCCTCCTAAAAGGGAAAAAATAACGTGGGTGTGGCGGGTCGGGATCGCTATCGCTAGCCAGTATTGTGTGCCATAGAATCCACATCGAGAGAAGGATTGGACTCTTCTCGCCGTTTCTTCTGTATTTTTTTTTCGAGTTCAAAGGCACGCTTCACGACGGCCTGCTCAGCGCGGATATCATCTGCCTGCAGATCGTCATGAAAACCTGCAATGAACTCAAAAAAGGCATTGGACACGTCTTCGCGCTTCTCCGGATCCATGAAGAGGAAAACCTCCATGATCCTGCGCTGGTTAGCGTCCAGATTGTACCTAGCGACGACGTCTTCCACGATGCTGCGGTCATCTGCATCGCGCATCTCACCCTGTCCCGTTTTAAGCCAGGAGTAGTTGACGTCGAATTTCTTACATACAAGCTGCAGGAAGGTGTCTGTTGGAACGACGCGGTTATACTCATATTCGCTATAAGCGTGTTTAGTAGTCCCGCAGTCTTCTGCAAACTTTGTCTGAGATGGCTTGGGATGGATTGAGAAGCGGACGAGCTTCAGTCTGTCGCCAATGGTGTCTGCTGTGGTTGGGATATTCATAGTATCACCTCCTTTCTAAGCCTATCATACCTCTTTTTCTGGCGTTTGTAAACGCCAAAAACGCAAATTGAATAAAATTAAATCGTTGACACACGAAAAATGAAGAGCTATGATGTGTGTGTAAGGTAAATATACCGACAACGAAAGAGCGCACACACGAAAAGGAGGAAACGCTATGAGCAAAATCGACAAGAGCTTGACCATAGGGGTAGAGATCGAAATGACCGGCCTCGCCCGCGCACACGCGGCGGACATTGTAGCTACGGAGCTGGGAGGCCAGGTTGGCCGGATGGCCCGCAACTGCTACGAGACACGCGAAATCACCGCCCAGGACGGACGGGTATGGAAGGTGATGCGCGACGCCAGCATTACCCGCGAGGCGGGCGGGGATCCACTCACCTGGGAAAATGCAGTGGAGCTGGTCACGCCGATCCTTCACTATGAGGACATCGAAACCCTGCAGCATATCGTAAGAGCCCTGCGTAAGGCGGGAGGTAAGGTCAACAGCTCCTGCGGGATCCACGTACACGTAGGCGCCGGGAAATTCGATGCACGCCACCTGCGAAACCTAGTTAACATCGTAAACAGCAAGGAGGACCTCATATACGATGCGCTGGGAGTACTTCAGTGTCGAGCGGATAGATGCTGCCAGAAGATCTATCCTGAATTCTTGATGGAAGTCAACGCTCCGAGCCAGCCGCTTGGAAGCCGAGAGGACATCATCGATACTTGGTACGAATCTCAGGGCGAGAGCTGGAACCGAAACGCACATTACAATGATACCCGCTACCACGGCCTCAACCTGCACGCCGTAGACACCAAGGGAACGGTAGAGTTCCGGGTATTCAACAGCACCCTGCATGCGGGTAAGGTCAAAGCATACATACAGTTCTGCATGGCGGTCGTAAGTCAGGCGCTTGCACAGAAGAGCGCGAGCCCCACGAAGACGACCACCACGAATCCGAGGTACACCTTCCGAACCTGGCTCCTGCGCCTGGGGCTCATCGGAGAGGAGTACGCCACCTGCAGAAAGTGGATGCTCGAGAAACTGGAAGGCGACAGCGCCTTCCGGGATGCCCGCCGCTTGCAGAGAGCCTGAGCTGCCCCGCGAAGGATACCCACAGCCCGCCACGTGCGGGCTTTCCGGGGTGATGGGGTATCCTTATACCGCCCCATATACACGGAGCCCACACAGGGCCGAATTTCGCAAAGGAGGAACGTATATGAAGTTGTATGTAGCGTATGGAAGCAACATGGACGAGGCGCAGATGGAAGTGCGCTGCCCGGACGCAAAGCTCTTCGGGAAGGGATGGCTTCCTGGATACCGGCTGGCTTTCCGGGGGAGCCTCACCGGATACTACGCCACCATCGAGAAGGGAGAGTCTTTGCGGGGAGGGGTTCCTGTTCTGCTCTGGCTGATCAGTGATGCGGATGAGACGCGCCTCGATCGCTATGAAGGGTTCCCGAGGTTCTACCAAAAGGAAACTGTCGAGGTGGAACGGGTCATGGAGCGGCTGCCAGACACGGCTGACCGCATCGATGCATGGATGCCCCACGGAATCCGCCACGGGCTAGTGTATATCATGACCGAGGGAAGCCCCTATGGAACTCCCAGCAAGCGATACATGAACCCTATCTGCCGCGCCTATTTGAAGTATGGCATGGACACAGGGATCCTAACAGAGGGAGTCAACTACAGCGCCCAGCATCAGTAATCACGTTACTTTCCTATAGATAGCCATGTAAAAAGGCACCGCTATATAGCGGTGCCTTTTCTCGTTCATTTATTTGGGACACATCTTCTCACAAACTCCCTTTTAGATATCTTTTTAATGGCTCCGTCCTCGTAGATCCGTATGGGCGAGGGAGGGGCATCTGAATCGCTAATTACCGGTGCAATCCAGCAAAGACAATGATATCCTTCTCCGGCGTATATAGGCCCATGCATCGACGCATCCTTGACGATATATTCCGGAATGGGCTCGTCGAGGGGGCAAACAATGTTATTCATGTGCCTATGCTGCGCATCTGTGCCTGCCTTCCAAATATAATGCGTACACCCAGCATTTATCGCATCTTTCAGATCCCAATAAACGCGGCAGGTATTTTGTATGGAAGAGGCCAGATAGTATGCGTCCCTTTTGGTCATGCGAGGCAGGTACTGTCGAATTTCGTCCACGCTTACGGCATCGCGATCGTCGCTTGATATAGATCTAATGGCCCAATCCTTTATGACCGGTCTGGGAATTGCCATCAATATACCCATTTTAGATATCTCGTTAATGCTAAAAGCGATTGCCTCTTTTGCAAATGGGTCTCTACGGTTTCTAACCATATCTGTAAATGATGCGATACCTGTTCTGTGCTCTTCGTTAAACGCTTCCGACCAATTCATTTTTTTGCGCTTCTTCTTTTTCATTAGGTATCTATACGCAAAATAAAAAATGGCCAAAAACAAGATGGCAGGATAATGAGCGCTTAGGCTGATTACTATTATCAGAATCAAGAATTTAATCATTGGTTATACACCTCCATATTCACAATAGCATAAAATAGCCATGTTCACAAACGCAAAAACCTAAAAAATATTTGGAGAAAATACTTTACAGACGAATAAGAAAGAGCTATTATATAGTTGTAGACGAAAAAAGCCACTCAAAAGAGTGGGCAAGCACAACAGGGGGGATATCATGACAATCAACGAAATGAAAGAAACGGCACTGAATAAGGTTTTTGAGGCCTACCTGGATGCTTCGAGAGCCCTTCGTAAAGGCCAGCTGGCCGACGGAGATAGATACCACCGCCAGGCATTCACGATGGCGGAAGCCTACCAGGCTATCGGGCTGATGAGTTCACGCGATAGACTGCGCCTCGAAATCAAGGCCGAAAAACAGGCCATCAAGGAATGGCGCGAAGGCCGCCTTCAGTAGAACAAGGATAATAAGCCCACAGCCCGCCGAACGGCGGGCTTAGGGTGGTGAGGGGGTAAGGATACCCCGAGGATCCACCTCGCCAGAGGTGGGCGAATAGCGGAAGGAGAAAGGAGGTGATACTGATGGAGACAGAAAGAACAATCACGGAGCGTCGCACCTACTGGGAAAGCCTTGCAAGGAAGACTAGCCGCGTCCATGTCACGGATTTCGAGATGGGAGTCCTTTACGGGATGTCCATGAAGGTAGACATCGAGCGCGCACAGAAGGAAAGTGAGAAAAGGGATGCTTGACTGTCATCACTCGAAAGAGTGATGAATGACAGCGAAAGGAGGGAGGAAGAGCCGTGACGAACCGGGAAGAAATCGTCGGGAGCGTAGGCGTGTGGCCCTTGAAGCTCCTGGCGAAGCGGTGGATCTGCTCAGATGCAGCCATTCGCGACAGAGAAAAAGCCGGGCTACTGAAGCGGTGCAAAGGAGTGCCCGGCGTATGCTATACCGCCGCATCCGTCGCAGAATGCGAGGGATGGGACGGGAACCAGAATCCCATGAGTCCGTTCGAGCGTCGCAAGCTCGAGACGCGGATTCGCGAGCTCGAGAAGCAGCTCGCTAGCTATGAGGACCAATTCTATTTCTTGGCCGATGCCCTGGAACGGGCAAGGATCAGTATCGAGAGGAGGGAGAAACAGCGTGGAAAAGAGCGCGCGTAAGTATAAGGTAAAATTCACGGTCGAGGAGACGGAGGACCACCGCTTGACGGTAAAAATGAACGCAAGACCATTCCTCCGTACTGAACATATCATGTCGATCGCCGGATCCATAATGGAAAACGTCGCGAAAAGCAACGACGTCCCGATCGAAACAGTGCTGGCAGACTTCTGCAAGGGCACCCTCGCCCTGCACGAAAGCATCCGGCTGGTGGAGCAGCGAAACATCCTGAAAGGAGATTAGCATGAGAAAGATAGGCGCAGCCCTGTATGGGCTGGTAGCGGGAGTAAACATCCTGCTGGGGGCGTACATCCTCGCCACTCCGGCACCGGAGAAGGAGCTGGTGACGTATGAGGTCGAGGTCGAATCTGGGGATACGGTATACGACATCGTGTCCCGCATCGCGACCGCAGACGACGATGTGAACGAGCTTACCTGGCGGGTGCTGCAAGATAACCACATCGAGGACTGCGCAAATCTGCGGCCGGGAACGGTGCTCACCATCACCGTCCCCCGGATCATTTCAGGCAAATGAAAAGTGCCCGACTAGGCACAGTTCGGGCACTTTCCATATAGATTTCGGGTAGCTCCAGTCTCGGAGCTACCCCTAGTATACCAGATTAGGAGGAAGAACACAATGAAACCAACACTGATTTTGAGATCGGACGCCCCGAGAGAAGAATGGGAGCGTGTGCGCGGAATGGGGATCGGAGGCAGCGACTGCGGCTCGGTACTAGGGCTCAACCCGTACAAGAGTGCATACACACTCGCTGCGGAGAAGATCGGCATGATCCCGCCGGCAGACCTTTCCGGCAATGCGAAAGTATGGTTCGGCACCCAGCTCGAGCCTGTCGTCGCCTCGCGATTCGAGGTTGTAACTGGGAAGAAGGTGCACAAGAGAGGAACCCTGCAGGATCCGGATCACCCCTACATGCTGGCAAATATCGACCGCTGGGTGGTCGGGGAAAATGCGGGCCTTGAAATCAAGACCGCTGATTATCACATGCGAGACGAATGGGGTGATCCGGACGATCCGAAGGATATCCGGGTGCCGGATTCGTATTACTGCCAGGTTCTCCATTACATGGCAGTAACGGGCGCCGACTACTGGTATATCGCCGCCCTTATCGGAGGTAACGATTTCAGAGTGAAGCGCATCGAGAGAAACGAGGATGACATCGCATATATCCGGGAAAAGGAAAAGGACTTCTGGGACCTTGTACAGGCGAAAAAACTGCCGCCGCTAGACGCCTCAAATTCGACCGCTTCCACCCTGCTGAAACTGCATAATTATTCAAACGGCGAGGCGATCGACCTCGGGCCGGATGCCCTGGTCGCCATCCAGAATTACCAGGCATGCAAGCGCCGCGAGAAGGAGCTGAAGGAGGGCGAGCAGGAAGCCAAGAATCTCCTGATGGCGATCCTCGGCGATAACGAGGTCGGCACCGTCACCGATGGGGAAGGCAAGGTGCACAAGGTCACCTGGAAGAGCCAGACCCGCGAAAGCATCTCGGTGGCCAAGCTGAAGAAGCAGGATCCGGCGAGCTATGAAGCCCTGAAGGCCATCGGCCTCATCACCACCACCAGCACCCGCGTCATGCGGATTTAATTTTCTAAGGAGGAAACAAACATGGATGCAAGAAAAGGAATTGTCGCTACAAGAAACGAAATGGCCGCGCAGCAGCAGGAACGGCCATCCATCCCGAAACTGCTGAACAACACGCTCGACAACAGCGGCTATAAACGCCGCTTCGATGAACTCCTCGGCAAGCGCGCCCCGCAGTTTGTCAGCTCGCTCGCTGCTCTCATCAACAGCACCCCGCAGGTGCTCGCCATCTTCCAGAATAACCCGGTGGCGATCATCCAGTCCGCCCTGAAGGCAGCCGCCTATGACCTTCCCATCGAGCCATCCCTTGGGTATGCCTACATCCTGCCCTTTGGCCAGACGGCGACCTTCGTCCTTGGCTACAAGGGCATGGTGCAGCTGGCACTTCGCACCGGGCTCTACATGCGCCTTAATGCGGTCGACGTCAGAGAGGGAGAGCTTATCAGCTATGACCGCCTGACGGAAGACATCGAATTCCGCTGGGAAGCAGATAACGCGAAACGCGCCAAGATCCCAGTCATCGGATACGCGGCCTTCTATCGCCTGAAGAATGGCATGGAGAAGACACTCTTCATGACCAAGGCGGAGATCGATGCCCATGAGCTCGCCAACCGGAAGGGGAGAAGCCAGAATCCGGTATGGAGAAACCACTATGACGAGATGGCCAAGAAGACAGTCCTTCGCCGCCTGCTCTCCAAGTGGGGCATCATGAGCATCAACTACCTCGACGCTTCTCCGGCGGATCAGGAGGTCATGCGCAATATGGCCGAGGGCACTTTGGATGATACCGAGATGCCGCAGGAACGCACCATCGAAAATTCGCCGAATTTGGCCCCTGTGAGCCCCGCGGAGCCTGCGGAGGCTATCACTATACCCTGGGAGCAGGGGAACGCACAGGAAAGCCAAAATCAGGCCGTTTCCGGCGAAGCTATGAATGGGGGCAGGGCAAATGACTGAAGAACAGGAAAACATGGTCAAGGCGAAGCTCGCAGAAATCGCAGATGCCATCCC
>ERZ1034876.693-NODE-693-length-17137-cov-6.539047_pt1 | contig 17137 bp, 13 predicted proteins | sample MGYA00520698_ERZ1034876 | MGnify/ENA primary metagenome ERZ1034876 (study PRJEB33766, sample SAMN09781723) | gut metagenome | biome: gut microbiome | host: Homo sapiens | place: Madagascar | study: EMG produced TPA metagenomics assembly of the PRJNA485056 data set...
GCCGCTGAGCTGCGGCTTTAATCAGGATTTGGCTAAAACTGCTGCAAAACTATGGGGTGACATTTTGCGTTCGTCGTCGGCGTCGTGCGTCGGCGGTATGCGTCGCGCATCTGGCGGTGCTGTGCGTCGTATGCATGCGCTGCGTGCGGCTTTTGCGAGTTTGCTGAAAACTTTTTCAAAAAAATGCTTGACCGAAATCGCCGTTCTGTTAATATAGTCGATGCACCTTTTACGGGGAATTAGCTCAGCTGGGAGAGCGCATGGCTGGCAGCCATGAGGTCAGGGGTTCGAACCCCCTATTCTCCACCATGAATTCAATCGCTGGTCGAACAAACGGCTAGCGATTTTTTTATGTCCAGGTTGAGGGACCCGAACCCCGGCATGGATATAGGCAGAATAGTGTGTCTCGGGCTATTCGCTGGTCCGAATCCCGCGGGGGCTCAACGGCGACTTCAATCCCCGCGAGGGTGAGCGGCTCTGTGGGTTGTTGGGTAAAAAGTACGCTCCCAAAGCCAAATTGTGGCACGAATTCCGAGTTATCCCACTGGAAAATGCGGGACGAGAAGGGGGTCGAAAAGCGGCAAGCTTGCGACCTGGGGATTTCTTGTTCGAGGTAGTTCCGCCTCGGCGGCCTCCCCTTGCTCGAGGGCCTTTCCCTTGGGATATCTCGGTTTTCGTGCCAGAATCCCTCGTTTGGCGTGTACTTTGCGGGATACCTCGCATTTTGTGCCACGTGAGCAAGACGTGGCTCGTTCCTTTTTGAAAAAAGGGTTATCCTTATGCAAGATAACGCTGCGGCTGCAGGCGCGGCAATCTCTAACGCGGCGGCTGCAGGTGCGGCAATCGCGCACGCCGATCGATTTGAAAGGATTCGTCATGGAAGAAATCACGCTGAAGGTTACCGGCATGCATTGCCCGAAATGCGACGCTCGCGTCGAGAAAGCCGTGGGCGCCATCGAAGGCGTGCAGCGGGTGAAAGCCGACCACGAAACCGACACCGTCGCCATTGCCTACGACGGCGCGCCTGAAATCCTCGCTGCGGCAAAGGCTGCCATCGTTGCCGAAGACTTCACGGTGGAGGACTAGCCGCGCGTTTATGTTTGAGCCCGCTGAATGCTTAGCGCGTTCGGCGGGCTTGTCTTTTCGCTTCGGGCAGCATGCGTTGCTTATTTAGCTTGCATCGGCATGGTGACCGCACGATCTCACTCGCCCTTGGAAAACAGGTTGATATGTCAAAACTTGGGATGATGCAACATCATACTGGGTTGAAATTCGGGTGATTTCGGGTTCATCCTGGCTTTCGTGCGGAATCGCCCGGGGGCGGTAGCGCCCCGCGAAAGTCCCAAAACGGCGCGACTTTCGTTTGCTTGATTGCCGCTTGTGGCATTCCCAAAAATTTTTTTTCGCAAAACCCCAGGTCGCGAAAACCTGCACCTTAAGGTACAGGTTGTTTCTTTAGAAGTTTACCGCTAAGAATAGTCTCAATTGGAAATAGTAAAGCGCGAAATCCTTAGCATGGCCTTCAAGGGGAAGGATTCGCGCGGAACTACTATTCGATGACAGGGAACCTCGCTCTCGCATCCCGGTCATTGGTTTGCCGTGCGCTTTGCGTTGCGTCGCGACGCAACCAGAATGCATGGCGGATTCCGTCGAAAGGCGAAAGCATCCATTACCGAGGGCCGAAAGGCCGGAAGGAGGGTAGCTGTGGATATTCTGCAGAAAACCCGAAACAAGGTGACAGCGTTCGCGTTTGCGACGATTGTTGCCTTCGCGATGGCGCTCGCCGTTGGTGTAGTGCCTGCGTTCGCCGACTCAGCGGCGTGGAACGACAACGTCACCGTGCTCGCTGTTGGTGCCAACGGCGACACCAAGACGGAGGATGGCCAGTACATCAACGGCACGATGACGTTCAAGTCTGACGTCAGCAGCGTGACTGCCGCTCAGGCCGAGGCGTATCTCGAAGCCAATATGACCATTGCCGGTCGTTCTCTGAATGCCGCGAACTACGACCGCGACGTCTACGATGTCGCGGTGAACGGCAATGTCATCACGTTCAAGATTGGCCCGAATACCGCTGGCATGACCGCGAACTACAACGGCAAACTGTTCATTGCCGACACGAAAGACGGATCCGCCATCGCTAATGCTATGGGCGGCAATGTCGAAACCCTGATTGGCACTGGCGTTGCCATTGCCAACCCGGCTGGCGTCCTGAGCGCCGACGGCACGAGCAAGACCTTCCAGGTCACCGACACCGCCTACAACCGCGGTATGGTGCATGTACTGATTATGAATGGTAATCAGGCCCTTTTCCAAGGCACCGGCACGTTCAGCAATGGCGGCATCACGGTTCATGCTCATAACTTCATGACCCAGACTGCTGCTGATTTCGCAAGCCTGATTTGCTCGACCGCAACCTCGACCGGCGGTGATGGTTTTGCCTACGAGTTTGCCGCAGGCTCCAACGGCGCCTTCACTATTTCTTGCGAAAACGCTTCCAACCTGGCGGTTTACATCTATGATGGCTCTTACCTGAATTCTATTCATGGTTCGGTTGGCGACATCACCGAGGGTGAGATGAGGAACGACTAATCTGTCAGACGCATTGTTCGACTTGTTAGCTAGGAGGGAGCGCGGGCTCTCTGCGCTCCCTCCTTTTCGTTCGTTTCGCTTTTCAAGCGAAATTCTTCATTCACTCTGGGGAGGTGTTCAAAATTAATACTTCAAGAAAAAATGTAATCCATCGGTCGTCTTCTGTGGCGATTTCCTTTGTTTTGGCGACTTCTCTTGTTCCTGTAGTCCCTGCGGTTGCGGCGTCTTCCGACAATGAGATTGAATCCAATGCGGATGCAGCTCTGCTCGATGGATTGGCTTTGGAGGACGCCGATTCTTTAATGGAAAATGCTGAAGCTTCAGACGCGACTGATATTGCCGGCGACGAAAGCTTTGAAGAAGATGGCCTTGCGGGTGAAGTGTCCCCTCTCGACGGCGACGCCAACGATGGGCTTGATTCTGGGGATGTCGCTACATCTTTTGGGTTGACGAGTTCGACAAATGTAGCGAACGGCGGGGTTGTTTCGCCCCTTGATGCGACGAGCGTAAGCCCCGATACTTTTACGGATGAATTTGGCACCTGGACGATTAGGAAAGGGAGATTCGGGTCGGAAAAAGGGAAGATTCTCGTAATGAGCGCTGAGATCTCATCCGACGTTACCTTCGATGTTTTTGAGTTTCCCACGGTTGTACCGTGCGACGTGACATTGTCAAATGGCGATGTTGTTGTCAAAGACACACCCATCTATAAATACTATGATCTTGGCAAGGTTTCGGGAATCAATGCAAAAAAAATTGTTTTTCCGAGTGGCGTTAAATATCAACAATGGTTAACAGCCAACTGTGAGACCGTCGTTATTCGCTCGGGTGTAAGCGACAGTTTGAATTTGTCAAACATAGCAGGCGTTGAATCGATCGATGTTGAAAGTGGAGTTCCTGTTCCCAGTGTGAACAATTCCAAAACGCTCAAGAGCATAACCGCCCCAGATGATGCAGACTATTCGAGCGCTACATTCAAGAATTGCACGGCATTGGAAAAGATAGGTGCTCTATCTTCTGTTAATTTTGAAATGTTCAGCGGTTGTACATCGCTTAAATCAGTTGAATTGCAGGATGGTGTTACGGAGATTAAATCCAACGCCTTTCAAGGTTGCTCTGAGTTTTCTTCGATTGATTTAACGAATATCGTATCAATTGGCGTGCAAGCGTTTGAGGGTACGAAATTAAGCGACATTTCGATTCCCGCAAATTGTGTGGTCTCTACATCTGCTTTTCAAAATCTCTCCACATCACCCACGGTTTATTACGATGGTAGTTCCCTTAACAATGCTTTCTCAGGCACTGTGGTTAAAACTTTGACTTTCGGCCCGAACGCATCCGGTATATATCATGCTGCTTTTTCTAATGCGACAATCGGTCATATTTATGTTTCTCCAGAAAATACGCTTCTCTATACCACTACTGGGGAAAACCTATTTGCGCGCACGGATGGCGAAAGCGAGCAGCTTTATCCCTATCAGCAACCTGCGCCGCAGGTTCCTGATACCATTCGGAGCGTCCCCGCTAGTTCGACGGAATTCAATGTTGGCAAGGATATAAAGTATATCTTAAGTGGTACCTTTAACAGCCATCCGAGAATCGCATCCATCTCCATCGAGGAGGGGAACACCTCTTTCGTCTTGGACTCGCAGGGTGCTCTGTATACGGCCGACATGAAAACCCTCCTTAAAGTTCCAGCGGATGTTACGTCTTTCGTTGTGCCGGATGGCGTGACTTTGATTGAGCAGAATGCCTTCTGCCGTTGCGACAAGCTCACCTCGGTCACGTTGCCTGAATCATTGGTTGAGATTAAAACGGAAGCATTTTGGGGCTGTTCGAGCCTTGCGTCCATTCAATTCCCGAAGTCGTTGACAACCATTGGCGTCGGCATTCTTGAGGGAACGGCCCTCGAGAAACTGCTCATGTCCGAAGGCTTGTGGACGAATTCCACGAAGGACGATTTCGTCCAGGACGGCGCCGTGCCCACCATCATCTCGCTGTTCTATGGCATGAACTGGAGCGCTCTCAATTGGAATACCGATCTGCTCAACAAATCGCTCACTTCGATTGACTTTGGCCAGTATAAGCCGTCCTTCATTCCGGCGTATGCCTTCGCCGGCCTGCTCGGCCTTACCGAAGTGTCGATTCCCTCGAGCGTTACGAATATCGGTTACGGCGCATTCTATTTCTGCTTGAACCTGAAGGACGTGTACGTGTATGCACCGACCGGCATGAAGATCGAGACGGGCGGCATGAGCGACGGCAATTCGGGTAGCGGAAATGCCGACGAATCGTACAAGGTCTCGAACCCGGGTTCGTTCTCGACATGGGATGAATCTCTTCCCCCTGCGCCGTTCACGTCGGCCAAGTATGCCGATCTCACGGGCATCAACTTCTACGGCGCCGCGTATTCGCAAAACGATGTGATTTCGTATTGCGCCAACCATGGGCAGAACTTCATCCCCATCGCCGTTCTGCAGGATAACAGCACGGTATTCGGCAATTACACGGTGACGTACGGCACGGGCGCCTATGACTACAACCATGTGGAGATTGCCAATATCCCTGTTGGCGGTACGCCAAGCGTGAACGTTGTGTTTGGCGACTACGGCACGCCGCGCACGTTGACTAACGGCAACGGCTGTTCCATCTACTACGTTGATTCCGAGGGCAATGTGGTTACCTCCTTCGACAAGGCGGGCACCTACACGGCTTTCATCTCGGGCGACAACAAGAGCGTATTCGGCCAGCGCGCCATTACGTTCCAGGTAGGCGACGCTGCGCAGCCGGTGCAGCCCGTCCAGCCTGATCAACCGATGCAGCCTACCCAGCCTGCGCAACCCACGCAGCCGGTATCCACCGTGCCTGTGCAGCAGCAGCCGGCAGCCGCCGCGGCTGGCCAGACGCTGGCAACCACGAACGACGCGACTGATGTTGCGCCGGTCGCCGCGGTTGGTTTCGCGGGCGCGCTTGCCGCTGTCGGTGCCTGGTTCGCTCGTCGGCGATTGAAGGATGAGCAGTAGATTCTTCGGCCTTGCGGGCTAGCCTTTGGGGCGTCCAAGCTATTCGGGTTTGGACGCCCCTTTCTGCGCCGGCCGTTTTGAGTTGAGAATCGCTCGCGCGTCCTTTCGCGAGGCGAAATGAGGCGCGAGCGATTCCTAGGCGATAAAGGGAGACTCACTATGAAAGTCAAAAAAACCAAGCGTGCTGCGTTGGCTCTGCTCTCGGTTGCTATTGCGTCATCGCTCATGATTCCGAATGCCGCATTCGCCGTGGTGAATTTGGGCACGGTGAGCGTTTCTGTGCAGGGGAGCGTGTCGGTGGCGAGCGGGTCGTCGGTCGCGGTTGCGGCTTACGCGAACCCCGCATACAGCGATCAGCTGCCTAACTGCATGAACAGCTATTGCCCTAGCGGGTGCGACTTTGGCAACACGGGGCAGTCGTGCGAAGACAAGGCGACGGGCCAGTGCACCTGCTACGGGTATGGCTATAGCAGGTATTACCCGTCGTGCACGGTGTCTTCGTCCGACTCATCGGTCGCGCGTGCGTCGTGGTCGGGCGGCACGTTGAGCATCGCGGGCTATGCGCCGGGAACGGCCACCATCACGGTGTATCCGTCCATGCGCCTGTTCTCGTCGGCTCCGGCTTCCATTGAGGTGAACGTCTACGGGCAGCAGGCGACCACGCCTTCCCCCGCGCCATCGACGGGCGGTTCTTCTGACCCGGGCCAGGTGAGCGCTGTGCCTGCCGCGCAACCTAAGGCGGCGAGCGTGGTTTCCGTCGTTTCGAGTATCGCGAAAGGGGACGGCTCGTCCGATTCGGGCGAGGTGGAATCTGCCGAGGCCGAAGACACGTTCCACATTGGGGATGAGGGTGTCTCGATTCCTGAGCTGCTTGCGCAATACGCTGGCACCGATAAGGTCTTGAGCCTGTGGGGCGGCGACAACGAGGAATCGCCTCAGTATATCTGGGAGATTCCCGGCTCGAAGCTTTCTGCCGATGCCGACTTGAACGTGGATCTGGCTATTACCAAGCTGGCCGCTGGCGAGGGCAAGGTGGGCGAGCTTCTTTCTGGGGCGACGTATTCCGCATTCGCTATTGCCCATGAGGGCGACTTGCCGGGCACCATGCAGCTGTTCTGGCGTACTGCCGATCTGATCGACAACGACGCCGTGGTTGATGTGTATTGGTTCGACGAGGCCTCATCTACGTTTGAGAAAGTGTATTCGAACCTGAAAACCGCCGAGGGGTATGTGTGCTTCAACGTTGCCAAGGGCGGCACGTTCGTCGTAAGCGAAGACTCTGATTTGGAGGGCATCGGCAAAGCTGACACTGGGGCCTCGGCGGCTGCCGTCAGCGAGAAGAATGCCGAGAACGCCTCCCACGACGGGATGGCCGATGGGGGATGGCTGCTTTTCGTGATTGGCGGTTGCGTTGTTGTGGTTGCGGGCGCCGCTGTTGCGGTGCTTGTCGGCAAGAAGCGTTCTGGCAACGTTGGAGTAATCGACGTTAAGTCTGAGGAGGATGACAATAATGAGGAAGAATAATCGCATCAAAAGGATTCTGGGATCTGCGCTCGCTGTCGGGTTGGCAGCTACGCTTTCTCTGGGTGGCGTGCCGGGCGTCGCATGGGCGTATTTCTCGAAGCCGGCTCCCTCCATCAGCGTCGCCGGGGGCGTCTCCGTTGCGTCGGGAAGTTCGACGACGATCGCATGCACGGTTTCCCCCGAAGCCGAATCCCAGCTTCCCGGTTGCGGCATGGCCGAGTGCCCGCAAGCCTGCGATGGCCTTGTGAAGCCTGGCGACAGCAAACCAGGCGGCTGTCTCGACGCGAACGGCTGGTGCACGTGTGCGGGGACGGGGTATTACACGGCTTACACGAGCGTGCAGGTTTCCTCTTCCGACCCGTCGGTTGCTCGCGCGTCGTATGCGAGCGGCGTTTTGAGCATTGTGGGATACCGCCCCGGCACGGCGACTATCTCGATCAGCGCCTCGCTTTCGAAACATGCCCCATCGGCCGCATCCACGACCGTGACGGTGTACGACAATGCAACTACGCCTTCGAATCCCAGCAATAACGGCGGTTCTCCAAGTGGTTCGGGATCGGGCGCTCCTTCGGGCGGCACGGTGAGCGTTACTGCCGTGGGCGGAACGACGGCCATAGCTGCGGCTGCTGCTGCGGCCGCAGCTTCGGGCGGCGAAAAGCAGGTGGTTGAGATGGAGGCTGAAGACGGCTCGAAAACCATCGTGGTAGAGGCCGAAGATGCCGCAACGGCCGCCGAAGAGCTGGGCAAGATCGTCGGCACCAACGGCACGGTGACGTTCTGGAGCGGCGGAGCGCTCGGTTCGCCTGCCATCAGCTGGACGTTCAAGGGCGAGGACATCGCCGAGGACGCCGATTTGAACATCGATCCCACGGTGACGGTGAGCAAGCGCGGCACGGGAGATGTGTCTAAGCTCATGGCCGATGTTGATAAGGCGATCGTGATGGATTTCGCGCATTCGGGCGATTTGCCCGCGCCCGCCGAGGTGTTCGTGCGCGCGAGCGACGTGTTTTCCGATGGCGACGAGTTGTCGTTGTTCACCTATAACGAAGATTCCCAGAAGTTCGAGCGCGTGGAAGACGGCGTGAAGGTGGCGGACGGCTACGCGACCTTCACTATCGACCATTGCAGCGTGTGGGCGCTTTCCGAAGATGACCTGACCAAGCTCGAGATGCCCGCTGGCGATTCCGCCGCCCCAACCGATGCCACGCAGGTCGACGTGCACGCGCAAAGCGGCACGCCTTACGTGGTCGCCCTTGCGATTGCGGTCGTCGTTGTTGTGGCTGCCGTTGCGGCGGTGGTCGTCGTGCGCCGCAAGAAGGCTGCGGCCTTGGCTGGTGCTGCCGAGCAAGATGCTTCCGCCGACGCCGATAACGTCGTGGAGTCTGCAGCCGATAACGCCGGGGGAGGCGAGAAGTAATGGCGCGGCGTGTGGCTGCGGCCGTGCTTGCCGTGGCGCTTGCGGGCGCATTGACCGCACCCGCCTGGGGCATTACCCCGCGCGGCCCGATAACCGATTTGGAAATGTCGGTTTCAGCTGCTGACGTGTCGCTTTCGCGGGTCGACATAGCCGCGCTTCCCGTGCAGTGCGACCCGCAAAGCATTCAGGTGGGCGTGCCTTGCGGCATGACGGAAATGTGCGGGCAAGATCCGTGCCTGTGCGGGCGCGTCGACGAATACGGTGCGTGCGCATGCAACGGCACGCGCGAGGCGAGCCCTACCTATACGGTGGAGTTCGACACGCCGGGCGTCGCGCGCACAGTCGAGCTGTTCGGCACCACCTACCTGGTGCCGCTTGGCGAGGGCGAGACGCAGGCCACGGTGACGGCTCATCTTGCGCACCACGCCGATGCTGCCGCCACCGCCATGGTGCGCGTGCAGGGGTTCGGCGTGCTCGATGCGGCGAAGCTCGTGGGGCTTCTCGCATGCGCGGCGGCGCTCGTTGCCGCCGTGGCGTTCGTCGTGCGCGGGCTGGTGCGCGCCGTGCGCGGCTTTGTAGTGAAGGTTTCGGCGCGGCGGAATGCCGCGAAGGGAGATGAATAGCATGTCGTTGAAGGCTTTCAAGATACTGGGCGGTGCAGGTGCGATTGTTGCCGTGGCCGCTGCCTTGGTCGCTGTGTTTTCGGGCGGCTGCCCAAGCTGCATTGAAACCGCGTCGGGCGCGTGCGTGCCCATGAAATGCCATTGGGCCATGATCGCAGTCGCGCTTATCGAGGTGATTGCCGCGTTCGATTATTTGGGCCTGGCGTTCGTGAAGTGCAAAATCGGGCGCCGTTGGCTTGCGGCGGCGTGCGCGCTGTGCCAGGTGCTCGCCGTGGTGTGCCTGTATGGCCTTATCGGGCTGTGCGGCGCGGACGAGATGCACTGCCACGCCACCGCTCTCGCCGTTTCGATTCTGGCGGCGATTTCTGTGGTGCTGTGCATTGTGGCGGCGGTCAAGGCCGACCCCAAAGCGGCGAATTTGCCCAAGCGCGGTCTGTAGATTCGCAGGAAGGATATGCAGTGTTCACGCTGATTAAACACGCCATTGGAATGCGACGCGTGCAGTCGGTCGCAACCGTCGCCTCGGTGGCTATTTCGTGCGCGGTCGTGTTCGCGCTTCTGTGCAGCTACATGGGCGTGCAGGCGGGCCTTAACAAAAGCGCCAAGCGCATGGGTGCCGACCTTATGGCCATTCCCGCTGATGCGGCGGTGGGTCTTGACGAAAACTCGCTTCTGTTCACGGGCGTGCCCGCCAATATGTACATGAACGAGGACATGGCCAAGCGCATCGCCGCCGTCGAAGGCGTGGAACGCACAAGCGCGCAGTTCTACGGGCAAACGCTCGACAAAAGCTGCTGCTCGTCGAGCCAGCCGAGCCGTCTTATCGGCTTCGATTTCGACACCGACTGGGCTATTCGTCCGTGGCTGAACGTCGAGCTCGATGGGCTTTCCGACGGTGAGGTTGTTGCTGGGGCCACTATGGCGCCCGATTTCGTGAGCGGCGGCACGGTGCTCGGCCATCCGGTGCAGCTGGCGGCGTCTATCGAGGCCACCGGCACCGACATCGACGGCTCGGTGCTCATGAGCATTCAACAGGTTCGCGACTACGTGAAGCAAACGCCCGAGCTGTCGTATCTGTGGGATGAATACGGCGATCCCGACACGCTGGTCAGCTGCGTGCTGGTCGATGCCGAAGATGGGCGCGAGGCCGAGGTCGCCGAGGCGCTTTCGGGGCTCGATGGCATTGCCGTGGTGCAGGGCAGCGCCGTGGTGGAGCGCATGGACACGCAAATGTCGTCGCTGTTTTCGATTATGACGGGCGCGGCGGCGCTTTTGGTGGCGGCCACGCTGTTCCAGCTGTTCGCGCGCTTCTTCAGCCTCGCGTGGGACCGTCGAAGCGAGCTTGCGCTCTACCGCGCCCTGGGCGCGTCGCGCCGCGAGCTCTCGAAGCTTATCGTGGGCGAGGCGGGCGTGCTTGTGGGCGTGGGCATCGTGTGCGGCTTGGTGCTTGGCGTGGGGCTGTATGCCCTGGTGCCAGCGCTGCTCGCGGCTGGCGGGTCGTTTCCCTATGTGGCGCCGAGCGCGGGTGCATGCGTAGGTGTCGGGGCGGGCGTGGCGGTGCTGTTTGCGCTGCTCACGCTTGCTGCTGTCGCCTGGCCGCTTGCCCGCGCGGGGCGCATCGATCCCTCGTCGGCTATGCAGACCGGCGATATTGACTAGGGGGTGCCGTATATGGGTGATGCGAACAACGCGAACAAAGCGAAATACGTGCTGGAACTTTCGGGCGTGATGAAAGAATACGACGGCGAGACCATTCTCGCGGGCTGCGATTTACGGCTTCGACCAGGTGATTTCGTCGCCGTGGTGGGCGAGAGCGGCTGCGGCAAGTCGACGCTTCTGTCGGTGGCGGGGCTTTTGCTTTCGCCATCGGCGGGCAGCGTGCTGGTGGAAGGCGTCAACATGGCCGGCGCGCCCGATGCCGAGGCTTCCGCCGAGCGCGCCCGCGCCTTCGGCTTCGTGTTCCAACATACCCAGCTCATCGGCTCGCTGCGCGCCATCGACAACGTGCTCGTGCCGGCGTGCTTCGGCGCGGCCGACATGGGGGCGGCTGCGGCCCGCGCGGCCGAGCTTGTCGAGCGGCTGGGCATTGCGCACCGGGCGAACCACTTCCCCCACCAGCTTTCGGTGGGGCAGAAGCGCCGTGTGGCGCTCGCCCGCGCGCTGGTGTTGGACCCGTTGGCGATTATCGCCGACGAGCCCACCAACGATTTGGACGAGCCCAACGCCGATGCGGTGGCGGCCATTTTGCGCGAATACGCTGAAAGCGGGCATGCGGTGCTCGTGGCAACGCACGACGTCCGGCTCGCGGCCGCGGCGGGGCGCGTGCTGCGGCTCGAAGACGGCCGCCTGACTGAGGAAAGGAGTGCCTAAGTGCTTGAGATACAGCATGTCACGAAGCGCTACGGCAGTTTCGTGGCTATTGAAGACATCACGTTCGCTGTGCCCGACGGTTGCGTGTTTGGCCTGGTGGGCTATAACGGCGCGGGCAAAACCACGCTGTTGAAAACGGTGGCGGCGGTGTATTTGCCCGATTCGGGCACGGTGCTCGTCGACGGGCATTCCGCGCACGGACGGCGCGAGCCCGAGCGCACGCCGTTCATCGTGGCCGACGAGCCGTATTTTTTGCCGCAGGCCACGCCGAATTCCATGCGCGACTACTACGCGGGCTATTACCCCGAATGGTCCGATGGCACCTATCGCAACTTGCTGCGCCTGTTCAAGCTCGATGGACGCGCGAAAATCGGTGGCTTCTCGAAGGGCATGCAGCGCCAATGTGCCATTCTTTTGGGGCTTGCGACCGGCGCGCGCACCATGCTTTTGGACGAGAGTTTCGACGGGCTCGATTTGTCGAAACGCATTCTGCTCAAGCGCCTGCTTCGCCAGTATGCGCGCGTGCGCAACGCGAGCGTGATTTTGAGTTCGCACAATTTGCGCGAGCTCGAAGACGTCGCCGACCGCCTGGGCATGATCGAGGGCCGGCATTTGATTTTTGACGAGAGCATCGATGGACTGCACGAGAAATATCCTGGTCAGTCGCTCGAAGAGATTTTCCTCGAAGAAGGGCAGGTGAGTGACCTTGACCTTGAAAAAGTCTTTATCTGGTAGCGATATGCCGAATGCGGCCGCGCAGGGCGCAGGCGAGCGGGTCGATGGGGCCCAAGACGTGCTGGCGTCTTCAGCGCTTGCGGGCGGCAAGAAAAGCCGTGGCGGCGTGCGTGCGGAAAAACCCGGCAAGGCGCCCGTGGCGCGCGCGCCGAAGCCGGCGGGGGCAAAGCCGAGCATCGCGCGGCACGATTTCTGGGTGGCGGCCAAACAACTTGTGCCGCTGCTTTTGGCGGCGCTCGCGGTGTTCCTCATTGCCATGCCAGTTTCCACGGCGGCCATCCCCGATACCTCGGTGTTCAATCTGGACTATACGCACGACCAGCTGAAATTCCGCTTTTGGGATGAAAACCTCACGTATGCCGTCGTGGTTGGCGCAGCCGCGTTCGGTCTCGTGGTCGGCGTGCGGGGCTTCCGCTTCATGCTGGTAAAGCGCGAGGCTACGGCTGTGCTTTCGCTCCCCATGCCGCGTTCGGTTTTGTTCGCGAGCCGCATGCTCGCGTGCGCGGCGTGCGTTGTTTTGGGCATCGCCATTCCCATGGCGGCGTCGCTTGTGGTGAACATCGTGGCGCTCGATGTGTGGGCCGGGCTGTTCTCGTCGTGGGCGTATGTGCTTGCGGGCTTGCTCGTGACGGCCGGCGTGGGTTGTGCGGTGGGCGCGCTTTCGTGCGCGCTCGCGGGCACGCAGGCCGAGGCCGGCATGTTCGGCGCGGCGCTTTTGGGCAGCGTTTCGGTTGCCGCGTGGGGTCTGAACGCTGTTATGCAGTACCTGCTGGTGGGCAACGCTTTCGGTGCTGCGCTCTACGGCGGGGCCGCGCAGGTCGCGCCCGCGCTTTTGCAGGCGCTTGCGTGGCTGAACCCGGTGCTGTTCTTCGCCGATCCGGCCGCATCGAACATGCAGTTCATCGTGCAGCACCCCGTGTATGCGCCCGAGGGAGGCAACTGGCTTTTGGTGGGCGCGTGGGCCGTTGTGCTCGCGGCGCTCGTGGCGCTGGCGTGCGTTGCGGTATGCCGACGCCGCGGCGAGCGCGCGGGCATCGCGGGGCTTTCCCCGGCGCTTTCGATAGTGGTGGGCGTGGTCGTGGGGCTTGCGGCCTTCGGCGCTACGTTCACGCTGCTCGCGAGCGTGAACGTGGTGGCGGCCTGCGTGGCCGCGTTCGCCGCGCTGTGGGTGGTCGCGCTCGCGCTTCTGCGCGGGCCGCTTCGCGGGCGCGCTGGCTGGGGTCGCACGCTTTCCATCGTGGGTGCGCAGACGGCGGCCGTGGCCGCGGCGCTTGCCGTGGTGGCGCTCGGCGGTTTCGGCTACGCGGGCGCCGTGCCCGCGACAGCCGACGTGCAAAGCGTGAAGGTTTCCTATGCCGGCACGCCGAGCTACCTCGCCGCACCGTTCGAATCGGCCCAGGCGGGCGACGGATCGTATTACTTCAGTGCGGAATATTCCTTCGCCGACACCGAGGCGATCGATGCGGTGTGCGATGTGCACGAGCGTCTCATCGGCACGGGGCATTCCGAGCTTGCCGCCGACCGCATGAACTTCAGCGATACCGTCGTGCCCTATGACGTGGTGATTCGCTATACGCTTTCCGACGGAAGCGAGCTCGTTCGCTATTACGATCGCGCAACCTATGACGAGCTGTTCGCTCTGGCCTCGCTCGATGGCACGCGTCACGCCTCGGAGCTTTCGCGCGCGGTGGTTTCCGGCGATGTAAGCTTGGTGGACGACGATGACGCGCAGGTCCTGGGGTCTTCCTCGGCGCGCCAGGCGTTTGCGCTCGGCGACATCTATATAAGCGATGGGCTCTACGCCAAGCCGATGCTCGTGAATTGCGATGCTTCCGCACGCGCTGAGCTTCTTGCGGCGCTTGCCGAAGACGTTGCATCTCAGAGCGTGAAAGACCGCTACCATCCCTCGGGCGAATGCCGCGGCGTGATGATGTTCACCCGCGCGGGCGAGAGCGCGGCGAGCACCTTCGCCTATGGCATCGAGAACTCAGTGGTGTATCTGACCGACGAGTTCACCAACACGCTCGCGTGGCTTGAGGCCAAGGGCCTTTCGCAGTACGTGGACGGCGTGGACGCATCGCAAATCGAGAGCATGACGTTCCAACGCTACGCTCCCTACGAGGCCATGAACAAGGTGACCACGCCGACGAGCGCGTATTTCATGGGCTATGCGTCCGACACGGCGTCGCAGTTCGTGGCCATGATGGATTGGGGCACGAAGTTCTCGACGACCGATGCCGAGGAAATCGCCGTGCTCGCGCCTTTGTGCCGCAACGCCTACTACATGAACGACGGTGGGTATTTGGTGTCGTGCAAGCTTGCGGGGCAAGACAAGTATGCGTACCTGTTCATTCCCGCCGATGATGCGCCCGAATGGCTCGTGCGCGTGGCTGGCTAGCAAGGTGGGCAGGGTCGCGGTGGGCCAGGGGGCCCGCGATGAAACGATAGGATGGTTTTCCATGCATGCACGCATACCCCAGAAGACCAGGTTGGTGGTCGCCGTCGCGTTTGCCGCGGTAGTCGCTGTGCTGGCGTTGCTCGTGGGATGCTCGGCGAAGGCGACCATCGATGGGGGCTCGCCCCGCGCAGTGTCGATGAGCTGCGCCGCGGGAAGCGATTTGACCGAGACGTCGCAGTATGTGGAGGCGCGCATCGCGTTTGACGCGCCGCTTGAGGCGTCGGGCGACGTGGCGGCCGATTTGGACGTGACGCTCAATGGCGAGGTGTCCGACGGCAAGACGATCGCGATTGAGGCGTCGGTCGACGGCGACGAGCTTGTGGTGCGGCTCGTGCCCGCTGCGGGTGCCGACGGCAGCAACGCCTCGGTGTATTTCGCGCTCTACGACGGGGACGTGCGCATTGCCGCGAAATCGCCCGATGGCGGACTGGCCCACGTGAAGGCGGCGGGCTTATCGAGCAATGCTGTGCTCGATAAGGCGTGCGAGTTCACGGCGCCTTCCGGCATGGAGATTTCCGTGACAGCTGCGGGTGGGTCCGATTCGGCGCCTGCCGCCGTGTCCGAAGGGGCCCAAGGGCCGTGGGCTACCATCGATTTCGCCCAATTCGCGCAGCTTCGTTGCTGCACGTGGTTTTCCATGGGTGATGGCCTGCCGATCGTGATGATGCACAATCACGAGTTCGCGCGCGATTTGCCGTCTACCGCCGCGCAGCGCTTCGCCGACACGGTGAACGCCAATTACGGCGACGCCTTGGTGGCGGTAGCCGACGGCTCGAGCGTGACCGTGCGCGCGATCGATGCTTCCGCCGGGTCGCTCGACCCGCGCGTGTGCGAGGGCTTCGGCGCCTTGCCGGCTCAAGGCGAGCCTGGCGATGGCGCGTTGGAGGTTTCGCTGAAGTAGAAGCTTGCCTGGCCTAAGAGCCTGTTGAATGCCGCGAGCATTATCCGGGTTTTACCAGGTGTTACCAGGTTTTGACTGTTCGACCCACCGAGGAGGAGTTTCATGGCCGATATGTGCATGCACGAGGGGGCCGACGCGGGCGACACGCCGAGCGCGGGTCGCATCGCCGTGGCGTTCGCGGTGCTTGTGGCGGTGCTTGTGGCGGCGTTTTTGCTGTCGCTTGCCGTGGGCCGCTACGAATTCGACGCTGCGGCCATCGCCGCACTGTTCGATCCGGAAGGCGACCCGACGAGCTTCAACGTGCTGTTCCACCTGCGCCTGCCCCGCGTTGTGGCCGCCGCCTGCGTGGGGGCGATGCTCGCCGTCGCCGGCTGCGCCTACCAGGGGCTGTTCCGCAATCCCATGGTTTCGCCCGATTTGCTGGGCGCGTCTGCCGGTGCGGGCTTCGGCGCGGCGTTGGGGCTTTTGCTTTCGCTCGGCGGCTTCGGTGTGCAAGCGAGCGCATTTCTCTTCGGCTGCGTGGCGGTAGGTTGCGCCTATACGCTCTCGCGGCGCGTGTCGCGCGGCATGAATGCGGTGCTCGTGCTCGTGCTGTGCGGCATGGTGGTGCAGCAGCTGTTCACGGCGTTCACTTCGGCCGTGAAATTCGTCGCCGATCCGAACTCGCAGCTTCCCGAAATCACCTTTTGGCTTATGGGTGGCTTGGCGAATGTGCACGAGGATGATTTGCCGTGGCTGTTGGGCCCGCTCGTTTTGGGCGGCGCGGCGCTGTGGGCGTTGCGCTGGCGGCTGAACGTGATGACGCTCGGCGATGAGGAAGCCGCTTCTCTCGGCGTCGATGTGCGTCGTACGCGCCTCGTGGTGGTGCTCGCCGCCACGCTTGTCACGTCGTCGGCGGTGTCGGTGGCCGGCATGGTCGGCTGGGTGGGGCTCATCATTCCGCATCTCGCGCGCTTTTTGGTGGGTCCCGACCATCGGGTGCTTGTGCCTGCGAGCTTTCTTTTGGGGGCGAGCTTCTTGCTTGTGGTCGACGACGTGTGCCGAAGCGTGTACACCACCGAGATCCCCCTGTCGATTCTGACGGCCGTCATCGGCGCGCCGCTGTTCGTGTGGCTCATTTGCCGGCAAAGGAGGTCGTGATGCTCGAGAAACTCAACGCGGCCTTCGGCGGTGCCGAAGCGTCCGCCCCGCACGACGGTGAACCCAGGGCGGGCGTGGCGTGCGCGTGCGCTTGCGCCGATGGTGCCGGCACCGCGTCTGCCTTCGCGCTTGAGGCGCGTGGGCTTTCCTGCGGCTATGGGCAGCGCGCGGTGCTTTCGGGCGTCGACGTGCAGCTTGCGCCGGGGCAGGTTTTAGCGCTGCTCGGCCCGAACGGCGTCGGCAAAACCACGCTGTTCAAAACCATGCTGGGCTTTTTGCCGGCGCAGGCGGGCGAGGTGCTCATAGGCGGGGGCGCCGCCTCGTCGCTTTCGCGGCGCGAGGTCGCGCGCGAGG
>ERZ1034876.694-NODE-694-length-17116-cov-7.033468_pt1 | contig 17116 bp, 16 predicted proteins | sample MGYA00520698_ERZ1034876 | MGnify/ENA primary metagenome ERZ1034876 (study PRJEB33766, sample SAMN09781723) | gut metagenome | biome: gut microbiome | host: Homo sapiens | place: Madagascar | study: EMG produced TPA metagenomics assembly of the PRJNA485056 data set...
CAGCGCCGCGGCTGCAATCGTGAAAGTGGAAAGTAGATACCTTTTCATTGTTTTGTTTTTGTTTGGTTAAGTCTATAAATGTTTTTTGTTTGGTTAAGTTTGTCGGATGTTTAGGGGCTATGCCCCAATTGGCACAAGCACCCGCCCCGCGCTTAGCGGAACGGCGACAATGCGTTGCGTGGTGCTTGTGATTTTTATAATTATTGTTTGGGAATGGAAGTTCGTAAGGAGAGAAGGGACAGGCACAATGCGTCCTTCAGCCGAAATTTTGCGCTTCTCGGCATTGTTGAAGTTATGAATTGTAGCATTCATTGTCGTTTCTCTGATAATTCTTTGCAAATATAGGGGGGGGGAATCAAAAAACCAAATAATTTCCGAATTTTTTTTGTAAAAAAATTCGGAAACGGAAACAAACATTCTATTATAAAGCAAAAAAATTAGAAAAAAAAATTTATAGGTTTGCAAAAAAATGAAAGAGCCGGGGAACGGATGCTCAGCATAGTCGTCCCCCGGCTCGGTATTATGAGAAAAAAGTGCTATTGACGCTTTCCAGAAACAGCCGCCGTTAATATACGCTGAGCAACTCCATGTCGAAGATTAGTGTGGAGCCGCCGGGAATGCCGGGCTGCGACAGTTTGCCGTAAGCCATTTCCGCCGGGATATACACTTCCCATCGGTCTCCTACGTGCATCTGTTGCATCGCGATGCTCCATCCGGTGATGAGGTCGCTGAGCCGTGCTGCAAGCGGAGAACCCCCGCGGCTGCTGTCGAATGTGCGTCCATTGATTGTGCGTCCGGTGTAGTGTGCGGTGACAACGCTGCGTGCCGACGGCTTGCGTCCGTCTTTGTCGCCCGATGCGATGATTTTATAGTAGATGCCTTTGGGCAGCGGTTTCACTCCTGCCTCTTGCGCTTTGTCGGCAAGCCATTGCCGGTTTTTCTCGATGTATTCTTTTTTTGCCATTGTCGGTGTTGGTTATTTGAAAATGTGACGTATTGTTTCCAGCGGTTCGTAGAAAATCATGCGCGGACCTGAAAAGCGCATCACCTCGCGCATCTGTTGGCGCATCGACGGCTTGTAGCAGTGTACTGTGCATCGGCGGCACGACGTTTTGCGCTCTCCGAACGGGCAATGTTCCAGCCGCGACTCGGCATAGGCGAGCAACTGACGGCAGTTGTCGCAAAGCTCGCTGTTGCCTTCTTTCTTGCGGCAGTATAGGCGCACCATCACGCTGACCACGCGTTTCTCTTTTTCGATTCTTGACATATAATTGACGGTAGGGTGGAAATAAAAAAAGAGTCGCTTGAAAAAGCGACTCCTGCTGTGGGTGTTGACGGATTCGAACCGCCGACCCTCTGCTTGTAAGGCAGATGCTCTGAACCAGCTGAGCTAAACACCCTTGCTTCTCAAAAGCGATGCAAAGGTATGACGAAATTTTTTATCCTCCAAATTTTTCGCAAAGATTTTTTTCAGCAAAAGCTTGCCCTATGCCGTATCTGTTGGATAATCAGAATGATAATAAATGAAAAATTTTATGTCGTTATGATGCTTGCAGATTGGTGGAAATATAGTAATTTTGCAGAGTTATTGAAAATATCAATCTTAAAAACAAACATAAATGTCTCTCTCATCACTGACAGCCATATCTCCAATCGACGGCCGTTACCGCGGCAAGGTGGAGATTCTGGAAAATTACTATTCTGAATACGCGTTGATCCGCTATCGCGTAAAAGTTGAAATCGAATATTTTATCGCCCTCTGCAAACTTCCGTTGCCGCAACTTGCGGGCGTTGACCACGCACTCTTCGGAGAGCTGCGCGACATCTATGCCAAATTCTCGGTCGACGACGCGCAGCGCGTGAAGGATATCGAAAGCGTAACCAACCACGACGTGAAAGCGGTGGAATATTTCATAAAGGAGCAGTTCGACCGTCTTGGCTTGGCTCAATATAAGGAGTTCATCCATTTCGGACTTACGTCGCAGGACATCAACAACACTTCGGTGCCGATGCTCATCCGCGACTCTCTCCACGAGGCTTACCTGCCTCTGCTCGATGAGATGGTTGGCTTGCTCAACCAGTATGCCGAGGAGTGGAAAGACATTCCAATGCTTGCCAAAACCCATGGACAGCCTGCGTCGCCGACACGCCTGGGCAAGGAAATCCGCGTGTTTGCCTATCGCTTGGAGAAGCAGATAGAGCTGTTGAAGCAGGTGCCTGTGAGCGGCAAGTTTGGTGGCGCTACGGGCAATTTCAACGCCCACCGCGTGGCTTTCCCCGACCGCGACTGGCGTGCGTTTGCCAAGAAATTTCTCAATGAGAGTCTCGGCATCGAGCGTGAGGAGTGGACAACTCAGATTTCAAACTACGACAACCTGGCTGCTCTCTTCGATGCCATGGCGCGCATCAACACGATAATGATCGACCTTGACCGTGACATGTGGCAATATATCTCGATGGAGTATTTCAAACAGAAAATCAAAGCCGGAGAGGTGGGTTCTTCAGCCATGCCTCACAAGGTGAATCCAATCGACTTCGAGAACTCGGAGGGCAACCTCGGTCTGGCCAACGCAATTCTTAACCACCTGGCTGGCAAATTGCCGGTTTCGCGCCTGCAGCGCGACTTGACCGACTCCACTGTGCTGCGCAATGTCGGTGTGCCGTTGGCTCACATGATGATAGCGCTTCACAGCACCCTCAAGGGCTTGCACAAGCTGCTGCTCAATGAAGCAGCCATCAGCCGCGACCTTGACAATATGTGGAATGTGGTTGCCGAGGCAATCCAGACCATCCTTCGCCGCGAAGGATATGAGAAGCCTTACGAAACGCTGAAGGCTCTCACCCGAACCAACAGCAAGGTGGACGCCGAAAGCATCGCCAGCTTCATCGACACGCTCAAAGTGAGCGATGCCGTGAAAGAAGAGCTTAAAGCGATTACTCCTCACAACTACACTGGGTTCTAAAGCATTGAAACAGTTGTAGGAAAGCACATAATTAAAAAGAATGTTAAAATTCAGTTTCTAACAAAGCCTTTTTTAATTATGTGCTTTTCCATTTGAAAAAAATGCAGTTACTTTGTCGATGGAATTATAAATTGCAAAATTGATTTAAATCTACAAGTTTTTAAGAATTAAGATTACAAATTAATAGCAAAGATAAAAAAGACGCCGAGAGGCAGTATTTGTATATAAAAAACAATTGAATTTACTATGGAAGAGAACAAAAAGCCGAAAAGAAGACGCATCGGCGAGTCTCAGGAGATGAATGGCGAGTCAGGACACTTTGAGAAGGTTACTTACAATCCGAAAGCTTCGTTTGTGCCTACTGATTCAGCACAGGGTGCGCCTGTGGAAGGTGGAAGCGACGCAGCGCCACGTCAGGACTATCGCAGACCGAACTACAACAATCAGAACAGCTACAACAGTTATGGCAACAACCGCCAGGGTGGTTACAACAACAACCGTCAAGGCGGATACAACAATTATAACAACCGCCAGGGTGGCTACAACAACCGTCAGGGCGGCTACAACAACCGTCAGGGTGGCTACAACAACCGCCAGGGTGGATACAACAATGCCCAGGGTGGATATTCCGACCAGCAGCACGACGGCGGATACAACAATTATGACAACCAGCAGGGCGGCTACAACAACAACCGTCAGGGCGGCTATAACAACAACCGCCAGGGTGGTTACAACAACAACCGCCAGGGCGGCTACAACAACAACCGCCAGGGTGGCTACAACAACAACCGCCAGGGCGGCTACAACAACCGTCAGGGTGGCTATAACAACAACCGCCAGGGTGGCTACAACAACAACAACCGCCAGGGAGGTTACAATAACAACAACCGTCAGGGAGGCTACAACAACAATCGTCCGGGTGCAAGTTTCAACCGCCAGGGCGGACAGCGTTTCACTCCACGTCCAAAACAGATTGTCTACGACGTGCCTGAAGTGGATCCGAACGAGGAAGTACGCTTGAACAAGTTTATGGCGAATGCCGGAATCTGCTCGCGTCGTGAGGCTGACGAGCTGATACAGCAAGGACTTGTGAAGGTGAACGGAAACGTTGTTACCGAACTCGGCTCAAAAATCAAGCGCGACGACGTGGTTGAATACAACGACAAGGTGGTTACGCTCGAAAACAAATGCTACATTCTGCTCAACAAGCCTAAAGACTGTGTCACTACAAGCGACGATCCAGACGGACGTCTCACGGTGATGGACATCGTCAAGAACGCTTGCAAGGAGCGCATCTATCCTGTAGGACGCCTTGACCGCAACACTACAGGCGTGCTTCTGCTCACAAACGACGGCGACTTGGCTTCGAAGCTGACTCACCCGAAATATGTGAAGAAAAAAATCTATCAAGTGTGGACCGACAAGGACATTGCTGAAGACGATATGCAGCAGCTTGCCGACGGCATCGAACTTGAGGACGGACCAATCCACGCAGATGCAATCAGTTACGTCAACGACCACGACAAGAACCAGGCGGGAATCGAAATCCACAGCGGACGCAACCGTATCGTGCGCCGTATGTTTGAGTCGCTCGGCTATCGCGTGACTAAACTTGACCGTGTGTATTTCGCTGGCTTGACAAAGAAGAATCTGCCACGCGGACGCTGGCGTTACCTTACTCAGGAAGAAGTGAACTTCTTGAAACAAGGATCTTTTGAATAGAATTTTAAATCATACAAAATGAAACGTACAAAAATTTCAGAAATATGGGCGCCTGAGTTGATTGGCACAGACGTTTGTGTGAAAGGCTGGGTGCGCACGCGCCGCGGCAACAAGCATGTGCAGTTTGTGGCTCTCAACGACGGCTCTACAATAAAGAACCTTCAGATTGTCTTCGATATGGAGAAATTCTCTGACGAGGATCTGAAACCCATCACAACGGGTGCGAGCATCCACGTAGAAGGCAAACTCGTGGAGTCGCAGGGCAAGGGTCAGACTGCCGAGGTGCAGGCGGAAACGCTTGAAATCTACGGCACTGCCGATCCTGAGACTTATCCTTTGCAGAAAAAAGGACACACTCTCGAATTCCTGCGCGAGAAGGCTCATCTGCGTCCGCGCACAAACACTTTCGGCGCGGTGCTCCGCATACGCCACACGTTGGCTTTTGCAATCCACAAATTCTTCAACGACCGTGGTTTCTTCTATCTCAACACGCCGCTCATCACATCGAGCGACTGCGAGGGTGCCGGCGCGATGTTTCAAGTGACAACGCTTGACCTCAACAACATTCCTAAGAACGAAGAGGGCAAGGTGGACTATTCTCAGGATTTCTTCGGAAAGCCTGCCAGCCTTACTGTTTCCGGACAGCTTGAGGGCGAGCTTGGAGCAACGGCTCTCGGTGCAATCTATACGTTCGGACCTACGTTCCGCGCCGAGAATTCCAACACTCCGCGCCACTTGTCGGAGTTCTGGATGATTGAGCCTGAGGTTGCGTTCAACGACATCAACGACAATATGGAGTTGGCAGAGGATTTCATCAAATATTGCGTAAGCTATGCTCTCGAGCATGCTGCCGATGATATTGAATTCCTTGCAAAGATGTATGACGAGGATCTTGTTGAGCGACTCAAATCGGTTGTCAACACAGAATTTGTACGACTCACTTATACTGAGGGCGTGAAAATCCTTGAGGAGTCGGGACATAAGTTTGAATTCCCTGTTTATTGGGGCGCCGACCTTCAGAGCGAGCATGAGCGTTTCCTCGTAGAGGAACATTTCAAGCGCCCTGTAATCCTTACCGACTATCCGAAGGAAATCAAGGCTTTCTATATGAAGCAGAACGAAGACGGCAAGACTGTGCGTGCCATGGACGTGCTGTTCCCGAAAATCGGGGAGATTATCGGTGGTTCGGAGCGTGAGGAAAGCTATGAGAAGCTGAGCCAGCGCATCGAGGAACTCAACATCCCGATGAAGGATATGTGGTGGTATCTTGACACTCGCCGTTTCGGCACTGTGCCTCACTCTGGTTTCGGACTCGGCTTCGAGCGCCTTGTGCTGTTCGTGACTGGTATGACCAATATCCGCGACGTCATTGCGTTCCCACGCACTCCGGGTAACTGCGAGTTCTAATCGCAAGACATGACAAAATAATTTAGGACTGGTTTGAGGCTGAATGGCTGAAAATCAGTCCTGTTTTTTTATAAAACAGACTGAATACTATGAGAAAAAGTGAATTCTTACAAGATTTCAAAGCCTTTGCGATGCGGGGCAACGTGATTGACATGGCTGTCGGTGTGATTATCGGCGGCGCTTTCGGTAAAATTATCTCTTCTGTTGTCGCCGACGTGATTATGCCTCCTCTCGGGCTGCTTGTCGGAGGAGTGAATTTCACAGACCTTAAGCTTGAGTTGAAACCTGCGGAGATGGTCGACGGCGTGATGCAGGATGCCGTGACGCTGAACTATGGAAATTTCTTGCAGACGGCGTTCGACTTTATTATCATTGCCTTGTCGATTTTCTTGTTTGTCAAACTTATCGGCAAACTGATGCGCAAAAAGGAGGAGAAGCCTGCCGCACCTCCGGCTCCAAGCAAGGAAGAGCAGCTGCTCACTGAAATCCGCGATTTGCTGAAGAAGCAGAGCGAGAAATAGGTTATTTAAGTTTTTCTTTCAGAAAACGTCCGGTGTAGCTGTCCGGGCATGCCGCGATGTCCTCGGGTGTGCCCGCACACACGATGTGTCCGCCGCCGTTGCCTCCCTCAGGACCCATGTCTATCACGTGGTCGGCGCACTTCACCACATCGAGATTGTGCTCGATGATTATGATTGTGTGTCCCTTCTCAATAAGACGGTTGAACGATGCCATCAGAGTGTTGATGTCGTGGAAATGCAGACCCGTGGTAGGCTCGTCGAAGATGAACATCGACGGGCGCTGCTTCTCCTGACTGAGGAAATAAGCTAACTTTATGCGTTGGTTCTCACCACCCGACAGTGTCGACGACGATTGTCCCATCTTGACGTAGCCCAATCCCACCTGCTGCAGCGGCAACAGGCGTTTCACGATGCGTGTCTCCGTAGTGCCCTTCGACTCGCTGAAAAACTCAATGGCCTGGTTGATGGTCATGTTGAGGATGTCGTAGATGTTCTTGCCGCGGTATTCGATGGCAAGAACCTCGGGCTTGTATCGCTTGCCATGGCACGACTCGCATTGCAGCGTGATGTCTGCCATAAACTGCATCTCGATGGTGATTGTGCCTTCGCCCTTGCATTCCTCGCAGCGTCCGCCCTCGGCGTTGTAGGAGAAATATCCGGCGTCGAAGCCCATTTGTTTCGCGCCCTGCTGCTCGGCAAACAGCCTGCGGATTTCGTCGAAAGCCTTAAGATAGGTCGCCGCATTGCTGCGCGAAGATTTCCCGATGGGGTTCTGGTCTACAAATTCCACGCTGTTGATGAGCGACAGGTCGCCGCGCAGATCGGTGTATGACCCTGTGTTCTCGCAAGCCTCGCCGAAGTGGCGTAGCAGTGCGTTGTAGAGGATGTCGCGCACGAGAGTCGACTTTCCAGAGCCGCTCACGCCGGTCACCACGGTCATCACCTGCAGCGGGAAGCGCACGTCGATGCCCTTGATGTTGTTTTGCGCCGCACCGATAATCTCGATGTAGTTGTGAGTGCGCCGGCGCAGCTTGGGCAGAGGTATTTGCATCTCGCCGGTTAGATATTTTGCCGTCAGGCTGTCGGTGGCTTTGTCGAGCTTGTCGACAGGTCCTTGATACACCACATTGCCGCCTCCGCGTCCAGCCAAAGGTCCGATATCGATAATCCAGTCGGCGGCACGCATGATTTCCTCGTCGTGCTCCACAACGACCACCGTGTTTCCCAGCTGCTGCAGGCGGCGCAACACGCGGATAAGCCGTTCGGTGTCGCGTGAGTGCAGTCCGATGCTCGGTTCGTCGAGGATGTAGAGCGACCCTACAAGGCTGCTTCCCAATGAAGTGGCGAGGTTGATGCGCTGGCTTTCGCCGCCCGACAATGACAACGACAGGCGGTCGAGCGTCAGATATTCCAGTCCCACATCGCAAAGATATCCTATGCGGGTGCGAATCTCCGAGAGCAAGCGTTTGGCGATGCGTGCGTCGGAGTCGTCAAGGCTCAAGGTGTCAAACCATTGGCGCACGTCGCTTACTGGCATCCGCACGATGTCGGCTATCGTTTTGCCGGCAATTTTCACGTATAGAGCCTCGTGCCGCAGACGGCTTCCGTGGCATTCGGGGCACGCTGTCTTTCCGCGGTAGCGCGCCATCATCACTCGGTATTGTATCTTGTATTGGTTGTCTTTCACCATATCGAAGAAGCTGTCGATGCCGTATATTCCCGGCGCACCGTGCCACAGCAGCGCGCGCTCCTCGTCGGATAGTTGGTAATACGGGCGATGCACGTGGAAACCGCGTTTGGTGGCGGCGATGATAAACGCACGCTTCCATTCGCTCATTTTCTCTCCACGCCAGCACACGACGGCGTCATCGTAGACCGACAGCGCCTTGTTGGGGATAACAAGGTTCTCGTCAATGCCGAGCACACGTCCGAATCCCTCGCAGGTGGGGCATGCGCCGTAAGGGTTGTTGAAGTTGAACAGTTGGTCGGTTGGCTCGATAAACTCGATGCCGTCCTCCTCGAATCGTTTTGAGAAAGCCGCGGCCGCGATGCCGTCTGGCGTCCATGCGAGCAGACGGCATTGCCCGTCGCCTTCGTAGAACGCCGTTTCCACAGAGTCGGTAAGGCGGCTTATGGTGTCGGCGTCGGAAGAGACGGTCAGACGGTCGATTAGCAGGTTGCAGTTCGTGTCGCAGTCTTTGGCATCGTCAATCTGTAGAAATTCGCCGTTGCGCTCAATGCGTGAGAAGCCTTCCTTTTTGTAGATGTCGAGCTGCTCCTCGATGGTTCGTCCAGATGGCAGGACGATGGGTGCGACGATGGCGATGCGTGTGCCGTCGGCATAGTTTTTCATGCATTCAACAACATCATCCACCGTGTTTTTCTTCACCAAGTTGCCCGATACGGGCGAGAACGTCTTGCCGATACGTGCAAACAGCAGCCGCAGATAGTCGTAGATTTCCGATGCTGTTCCCACCGTGCTTCGCGGGTTGCGCGTCGACACTTTCTGCTCGATGGCGATGGCGGGCGGCAATCCTTTAATGAAGTCGCATTCAGGCTTCTGCATACGGCCGAGAAACTGCCGGGCATACGATGACATGCTCTCCACGTAACGCCGTTGTCCTTCGGCATAAAGCGTGTCGAACGCCAACGACGATTTGCCGGAGCCGGAAAGTCCGGTGATAACGATGAATTTGCCGCGAGGAATCTCCAAATCTATGTTTTTCAGATTGTTGACCCTTGCGCCTTTTATGATGATATTGTTGTTCGCCATACGTTAATTTTTCAATTTGTCGAAGTCTATTCCCGAAGGCGACTGGAACGCTCTCAAGCCGAACTTGCCGAGCGAGGCGTAAGCCGTCTCTACGATTTCCGCCTTGAAGTGCTCAAAATCGACCCATTGCGTGCATGAAGTGAAGCAGTAAAGCTCCACGGGCAGTCCGCAAGCCGAAACCGGTTGTTGGCGCACCATCAGGTGTGGCTGCGGGTTGGTGAGCGGATTTGAGCGCATGCGGTGCTCCATGTAGAATCGGAAAAAGAACAGGTTTGTCACGTCGGTGCCGTATGTCGGGCAGTCGGGAATCATTGCCGCCAGGCGTTCAGCCTCGTCGGCAGAGCACTTGTGCACCGAAGTTATGTCGATATAGACAAGTTCGCGCATCCGGCGTCCGCCTTCGTCCCACATGTTGCGGAAGTTCTGAAACGACTCTGTAATCAGCGCATGTGTGGGGATGGTTGTGACCGAATTGTCCCAATTCTGCACTTTCACGAAATTGAGAGTCACGGCGGTTACCAGACCGTTGGCGCCGCGCTTTTCGAGAATCATCCAGTCGCCCGGCCGCAGGATGTCGTAGTAGTTGATTTGTATGCCTGCCACAAGTCCCATTATCGAGTCCTTGAACACCAGCATGAGCACGGCTGCCGAGGCACCGAGCCCGGCAAGGATGGTGCTTGGCTCACGGTTGAGCAATATACTGATAGCAAGGATTATGCCCACGCATACCACAAGAATCTTGAATGTCTGGTATATACCCGTCAGCGGACGTTTTCTCAGCAGCTCGGATTCAGAGCTGATAATCTGGAACGAAGAGATGAACGCGCATACCAGCCGTGTGGATATTGCGACGATGAGCAGCAGAAACGCTTTGTCGATGACGGTGACGGTCATCGGATGGTCGCTGAACAGCATTGGCACAAACATATAGGCGAGCAGTGCCGGGAGCAGATATGCCGCCAGGTTTAGCACGCGGCTGTTGAACAGATGGTCGTCCCATGTTGCATCGGTCTTTTCCGTGAACCGTTTGACGAGAGGAAATACTATCTTCTTGAGCAGAAAGTATGCCAGCAGACAGATTGCGGCGATGATGCCTATACCAAGCAGTCTGTCGGCGGAGGATAGGTTGGCAGGGTGGTCGGAAAAACCGACGATGTCATAGAAAGACAACATGGCTTGCTATTTCTTTTTTTCTTCCGGAGCGAACTCGTTTTTGTAGTCGATTGCCACGCGCGGGCGAAGCAATGCGCGGACAACGAGAACCACGCCGGCAATAATGAACGGAAGGCTTAGAAGCTGTCCCATGTTGAGGAGCATTCCCACTTCGAAACTTTCCTGTGGGTTCTTGACAAACTCGATGAGGAAGCGGCATAAGAAAAGAACTACGAAAAACACTCCGGTAATCAGTCCGCGGCGTTCCTCTGAGTTGCGCTTCCAGTACATCCACATCAGCAGTCCGAACAGTGCGAAGTAGCAGAGAGCCTCATAAATCTGCGTAGGGTGGCAAGCCACCTTGTAACCGTATTCGGCACACATGTTCTGCCATTCCAGAGAGTCGACAAAATAGAATCCCCACGGAAGCGTGGTGACATGTCCGAAAATCTCGGAGTTGAAAAGATTGCCCAGACGGATAAGTCCGCCGACGAGAGCCACAGGCACCACAAGACGGTCGAGAGTCCACAGCGGCGAACGCTTGGTGACGAAATAGGAGTAGAGGCAGATACCGATAAGGATGCCTATTGCCCCGCCGTGGCTTGCAAGTCCGCCTTCCCAGACTTTGAGTATCTCGGAAGGGTGCTGCGAGTAGTAGTCCCACGCGTAGAAGAACACGTGTCCGAGGCGTGCGCCCACGATGGTGCAGATCACCACAATCACGAAAATCGAATCCACCCAGCTGCTGCGCTCTCCCTCGTGCTTGAACATTTTCGACAGAATCCAAGCGCCGAGGATAAAGCCGATGGCAAACATCAGTCCGTACCAGCGGATGGTGATTGGCGATGAAATCAAGTCGGGGTTGCAGTCCCACGTTATAAAGTTAAGAATTTGTGCAGTCATATCGTTGAATTTTTACTGTTCAGAAATCAGGCCGTAAAGTTACGCAATTCTGCGCTAACAGCCAACATTATTTTCTTTTGAGCAGACGCGGGAAGAGACGCCGGAAGCGTGTCAGCGGCACCGAAAGGCTTCCTCCGGCAATCACCAGGGTCACAGCCACGATTATGAGCACCAGTCCGACGCTTTGCCGTGCCGACATTGTCTCTCCGAAAATCATGATGCCGAAGAATATTGCGGTGACTGGCTCCAGCGCGCCGAGAATCGCGGTTGGGGTGGAGCCGATGCTCTGGATTGCGGCGGTGGTGCACAGGAAGGATATCGCCGTGGGAAATACGGCAAGACCCAGCACGTTGCCCCACATATACCAGTGCGACGGCATCGTTATCTGTCCAATCCACAGCAGTCTGATTATGAACACAGAGAGCCCGAACACGAGAACGTAGAGCGTGATTTTCAGTGTAGGCTCGTCCTTGATGGCTTTCACGCGGTTTACGCCAACGAGATAGATGGCATAGGAGAGCGACGAGAAAAACACGATGATTGAGCCCACAAGGCTTATTGTCGACCCGTCCTCGTTTTTGTAGAGCAGGGCGATGCCGAGCAGTGCCGAGAGCATGCACACTACGGTTGCCGCCCTGAGCCGCTCATGAAACATTACAGCCATTATCAGAGCCACCAGAATGGGGTATATGAACAGCAGCGTGGAGGCAATGCTCGCTCCCATGTAGCCGTAGCTGAGAAACAACGTGAGCGACGACAGCGCTATCATCACGCCGAAAAACAGCAGCGGAGCCACCTCGCAACGCTTTATCGCCAGGCTGCGTCCACGGGCCTTGAGCATTATCGCAAGGAGTGGAATGGCGAAGAGATAGCGGAAAAACAGCACGGAGTCGGAGTCCATGCCGTCGTCGTATAGTGGCAGCGCGAACAGTGGGTTCATGCCGTATGTGGCGGCAGCCACTGCTCCGAGAAAATAGCCTTTAGCTTTGCCTGTCATGTCGAATGTTTTTATGTATGATGAGTTAATGTTGTGCCATGCGGCGTAGTATGGGTTTCTGCCATTTTTGTTTACTGTTGAAATAATCGGATACTACATATCCTCAATTGAGGTGCAAAGATAGCAATTCGCATAAAAAAATGAAAATTCAGGTGAAAAAGCGGGACTAAATGTGTTGCCCATTGCAAAGATTTCGTAACTTTGCAATGAAAGAACGGCAACAATGAAGCAGACGAATCAACATACAGTCTTATTCCAGCGGTACTTCCGGCAAGCGGACACCGCGGCGTTGTCGTCGACGATATAGGCCAGTCAGCACGATTTGTGTGGATTGGCTATTTTTTTTATTCGGACATTAACTTATTTAATAAGACGAAGATATATATGGAAAACGAAAGTCTTGTATCGATTTCCGACTTCTCAAAGCAGGAGATGCTGGATTTGCTCGAGGATATGAAATATTTTGAGGCAAACCCGAACCGGAAACTTCTTGAGGGCAAAGTCGTGGCGACTCTGTTTTTTGAGCCGTCGACACGCACCCGCCTGAGTTTTGAAACCGCAGTGAACCGTCTTGGCGGACGGGTGATTGGATTCTCCGATGCGGCAACGTCGAGTTCGTCGAAGGGCGAGACGCTGAAGGACACAATCATGATGGTCAACAACTATGTCGACCTGATAATAATGCGCCACTATCTTGAGGGCGCGGCGCGCTATGCGTCGGAGGTGTCGCGTGTGCCGGTCATCAATGCCGGTGACGGCGCCAACCAGCATCCGTCGCAGACAATGCTCGACCTTTACTCTATTTATAAGACTCAGGGCACGCTGCGCGACTTGACAATCACCATGGTGGGCGACTTGAAATATGGCCGCACGGTGCATTCATTGCTGATGGCAATGTCGTATTTCAACCCTACGTTCAATTTCGTGGCGTGCAACGAGCTGCAAATGCCACAGGAATACAAGGACTTCTGCAATGAGCACGGCATCCGTTACCGCGAGACTCGCGAGTTCTCGCCGGACGTGATCAATGAGAGCGACATCATTTATATGACGCGCGTGCAGCGCGAGCGTTTCTCCGACCTTGAGGAATATGAGCGCGTGAAGAATCTATACAATCTCCACAATTCAATGCTCGACGACAGCAAGCCAACGGTGCGCATCCTGCATCCGCTGCCACGTGTAGGCGAGATTTCTCAGGATGTCGACGACAATCCGAAAGCCTACTATTTCCAGCAGGCGCAGAACGGACTCTATGCCCGTCAGGCAATCATTTGCAAAGTTTTAGGTATTAACGTAAAGGAACTCAGAGAAAATGAACGATAACAGCAAACTCGCCGTCGCCGCTTTGCAGAATGGCACGGTGATTGACCATATTCCGTCCCACCTCGTTTTCAAGGTGGTGCGTCTGCTTGATTTGGAAAATGTGGAGGGCAGTGTCACAATCGGCTATAACCTCGACAGCAAGAAACTCGGCAAAAAAGGCATCTTGAAAGTGTCGGGTGTGACTTTTCCTGAAGAGACACTCAACCGCCTGGCTTTGGTTGCGCCAAACGTCAACGTGAACATCATCGAGGACTACAAAGTGGTGAAAAAGTTCAAGGTGACGCTTGCCGACGGCATTGTCGACATCGTGCGGTGCACCAATCCCAAGTGCATCACAAACAACGAGCCGATGCGCACGTATTTCAACGTCATCGACAAGGACAATGTGACGCTGAAATGCCGCTACTGCGAGCGGATGATTGAAAAGGAGGATATAGAACTGAAGTAAGGGCTGATGGCAAAGAAAGTGTGGCGTCCGGGCACGATGATTTATCCGCTTCCGGCTATTCTTGTGGGGTGTGGCAACGCCCCGGAAAACTATAACCTGATAACCGTGGCGTGGGTTGGCACGATATGTTCCGACCCTGCCATGTGCTATGTGTCGGTGCGCAAGGAGCGTCACAGCTACGCATTGCTGAAGGAAAACATGGAGTTTACGCTCAATCTCACAAACCGCGACATGGCACGTGCCGCAGACTGGTGTGGAGTGAGGTCGGGCAGGGACTACGACAAGTTTGCGGAAACGGGGCTCACTCCGCGCCGCGGCATGATGGTGCAGGCTCCATATATTGAGGAGGCGCCGCTGTCTATTGAGTGCCGCGTGAAGGAGATAATCCCGTTGGGCAGCCACGACATGTTTATATCTGAAGTGCTTTGCACGCTTGCCGACGAGCGTTTCATCAATCCGGAAACCGGAGCGTTCGACATGCAGGCAGCCGACCTTATCGCCTATGCCCACGGCAACTATTACGGACTTGGCGACAAGATAGGCAAGTTTGGCTGGTCGGTGCAGAAAAAGAAATAATTATAAAACTTATTATATAAGACCAATATGAAAAGAGACGATTTGATTTTCGACATCATCGAGCGTGAACATCAGCGCCAGAAGAAAGGCATAGAGTTGATTGCCTCTGAAAACTTTGTCAGCGACCAAGTGATGCGCGCCATGGGGTCGTGCCTCACAAACAAGTATGCAGAAGGCTATCCCGGCCACCGCTACTATGGCGGATGTCAGGTGGTCGATGAGGCGGAAACGCTTGCCATCGAGCGCGTGAAGGAAATCTTCGGCGCCGAGTATGCCAACGTGCAGCCGCATTCTGGCGCACAGGCAAATATGGCTGTGTTTATGGCAACGATGAAACCAGGCGACAAATTCCTCGGATTGAACTTGTCGCACGGCGGTCACCTCAGTCATGGTTCACCTGTGAATTTCTCAGGCTTGGTCTTCCATGCCCTTGAGTATGGTGTGAAGGAAGACACCGGTTTGGTCGACTACGACATGATGGAGGAAGTGGCTCTCCGCGAGCGTCCGAAACTGATTATCGGAGGCGCGAGCGCATATTCGCGCGAATGGGACTATGCCCGCATGCGTAAGATTGCCGATGAAATAGGAGCGTTGTTGATGATCGACATGGCTCACCCTGCCGGACTTATCGCTGCCGGACTGCTCGACAATCCGTTGAAATATGCGCATATCGTGACATCTACAACCCACAAGACTCTCCGCGGTCCGCGCGGCGGCTTGATTCTGCTCGGCAAGGATTTTGAGAATCCATGGGGCAAAACGACTCCTAAGGGCGTTGTGAAGAAGATGTCGGCAATTCTCGATTCTGCGGTGTTCCCTGGTGTTCAGGGCGGCCCGCTTGAACATGTGATTGCTGCCAAGGCTGTGGCTTTCGGCGAGGCTTTGCAGCCGGAATACAAAGACTATCAGAAGCAGGTGAAGAAGAATGCCAAGGCTATGGCGGATGCTCTGATTGCAAAGGGCTACAAGATTGTGAGCGGCGGCACAGACAACCACTGCATCCTTGTGGATTTGCGCACCCGTTTCCCGGAACTCACCGGCAAGGTGGCAGAGAAGGTGCTTGTTGACGCCGACATCACTGCCAACAAGAATATGGTGCCGTTCGACAGCCGCTCTCCGTTCCAAACGTCGGGTGTGCGTCTCGGCACTGCTGCCATCACTACACGTGGCGTGAAGGAAGATCTCATGGGCGACATCGTCGAGATGATTGACACGGTGCTCAGCCACAACGAGGATGAGGCGGTTATCCGCTCTGTGCGCGAGAAGGTGAACGCCATGATGGCGGACTATCCGATGTTTGCATATTGATTTGTATGTTAATGGTATAATAAAAGCAATCCCGGAGACGATGGTTTCCGGGATTGCTTTTATTATTTGTGCTTGATTTGAGTTCAGTGGACAGGAACGATTGTCAGTTCGATGCCCATCTCCTCGATGGCGTGTGCCGTTGACGGAGAGATGTGCGAGTCGGTGATGATGTGGTCCACGTCTTTAGTGTCGACAATCTTGCTGAAGCCGCGGCGTCCGAATTTTGATGAGTCGGCAAGCACGATGGTCTTCTGGGCGGTTTGTATCATCACGCGGTTGAGGCTTGCCTCCATCATATCGGTTGTTGTGATGCCGAAATCGAGATCGATGCCGTCGACACCGATAAACAATTTGCTGCAGGAGAAGTCGCTCAATGCCGATTCTGCGTATTTGCCGACCACCGACAGACTGCTGTGACGGAGGATTCCGCCAAGCTCGATGATGTCGATGTTGTGGTCGTTGGCAAGGATGCGCGCCACTTCGAGCGATGCCGTTATCACTGTCAGCTTGTCGGACGTGTGGATGTTGCGCGCCAACGCGTGTACAGTGGTGCCGGAAGCAATGAGGATGGAGTCGCGCGGCGTGATCAGCTGCGCTGCCGCTGCGCCGATGAGCCGTTTCTCCTCCACATACAGCCGCTCCTTCTCGCTTACATTTTTGTTTTCGCTGTAAGGGTCTATGAGGATTGCTTTACCGTGGTTGCGGTAGAGTTTCTTTTTTTTCTCAAGTTCCGTCAAGTCTTTTCGTATCGTAACCGATGAGACGTTGAGTTGCTCAGACAAGTCGGTGACAAGCAACGAGTCCTGCTGCATGAGCAGGTCGAGGATAAGTGATTGCCTTTCGTCTTTAGTCATGTGAATTATTATATGTTATGATTTGATTTCAAAGTTTTTGATTCGCTCTGCAAAATAACGAAAAAATAACAGTTTTGCAAAATATTTTTAGTGAAAGACCCCAAAATATGTTGCAGGCAGGTTCAATTGGCAAGTGCAAATTTAGCGAAAAGTTTGAAGAACTCCTTTT
>ERZ1034876.695-NODE-695-length-17073-cov-12.648020_pt1 | contig 17073 bp, 12 predicted proteins | sample MGYA00520698_ERZ1034876 | MGnify/ENA primary metagenome ERZ1034876 (study PRJEB33766, sample SAMN09781723) | gut metagenome | biome: gut microbiome | host: Homo sapiens | place: Madagascar | study: EMG produced TPA metagenomics assembly of the PRJNA485056 data...
CTTAGAATTATGCGGTATTGCCCTAACCCCCCTACAGGATCCCGCAAGCTCCCCGCCGGCCCCGGCGGGGACTTTTGAGTAAATTCTCCCCCACAACAAGGAGCAGCCCATGAGTGAAAATGCAAAGGCAGCGGGTGTCAACCGCGCCAAACTCTATCAGCTGGTGCTTTTCCCGCTGAACAACGGTGCCACCAACGTATACTATGTACTGGTGCTTTCCTACATTGCCACCTTTGGCAGCAATGTACTGGCGCTGGGTACGCTGTTTGCTTCGGTCATGGTCACGGCCATGCGCCTGTGCGATGCCATCACCGACCCCATCATCGGTGCGTTGATGGACCGCACCAACGGCAGATTCGGCAAGTTCCGCCCGTTCATGGCCATCGGCAACGCCATTATGGCAATCAGTATCCTGATTTTGTACCGCATCACCCCCATGATCCCCGATACCATGATGTGGGCCCGCTATGCCGCCTTTGTAGGGCTGTACTTTGTGTGGGTCATCGGCTACACCTTCCAGACAAGCTGCACCCGCTCCGGCCAGACGGTGCTGACCAACGACCCCAAGCAGCGCCCGCTGTTCACCATCTTCAACACCGTCGGTTCTCTGCTGGGCATGGGCATCATGCAGTTCTTTGCACCCATCCTGGCCAAGAACTTTGAGGGCGGCTACTCCTCCGCCGGGTTCTTCCGCACCCTGGCCCCGGTGGGCATCGTGATGTCCATCGTGCTGACCATCCTGGCCATCATCGGCATCTGGGAGAAGGACCAGCCCAAATACTTCGGTATCGGCGGCGAAAAGACTGAGAAGGTCAAAGTCTCCGAGTATCTCCAGATCATCAAAGAGAACAAGCCCATGCAGCGTCTGATGGTCGCCGGCGCCGGTACCAAGTTGGCGCTCTCCATCGCCAACAATACCACCGTGCTGTGCATGCTGTATGGCTGCATGATGGGCGCTTACGATGGGCTGTACCTGCCCATGATGGTGCTGGGCTATGTGTTCAGCGTGCCGTTCTTCCTGCTGTCGGTCCGTACCAGCCAGAAAAAGGGCCAGAAAGCCAGCCTGACCAAGTATGTCAGCGTGGCGCTGGTCTGCTATCTCGGCGTATTTGTGCTGCTGGCGCTGTGGGGCCGCGGCGATGCGTTCCACCTGTCCCTGATGGGGGAGAACGGCCTGTCCATCAACCTGTACACGGTGTTGTTCATCCTCTTCTTCGGCATCGGCTACGGCGCCTACTACGCCACCGCCGATATGCCCATCCCCATGGTGGCCGACTGCTCGGACTACGAGACCTACCGCTCCGGCAAGTACATCCCCGGCATTATGGGTACGCTGTTCAGCTTGGTGGATAAGCTGGTTTCCAGCCTGTCTGCTACGGTCGTCGGCATTGCCGTTACCTTCATCGGCCTGAACACCCTGCCCACCCAGTACGATCCGTACACCCAGGGCATGAACGTGGTGGTCATCGTGCTGTTCTGCGTCATCCCGATGGTCGCCTGGGCCGCAACTCTGATCGCCATGAAGGGCTACAGCCTGACCGGCGAAAAGATGAAAGAGATCCAGGCCGTCAACGCCTGCCGCCGCGACGCTGTTGCGGGCGGCATGAAGCTGGAAGATGCCATGGCCAAGTGGCAGACCATCGACCAGCTGCCTGCTGAGTACAAGGCCAACTAACTTCGCTGTATCCTATCTTCTCCATTGCCCCGGGCACCGCAAGGCCCGGGGCCTTTGTGTTTGTGCAGAACACAAAATGTGAAAACTGCAAAACCCTATTGACAGCCTGGGCTTCCCGTTCTCGGACCCTACCGCCGAGGGGCCGGTCATCCAGGGGGCCAACCTGCGCGCTTTGCAGGGCGGTGTGACCACCGATAAAATCTCGGTGCGTACGTGAAAAGCATGAAGGAAGCGCTGCGCTGACGCCTGCCATTCTCCCTCCATTAAAATACCCCCGCCAGGTCCCTCAACCTGACGGGGGTATATTTTTATGTCTGCGGTTTACCGATTTTTTTCTTCCGTTCCCAGGCCATCCAACCGAGTGCCGCCGCCAATGCGGCCAGGCTGGCTGCAGCGCCCGGCACCACGCCGGGGTGGGTGTAGCGCAGGGTAACGGTGCAATCGCCCTGGGGCAGCGATACGCCGAGTAACCCGCCAAACAGCGCCGAGGGCTGCACCTCCTCACCGTTGACGGTGACGACCCAGTTGTCATCGTAGGCAAAGCTCAGCGCCAGCAAGTCGTTGTCGCCGCTGACGGTGCAGTGCACATCGATGCGCCCGCCCTCCCGGATGTCAGCATCCACATCCTGCACCTGCTGCCGGGCGGAGGCCAGGGCGGCGCTGTTCAGCTGGTAGATTTGGGTGTTGGTATGGAAAACTTCGTCGTCGGCAATGCCCAGCACCATTGTCACGTGCTGCCCGGCGGTAAAGCTGGGCAGGCAGATGACACCGCCCAGGCTTTCCGGCTCAAAATATTGGGCGTAGAGTTTGCCATCCACCACTACGTCGATGGGCAGCTGCTCCTCGGTGCCGGGGATGGCCATGTAGGCAGGCCCGGTGAGGGGCGCGGTAAAGTCCACCTGCACGGTGCCTTTGGCGGTCACGCTAAAGGTCGGCTCCACGCTGACCAGCGCGGTGTCCGTGCAGCCTGTCAGGCTTTGCAGCATGGCGTTCTGCATGGTAAAGGTATTGTCGGCTAGTGCATCCACGTTCACGGACAGGGCATCCTGCCGGGCCAGGTAGGCCAGCGGGAAGGCCGCGTCATTCTTATATAAAGTGTAGGCAGAGTCGCAGTCAACAGACTGCCAGTGCCCGGCCACCGGGCGGCTGCCATCGCTGTACAGCCAGCGGATGCCCAGCAGGCTATCGGCCACGCCGGTGCTGCCCCAGCCGTAGGTGGAGTAACCCACGTAGCCCAGCTGCTCCAGCAGCTCCTTGGCGGTGCTGGCTTTGGTGCTGGAATAGTGGCTGATGCCCCAATAGCCCAGCAGGAAGGGGTCGTTCAGCGTGTGCAGAAAGTTCTTCTCGATGCGGCAATCGCCGTCGGTCTCGGCCTTGGCAGTGGCCACGGCAGCGGCGGCGTTATCGTAAAAGGTGGTAAAGGCGGCCAGGTCGAACTGCTCAAACTTGCGCAGGGCCAAAACCGTGTTGGCACCCAGGTCGGCAGCGGTCAGCAGGGCCGCCGTACCGCAGAGCAGCCGCCGCTTGTTTACAGGCAAAGCGGGCTTTTCAATCAGCAGCCACGCCAGAATCAGAGATAACGTACACAGCCCCGCCGCGGCAACCAGTTTGGTCTTGCTGAACAGCTCCGCCCCGGCGGCCAGGGGATACCCCGCCAGCCAGACCAGCGTCAGCCCGGCGGCCAGCCCCCAGGCGCGGCGGCGCTGGGGCCCTGCCGTCAGCACCCGCGCGGCCAGCAGAATGACCACCGCGCTGAACAAAAAGCTGTACCGGTAGGGAAACCACACCGGCTGCTTCATGCCGTGCCAGATTTGGTCTACACCTTTTGCCCAAAAGCTGCCCGCCAGCGCCGCCAGCAACGCGGCAAAGCCCAGCTTTTCCCGGCGGGGCGCATTGCCGCAAAAGTACAGCAGCACCAGCGGCACCAGCACCACGCCGCAGTAAATGTTGGGCAGACCGTTGGTGACATCGTTCCAGAAAAAGTTGCCGAAGAACAGCCGGTAGGGGAGTTGTAATAAATTAAACTGGGGCGTCAGGCTGAAGGTGAAGTCAAACAGCCCGCCTTTGCTTTCCTGCACTTCCAAAAGCACCGGCAGCAAAAAGAAGAAACTCAGCCCCGCCGCCAGCATGCCGCTGGCCGCAAAGGCGACGAAACGGCGGCCAAACCGTCCCTGCCCCCGGCTGGGCCACAGGCACAAAAAGTACAGGATGCTGAACAGACACACCGGCCAGGCGATATAAAAGTTGAGCAAAATGCAAAGGAAGACCAGCACCGTAAAGCCCCAGTGGCGGCCCTGGCGCATCAGGTCGTCCAGTGCAGCCAGCACCAGCGGCAGCAGCCAGACCACATCCATCCAGATGATGTTCTGGTTGTACACGATGCAGAACGCGCAGAAGGCATAGCACTGCCCCAGCACTGCGAACAATGGGTCTGCCTTGGCAAAGTGCCGCTGCAAATACCAGCAGAACGCCGCCGCGGTAACGCCGGTGCGCAATAAAAAGATAAGCCCTGCCGCCTGCGGCACCATGCGGGTGGGCAGCAGCAGAAACAGCAGGTTAAAGGGACTGTTCATGTAGTAGGCGAACAGCCCCAGGGTGCTGCCGCCCGCCAGCTTGCCGAAACTGTAAAAGAAGCCGCCCTGTTTGACCCGCGCCCACATATCGGTGATGTAGTTTACGTACAGCCCGCGCAGGTCGCCGGTAAGCACGGTGCCGGTGCCAAAGGGCCACCAGCCCAGACAAAAATAGACCGCCGCCATCAACAGGCAACCGCCCCCAAATGCCGCCAAAGTCAGCGGCCAGTATTTTTTCTTTTCCACGGTGTATCCTCTACTATAAAAATATCGCAGCTTGCAATGGCCCCCTCCCCGAGGGAGACTTTCGCAGCATCCCGTATTTAACCTACCGATTATAGCACGCCTGCCGCTGCAAAACATGAAATATTGGTAAACACCCTGTAAAAAATGCGGCTGCCCTTTTCAACTTTGCGGAACAACGTTGAAAGCCTGGAATAAATGCTGTATAATGGCTTTATAAAAAATTGGCAGCAAAAGCGATGAAGGCTATTCTTATATAGAGAAATGGAGAAACCCTATGGCAACAATGGAAGATGTGGCAAAGGCAGCAAAAGTTTCTCGCGCGACAGTATCGAGAGTGCTTTCCAATTACCCATCTATAAAGCCGGAAACCCGCCAGCAGGTCATGTACTGGGTACGAGAGCTGCATTATGAGCCAAACCAGGTGGCGCAAAACCTTGCGGGACACCACACCAATCTGATTGGTGTGCTATTTTCGGACCTTTCCAACCCGTTGTATGCGGCACTTTCTACAGCAATCATCCGGGAGGCGGAGCGCGAGGGATACAGCGTGATCGTGGGGGATGCCCAGCGGGAACGTGCCCGGGAAGTGAACATCATCAACAGCTTCAAGCGCCGAAAAGTGGACGGCATTATTGTGCGTGCCATCGGCCGCCCTAACGAGAAACTGTATAAAGAACTGTCAATCCCAATGGTCAGCCTGTATAAGGTGATTGGGCATAAAAACATTATCATCAGCTCCGAAGAAGGCGGTGCCCAGGTGGCGCGTCATTTTTACGGCACAGGCCGGGTGCGTGTGGGGTATTTGGGGCCTACCAGTGCCCTCTATGGTAACGACAAGCTGGCAGGTTTGCAGGCAGGGCTGGATTCTTGTGGGCTGCAGATTGAAAAAATCTTGCCCTGCAACCAGCATGAAACCGCCGAGAACCAGAAAGCTTATCAGATTTTTACAGAATATCTGCAGGAAAATGACCTCCGCGCAGTGAATGCCTGGTTTGCGCACAGTGATATTGCCGCCAGCGATATTATCCGCGCGCTGATGGAACATGGTGTACAGGTCCCCCAGGAGGTGAGCGTCTGTGGATACAATGATACCCTGCTGGCCCGCAAAATGATTCCATCGCTTACTTCCGTTGCATCGCCTGTTGATGAAATGGCACGCAATGCCATTGCTTTACTCTTGAAAGAAATCCGCGGTGATGACGGGACGGAAAACGTTTACCTGGCCCCGCACCTGCTGATTCGGGAGTCATCCCTTGTCAAAATAGACAAATGAACGCTCGTGTTCATAGCCAAAAGAGAGAAAACAACGTGGATTGGTTGACAAAGCACAAAAATGATGTTATGTTGTGAACGAAATGAACGCGCGTTCATAGTTGCAAGGCTACGTTCATGAACCGGAAATGCACGCAGCGAAAAAATGGACACAACCAAAAATGGGAGGAAACCATGAGTAAAGAAAGAGATGTTGCAGAACAGATCCTGCAGCACATCGGCGGAAAAGAAAATGTTGTCAGTGCAGAACATTGCGCAACGCGTCTGCGCCTGATCCTGAAAGATGATTCTCGCTTTGATAAAAAGCAGATCGAAGCCATTGATGGGGTGAAGGGCAGCTTTAAGGCTGCTGGCCAGCATCAGATCATCCTGGGCACCGGCTTTGTTGATAAGGTCTATGCACAGTTCATGGAGATTGCTAACTTCCAGGAGGGTGAGCTGAAGACTAAGGCAGAAGCCACCGCAGGGAACATGAACTGGTTCCAGAAGGCATCCCGTCTGCTGGGTGATGTGTTCCTGCCCATTATTCCCATCCTGGTTGCTACCGGCTTGTTTATGGGCGTACGCAGCCTGATCACCAACCTAGGCGTAACGTTGGACCCCACGGCATTGACCCTTTCCCAGGTGCTGATCGATACGGCATTCGCCTTCCTACCAGCCCTGGTCACCTACTCGGTCATGAAAAAGTTTGGCGGTTCCCCGGCACTGGGCATTGTCATCGGCCTGATGCTGGTTGCTCCGCAGCTGCCCAACGCCAACCAGGTGGCTGCCGGTAATGTGGAACCAATCTACCTGTCCCTCGGCGCACTGTCTGTGCCAATCGTTGGTTATCAGGGGTCGGTCCTGCCCGCCCTGGTGCTGGGTATCATCGCAGCCAAGATTGAAAAGGCTTTGAAAAAAGTCGTGCCGGATGTCCTGGATCTGATCGTTACTCCTTTCGTCACGCTACTTTGCAGCATGGTCATTGGCCTGATCGTGATCGGCCCCATCATGCACGTTGTGGAGCAGGGCCTGCTCATCGGCGTACAGGCACTTATGAACATTCCCTTCGGAGTAGGCGGCTTCATCGTGGGTGCCCTGCAGCAGGTAGTTGTTATCACCGGCCTGCATCATACCTTCAAAACGCTGGAAATTGAGTTGCTGGCCAACACCGGTGCAAACCCCTTCAACACGCTGACCTGCGGTGCTATCGTGGCACAGTGCGGTGCTGCAGTAGCTGCTGCCCTGAAGCTGAAGAATAAGAAGCAGAAGTCCCTCTACCTGTCCGAGGTCCTGCCTGCTTCCCTTGGCATCACCGAGCCGCTGATCTTCGGCGGCAACCTGCCTCGCCTGACTCCCTTCGTCTGCGCCTGCGTGGGCGGCGGCTGTGCTGGTGCTTTCTCCTCCATCATGGGCCTTGCTGCAACGGGCATGTCCATCACGGCAATCCCCGGTATGCTGCTTTACCTGAACGGCCAGTTGCCCCAGTATCTCATTGCTTGTGCAATCGGCTTTGTGGTTGCCTTTGTGCTGACCACGGTATTTTACAAGCCGAAAGAAAATTGAAAACTTACGAAAGTGAGCGTGCATAAGGATGGAACGCTTATACAACAACATTCAGCTGCCGGATGTCTGGCCACCGAAAAATAAGGAGACGACACTGGACCAACCGCTGGAAGTGCCCTATCTCTCCCAGAAGCCGGATATCATTGACATTCGGGTGGGCCGTCAGCTCTTTGTAGATGACTTTCTGATTGCGGAAACCGACCTTGTCCGGGTAGAAGGCAAGCCAGAGACCCAGCCCCAGCCGCTTTTGCAGCCGGAGACCGAGATGGAACTGAACAGCGGGTACTGCACCTGCGCCTGTCCCTTCAACGGCGGTGTCTTTTATGATCCCCAAAGTGCAGCCTACAAAATGTGGTATCAGGCAGGCTGGTTCGATGGCAGCGCCTATGCGGAAAGCAAGGATGGCCTGCACTGGAAACGTTTGCATGAGTTGGACCCCAGCTGCAGCAGTGACCGTGTTCTGCCCCGCGTACCGGGCCAGATGCGCGATGGTGATGCTGTGTGGCTGGATCTGCAAACTGCCAACGAAGCAGAGCGCTATAAGATGCTGGCGTTTTACCGTTGCTTTGATAAGGACTATCGGTATTATCCGTTTAAACCTAAGCATGCCCACGATGACCCGACCTCGGTCCCGCCGAAAGAGATCACGATGCTCTATGCCTCGCCCGACGGCCTGCATTGGACCCCGAAAGGGGAGACCGGCCCCAGCGGCGATAACACGACCTTCTTTTACAATCCGTTCCGCAAAAAGTGGATCTACAGTATGCGCACCTTCTCCACACTGGACAGCCGTGTGCGTGTGCGTGGTTACTATGAGACCGATGACCTCTTTGCGGGAAAGGATTGGAAAGCGGAGGATGTAAGCTTCTGGTCCCGTACAGACATCTATGACCGCCCGGACCCGGATCTGGGTTACTACACACAATTGTATAACCTGGATGCGGTTGGGTACGAAAGTGTCATGCTTGGCATGTACTCGGTCTTTATGGGGCCGCCTAACTTCGTAGCGGAAAAGACCGGCCTGCCCAAGATCAATGACTTGAAACTGGGATTCAGCCGGGATGGCTTCCATTTTTCTCGTGGCTCCTACAGCAATTTCCTGTCATCCTCCCGCCAGAAAGGCAGCTGGGACTACGGCTACCTGCACCCGGCCAATGGCATCTGCACGGTAGCAGGGGATAAGCTGCATTTCTACTACTCTGCTTTTTCGGGTGCATCACCGCATTTTGGCAGCCACAAATATTCCGGTGGTGCGGTGGGCGTTGCCACTTTGCGCCGGGACGGTTTTGCCGCGATGGTGGCAGAAAACGGCAGCGGTACATTGCTGACGGAAAAACTGACCTATGCAGGCAATCATTTCTTTGTTAACGCGGATTGCAGCCAGGGTGAGCTGTGGGCGGAACTGCTGGATGCGGAAGGACATCCGCTGCCGGGCTATACCCGTGCGGAATGCTGCACCCTGCGCGGCAAGGACAGCACCCGCTGGGAACTGCACTGGAATGCTAAGGGCGAGCAGACTCCTTGGCCGCAGGTGATGAGAGTCCGGTTTGGCTTGCAAAATGCCAAGCTGTACGCCTTCTGGATCACCGACAGCGCCGAGGGCAAGAGCCATGGCTACCTTGCGGCAGGTTCCCCCGAAGCCAATGCCCGGGGCAAAGACGAATAACCCTAAATACAAAGCGGTATGCGGATACGCATACCGCTTTTGCTGCAGCAGGCAAAATTGAAGATTGAATCCACCCGCCCAATATGCTATACTACTAACATGGTGTGCCCTGGTTTAGGGGCGTTTTGGGTTGTAGATAGGGAAAGGAATCATCGATGAAAATAGGATTTGACAACAACAAATACCTTACCATGCAGTCGGCGCATATCCGGGAGCGGATCGCCCAGTTTGACAACAAGCTCTACCTGGAGTTTGGCGGCAAGCTGTTTGACGACTACCACGCTTCCCGCGTGCTGCCGGGCTTTCAGCCGGACTCCAAGCTGCAGATGCTGCTGCAATTGAAAGACCAGGCCGAGATCGTCGTCGTCATCAGCGCCGAGGACATCGTGAACAACAAAGTCCGCGGTGACTACGGCATCACCTACGATATGGACGTACTGCGCCTGATCGACGCCTTCCAGGGCGTGGGACTGTTTGTGGGCAGCGTTTGCGTGACGATGTACACCGCCCACCCCGATGTGGAAAACTTCGAGGCCAAGCTCAACAGCCTGGGCATCCGCACCTTCCGTCACTACAAGATCGCCGGTTATCCCAACGATGTAGCCCATATCGTCAGTGATGACGGCTACGGCAAAAACGATTACATCGAGACCCAGCGCCCGCTGGTGGTCATCACCGCGCCCGGCCCCGGCTCCGGCAAGATGGCGGTCTGCCTGTCCCAGCTGTACCACGAGTACAAGCGCGGCGTGCGGGCCGGTTACGCCAAGTTCGAGACCTTCCCCATCTGGAACCTGCCCCTCAAGCACCCGGTCAACCTTGCGTATGAGGCCGCAACCGCCGACCTGAACGACGTGAACATGATCGACCCGTTCCATCTGGAAGCCTACGGCGAGACCACCGTCAACTACAACCGCGATATTGAAATTTTCCCGGTGGTCAACGCCATGTTTGAGCTGATCGCCGGCAAAAGCCCCTACCGTTCGCCCACAGATATGGGCGTGAATATGGCGGGCAACTGCATCATCGACGATGAAGTCTGCCGTGAAGCCTCGCTGAAAGAGATCGTCCGCCGCTACTACAAATGTATGTGCGATCAGAAAGTCAGCGGCGTGGTCAAGCAGGACCGCTTCAAGCTGGAACTGCTGATGAACCAGGCGGGCATCGCCCCCGGCGACCGCGAGGTGGAGAAAAAAGCCGCCGCCTGTTCCGAGGCCATCGACGGTGCCCCGGCGGCTGCCATTGAGCTGGCCGACGGCAGCATCGTCACCGGCAAAACCGGCCCGCTGCTGGGCGCGGCATCCTCGGCACTGCTGAATGCGCTGAAGCGGCTGGCAGGCATCGACCAGGAGATCGACCTGGTATCCTCCAAGGCTATCGAGCCCATCCAGCAGTTGAAGACCACTTACCTGGGCAGCAAGAACCCCCGCCTGCACACGGACGAGATTTTGATCGCCCTGTCCAGCTCGGCCTACGAGAACCCCATCGCCGCCGCGGCTATGCGGGAACTGCCCAAACTGCGCGGCTGTGACATCCACACCACGGTCATCCTGTCCGGCGTGGATATCGACACGCTGAAAAAGTTAGGGCTGAACCTGACCAGCACCCCCCATTACGAGGAAGAGGACCGCATGTATCATAAGCGGTAAGATAAAAGGCTCCCTTTGAGGGGAGCTGTCACCGAAGGTGACTGAGGGGTGGCTCTCGTGCCGCTCGTGGCTAAAGTAACCACCCCTCACCCGCTGCGCGGGAGCTCCCCTCGAAGGGGAGCCTTTTGCAGTTACTGTAATAGTTGTATATGTCGTACAAGTCGTACACTTCGTAATTATCGTAATATTCGTAAGTATCGTCACTTGTAGTAAGTTGCAAAGGCAATACCGCATAATTCTAAGTGCCGATACGGCGAACAGTGTTCGCCCCTACAAAGCATGTAGGAATACAACATGTACGAAGTGTACGACATGTACGACTATTACGATCATTACGACTATTACGACTATTACGATAATGATAGTAATTACATAGTAGATAGTATTTACATCCAGCTCCCTTCCCGCAAGGGGGCTGTTTTTATCGTAACTTTATTTCACTTAACTGTTTTGCAGCTGAAAATCCGAATGTTCTTTGTGCAAAAAAGCAAAAAAACATAAGCAAAACCGTCGTTTTGCTGTTTTATCTAAAATTTTGTTTCAAACACTTGACGTTTTCGTGAAAAAAGAGTACAATCCAAAGCATAAGATCACCGGCGAGGAAACGGTGACCACAAAACCACAAAATCGAAGGGAGAACACAACACATGAAAAAGCTTGTTGCACTTACCATGGCTACGGCCATGACCCTCTCACTGGCAGCATGCGGCGGCGCATCCTCCAGCAGCGCAGCAGCATCCACCGCCACGACGGACACGGCATCCTCTGCCGCCGAATCCACGGCCTCTGAAGCCGAGGACACCATCACCGTTATGGTGCCCCCCGTCACCGGCGACTATCTGGATAAGATGACCGAGTGGGCAGACGAGTTCCACGAGATGTATCCCAACCTGACCATGGAAGTCATCGGCACCTCCTGGGACGACCACACCACCAAGCTGTCCACCATGGCCCAGGCCGGCGAGGCCCCGGACATCTCTGAAATCTCCTACGCAGGCCTGGCAACCTACGTCGAAAACGGCACCGCCCTGAACCTGAGCGAGTACATGGACAAAGATCAGCTGGCTGACTTTGACCAGAACGCCCTTGACTACATGACCGTCGAGAACAATGTCTACGGCCTGCCCCTCTACATCACCATCCAGGCACTGGGCTCCAACAAGGATATGCTGGAAGCCGCCGGTGTGGATGTTGCCAAGGTGCAGGAGAGCGGCTGGACTTACGATGAGTTCATGGAAGCCATCAAGAACGGCACCAAGGACGACACCTTCGGCTTCGTCTTCGCCAACTCCGGCGCAACCGCTTCTGACTTCCTGAACATCTTCGGTGTCAGCGCCGGCCTGAACAACGCTTTCAACTCCGACCTGAAGTATGAGTACACCAGCACCAAGATGCTGAACCTGCTGACCGCCGTTGAGGAAATGACCAAGTCCAGTTACATGCCCAACTACGGTGTCGAGGCTTCCCAGCGTATGGTCATGTGCGAGACCGGCAATGCCATGATCTTCGGCAAGGCCATGCCTCTGTTCGAGAACAACATCAACAAGAACAACGCCGCGATCGAGGCGAACGACGGCACCGCTGTTGAGAACTCTATCCCCGTTACCTACGCGTTCCTGCCGGTTCCCACCATGGACGGCGTGGAGGAAAGCTGCTACGGCACCGTCGACGGTCTGGTCGCTTTCCGCAACAGCAACTCCACCGATGAGCACATCCAGAACGTTATGAAGGCCCTGTACTTCCTGTCCTCCGGCGAACGTGCCGCTTACGTTGATGCTACCACCTGCCTGGACGGTGTCTGCGCTTCCGCCCGTGAGGCTCTCGCTTCCATGGATACCGGCGACCGTGACCAGGGCAACATCGACTGCGCTGCCCGCCTGATCAAGACCGTTGTCGCCCCTCCGGTCGGCATCACCGCTGAGCAGACCGCAAGCGCCAAGCAGCTGATGGACGAGGTCATCGTGCCCAAGTTCCAGGCTTTGATCGCTGGCGAGACCACCGCACAGGCCATGTACGACGAGATCGTCAAGCAGGCTACCGCCGTCTTTGGCGAGGATGGCTGCGACCTGACCTGATTTTGCCGCTGCCCCAACTGAATCCGCACTGAATGGGAGTTGCGCATAACCCCCGTTCAGCTATGGCGGCTCCCCCCGGCTTACTGGTGGCGAGCCGCCATTTCTATAGGATATTATAGCGCAAAAACAACGTTGGCACGCTGTGTATCCAGAACACCGCAGGAGGTTCCCGAATGTCGAAATCCACCCAACCGGCGGCCGTAAAGCCGCGCAAAAAGCCCTTTTTCACCAACGATGATCTGTGGGGCTATGCGTTCATCGGCGTTGCCGTCATCTTCTTTTTGATGTTTACCATCTACCCGCTGATCTCGGCTGTCATCACCAGCTTGGAGGATTACAAACCCTTCGGCTCTGACTTTGTCGGCCTGAAGAACTACCAGACCACCTTCACCAACGCTCTGTTCTGGAAGTCCCTCAAAAATACGCTGGTCTACACCGCCGTGGTCGTGCCGCTTTCGCTGCTGATCTCCTTCTCGGTGGCCATCCTTATCATGCCCTTTAAAAAGAAGCTGCAGTCTGTCTTTAAGGCCATGTACTACCTGCCCGCCGTTGCCTCCGGCATCGCGCTTTCGGTGGTGTGGCTGTGGATCTACGATTCCTCGCCTTCCGGCCTGTTCAACCAGCTGCTCACCTTCTTCCACCTGCCCACCCAGAACTGGCTGGGTTCCAGCAAGACCTCGATGCTGTCCCTGATGATCATGGCGCTGCTTTCCGGCCAGGGCCAGAACATCATCATCTACACCGCCGCCCTGCTGGGTATCGATAACACCTACTTCGAGGCGGCAGAGCTGGACGGCGCGACCTTCATGCAGAAGGTCACCCGCATCGTATTCCCGCTGGTCAAGCCCACCACCCTGTTCCTGCTGGTTACCGGCGTCATCGGCTCCTTCCAGGTGTTCATGAACGCTTACATGATGACCGGCGGCGGCCCGGACAACGCCACCACGATGATCGGCCTGCTGATCTACAACAACGCCTTTACCTATAATAAGTACGGTCTGGCGTGCGCACAGGCGGTCATCCTTACCATCGTCATTGCGGCTATCTCGTTCCTGCAGTTCAAGATGGCCGGCAGCGATGTCGAATACTGAGAAAGGGGGAGAGATAAATGGCAAGTGGTCTGTATTCCCAGCATGTCAACAACAAAAAGATGCTGTATCTGCGCAACACCATCATCATTCTGGTGCTGGTCACCCTGGCAGTGTGCTGCCTGTTCCCGCTGTTTTACATGATCGTCAACTCCTTCGGCCCTGCGGTCGAGGCTGCCTCCTCCAACCGCTCGGTGTTCCCGACGTCCTGGAGTCTGGATTCCTACAAGGCGTTCTTCTCTTTCAGTGCGTACAGCGTCAAATGGCTGGCCAACACCTTTGTGGTGTCCGCCTGCCAGGTGCTGGGCAACGTCGTATTCGCCAGTCTGGCCGGTTATGCCTTTGCCAAGCTGAAGTTCAAGGGCAAGAACTTCCTGTTCAACCTGATTCTGATCGGCATGATGATCCCGTACCAGGTCACCCAGGTGCCCCTGTACATCCTGATCGTCAACAAGTTCCATCTGTCCAACTCCTACGCGGCGCTGGTGCTGCCGGGCCTGGTCACGTCGTATAACATCTTTCTGACCAAGCAGTTCTTCTCCAGCATCCCGACCTCGCTGCTGGAGAGCGCCAAGCTGGATGGCTGCAGCCAGCCCAAGATCTTTACCCATATCGTGCTGCCCCTGTCCAAGACCATTCTGGCGGTGCTGTCCATCAACACCTTCCTTTCCAGCTGGAACAACTTCTTCTGGCCCTTCCTGGTCACCTCCAAAGAGGCAATGTATACCATTCAGGTCGGCCTGAAGCAGTTCAAGTTTGCCAACACCACCCTGTTTGGCCCCATGATGGCCGGTGCCACCATCTCCGCTCTGCCCATGTTCATCCTGTTCTTCTGCCTGCAGAAGTACTTCCTCGAGGGCGTTACGGTCGGTGCTGTCAAGGGCTGATACCATGATACGTAATGCTGTCCCGGCGGACCACGCTGCCCTGTTGGCCCTGTGGCAGGCAAACGCGCCCCGGCAGGGGTATGCGCCCCGCCCGGACGCTGAAGTGGACCGGCTGCTGTTCCGCCACCCGTATTTTTCCTATGAATATACCTTTGTAAGGGCAGAACAGGGGAGAGCGGTCGCCTTTATCTGCGGCTGTGTGGGAAACGACATCCCCCATGGGCGCGAGCGCGGCTGCTTCACCTGCCTTGCGGCAGACCCCGCCTGGGATACGCCCGAAACCACGGCGCAGTTGTTGGATGCGCTGGAAGAAGCTTTCCGTGTCGCAGGCAAAACCGCCAGCGCCGTGACCTTCTTCAACCCCATGCACCTGCCCTGGGTCATTCCCGGCTCGCCGGGGCATGAACACAACAACATGCCCGGCATTGCCACCGACCTGCCCCTGCATGAAAGAATGCTGGCCCACGGTTACACCGAAACCACCCAGGAAACTGCGATGTACCGAACTTTGACGAACTTTGCGATTCCGCCGGAGGTCCGCGCACTGGAACACCGCACAGCCGCCGAAGGCTGCACCCTCGCCCTGTATGACCCCAACCGCCACCACGGGCTGGACGCCATGCTGCAAGCGCTGGATAACCCGGACTGGACGGCCCGGGTCACAGCCGCCGCCCGCGACGGCCTCTGCCTGCTGGTGGCTTTGGCAGGGAACACGGTGGCCGGTTTCGCAGGCCCGGTTTACCCGGAGCCTACCGGCCGGGGCTGCTTTGCGGGCATCGGCATCGCGCCGCAGTACCAGCACCGCCACCTGGGCAAGCTGCTTTTCTTTCGCCTGTGCGCGGAGGAAAAGCGCGCCGGGGCAGTCTATATGTCGCTGTTCACCGGCGTGGCCAACCCGGCACGTCGCATCTATGAAAGCGCTGGTTTTACCTCGGTGCGCACCTTTGGCGTACTGCTAAAAACGCTATGATGTACACAAACAAACAGCTTTTACAGCTGACGCTCCCGCTTTTTGCGGAGCAATTCCTCATCGTCTTTGTCGGTGTGGCCGATACCTTTATGGTGTCCTACGCGGGCGAGGCCGCCGTCTCCGGCGTGGCGCTGGTGGATACCATCAGCTTCCTGATCACTGCCGTGCTGGGTGCTTTGTGCACCGGCGGCGCGGTGGTGGCCAGCCAGTACCTTGGCAGCGGCGACCGGCAAAAGGTCGCGCTGACAGGCCGCTTATTGCTGGGTGGTGCCCTGCTCATCGGACTTGTTATCTTAGCAGGTGTTGAGTTGCTGGGTGCCCCGGCCCTGCGGCTGATCTTCGGCAATGTGGAGGCGGACGTCATGAAAAGTGCCCGCGACTACTTCCGCATCGTGGGGTTCAGCTACCCGTTTTTGGCGGTGTACAGCGCTATTACCGCGCTCTACCGCAGCCAAGGCAACAGCATAATCTCGATGGTCTCCAGCCTGGTCGTCAACCTCATCAATGTGGCGGGCAACTTCTGGTTCATCCGCATTATGGGGCTGGGTGCAGGCGGTGCAGCGCTGGCAACGGCGCTCTCCCGCGGGGTGGTGTGTTTGCTGCTCTGCACGCTGGTGGCCCACAGCGGCATGCTGCACGACCCCGGCACCGTAACGCTGGCGGATTGCCGCAGCCTGACCGGCAAGATGCTGCGTATCGGTGTGCCCACAGGCATCGAAAGCTCGCTGTTCAGTTTGGGCAAGCTGCTGGTCCAGCAGCTCTATGCCTCGCTGGGCACAGTGGCGCTGGCGGCCAATGCCGCCGCAGGGGCGCTCTCCTGTATTGCCACGCTGCCGGGCGGTGCTATCAGTCTGGCCATGCTGCCCGTCATCGGGCAGGCCATCGGCGCGGGCAAGCCTGACGAAGCCCGCCGCTTGGGCCGCAAGCTGCTGGCCATCGCCTACGTGCTGATGCTGGGCACCAACCTTCTCGTTTACATCTTCCTGCCGCAGCTTTCGGGCCTGTATGGCCTGACCGCCGAGACTACCGCCGTGGTCCACGACCTGCTGCTGTGGCACTGCATTTTTGCCTCGCTGTTCTACCCGGCCGGGTTCTGCATCCCTGCGGCGCTGCGCGCTGCCGGAGATGTGCGCTACCCCATGGTCATCAGCGTGGCGTCGATGCTGGTCTTTCGCGTCGGGCTAAGCTTCGTCTTTGTGCGGGGCTTCGGCCTGGGTGTGGTCAGCATCTGGATGGCGATCTTCGTGGATTGGGGCTTTAGGGCCGTGCTGTTCGGTCTGCGCTTCCACTCCAATATCTGGCAAAAGAAAAAACTACTATAGGGCAACATCACACAATTCCCGCCCTTCGGGCTTAAGCACCGCTCCGGCGGCTGCGGCACGCCATCTGCGTTGCAAAAATGCTCGAGAATACACAAAGTATTCTCTGCG
>ERZ1034876.697-NODE-697-length-17006-cov-13.468763_pt1 | contig 17006 bp, 13 predicted proteins | sample MGYA00520698_ERZ1034876 | MGnify/ENA primary metagenome ERZ1034876 (study PRJEB33766, sample SAMN09781723) | gut metagenome | biome: gut microbiome | host: Homo sapiens | place: Madagascar | study: EMG produced TPA metagenomics assembly of the PRJNA485056 data...
CTGAGGCAGTATAAGGCGCGACAGATTATCTGCTAATGAATGAGAGTATTATGATCTATAATAAACGGCGGGGGAGAATATGTCTCCCTCGCCGAAATTTTCCTTCGGAAATTGCCGCGGTTTTGTCTGTCAAGACTGGCGATAGGCTCTCAAAACCGTACCGCCAGTGGTGAAAATTCACGCTGCAACAAAAAAGCGCATCCTGCTTTTCGGCAGGATGCGCGCAAAATCGCTTGTAGATATTTTCAGGCAAATGGGATAAATTTGGTACATTTTGCCCCAAAATCGCCTGTTTTTCGTAATTTTATATCGTAGCTACGACACAAAATCAGTCGATAGGCTTCATCGTGGGGATTTGACCAGACTGTTTTATGTAAGTCTTTATATCCCGTTAAAAGCCGTTACGACAGCATTTTTTCATTTGCAGTGAGTTATGTATCTCTACATAAGTTATTATACGTCAACTCGCATTTGGTGTCAATATTGGTGTCAGTGGTGTCAGACGCTTAGTAGACATTGATTTTCCCAGAAATATTCTGTACGGAGCGTTCCTTCAATTCTTTCTGTGCTTCCGCATAGATTTCCATGGTCGTTTTAATATCTTTATGGCCCATAATATCTTGAATCACCTTAGCATTGGGTTCAATCTCGCAATAACGAGTGCAAAAAGTATGCCGCAGCTGATGGCAACTGAAATCCGGCAGGATGACCGGCTTGCGGTCTTCTTCTGCCGCATCTTCCATTTCCTGTGCGTTATAAGCAAGTACAAGCCGGTCAATTTCGCGGTTAATCGCTGCCGGATTATGGGGCTGCCCAAAGCGGTTGAAAAAGACGAAATCCGTATAACCGTCAATTACAGTTGTACACTTAACACCTAATTCTTGCTGCCGAACTTTTTCGTCTTCAAGCGCCTTGCGGACACCATCCAACATGGGAATAGTCCGGCATCCGGCGCTTGTCTTTGGTGTCGTCACGGAAAAGTAACATTTACCATCTGTATGCTTCCGATAGACCAAGTTATGGTTGATGGAAATCGTATTGTTCTCCCAATCAATATCGCACCAGCGCAGACCGACAAATTCTGCAATACGGCATCCCGTCCCCAACAGGACGGCAAACAAAATGCTCCATGATTGATACAACGGCTTGGATTTCAGGAACTTTACAAACGCATCCTGCTGTTCTAACGTCAGTGCCTTGCGCTTCGGACGTTCATAGCTATTTGCCTGCTTAACTTCCCTCAAAACACCATCCGTTGGATTTTTGCGGATGTAGTCATCGTCCACCGCAACCTGTAAGACCTGTCGCAGTACGTTGTGAATAACTTCCAAAGTGTTAATCGCCATCGTCTTGCCAATATCGTTGCCCCTTGTCAGGTCATTATAAAGACCAAGGATTGTCGATTTACGAATATCCTTGACTTTCATTTTCCCGATTTTGGGGCCGATAAAGTGGTCATACATATACAGATAATTTACATAAGTGGACTGCTTCAGACCGACCTTGTTCCTTTTCCAGAGCTTGAATCATATCCTTGCCGGACGTAGACGAATGGGCTTCGTCAATGATAATGGCGAAGGTCTTGTTGTTCTGATTCTGCGCCAGCTTCCAGAAATCCACATAAAGGAACTTCTGAATCGTGGTGACAATGATTTTGTAGTTACCTTTCAATGCATCGGCAAGGTCGGCAGAGGTCTTTTTGTCATCAATGGTGCAGACAAGTCCACTCTTATGGTCGATACCCTTGATAGCGTCCTGCAACTGACGGTCTACCACAACACGGTCTGTAATGACCAGAACGCTGTCATAGACGATATGATTCTGTGTATCATGCAGGGATACCAGCCGATGGGCCAGCCATGCAATAGTGTTGGTCTTGCCGGAACCTGCGGAATGCTCAATCAGGTAATTAAGCTGTGTACCGTTGTACTCGGCATCAGCCAAAAGCTGGCGGACGGCATCGCGCTGATGGTAGCGCGGGAAAATCAGCTTTTCCTTGACGGACTTTTTCCCTGTCAGTTCGTCCACGACCTGCTCGCGCTGAATGAAAACGAACTTGGTTATCAATTCAATCAGGCTGTCGCGGCGCAGAATATCATCCCACATATAATGCATCGGATAATCGTCCACGCCGTCATCCAATGGGTTGCCTTCCCCGGTGTTGACACCCTCACCGCGCCCACGGTTGAAGGGGATAAAGCGTGTGCCAAGGCCGTCCAGCTTGGTGGTCATATAGCAGGTGTCGAGGTCCATTGCGAAGTTGACCAGAGCGCCCGCTTTGAACAGGAACAGACGGTTCTTCGGGTCACGGTCCTCGGAATACTGCTTGATTGCCATGCGGTAGTTTTGGCCTGCGCTCTGGCATTTCAACTCAAAGGTCGCAATGGCAAAGCCGTTCAGGAACACAACAAGGTCAATGCGCTGGTCATCGTTAATCCAGACTTCCTCCATGATGGAGAAAATGTTGGCATTGTACTTGGCAACAAGGGCGATGTTGTAATCGGTGGCGGGCTTGCCGTACAGCAGGTCCAGATGCATATTGGAAATCTCAATGCCAGATTTCAGCGTTTCGATAAGGCTGCTGCCCTTGTTGTCGATGCTCTGGAGTATGAACTTGACGATGGTTTCCTCGGTCTGCCCGTTATAGATTTTACGCAGCGCCGCCATTGTGTCCGGCTGTGTCGTGTCCAGAAAACGAAACAACAGCTCACGGTCCATGGCCGTGGTGCGGTCATAATTCGTTTTGCATTTGCGCTCTATGTAGCCGTTATTGTCAATCAAATAGTCGATGATATAACGCTGATAGTCACGCTCTGTTCCGATAATTTTCACGGAAAGACCTCCCAATTCATATTACAAAACAATGCCGAAGTTTGATATTTAGTCGTTGATTGTATTGTATGCATCTTTCGTTATTTCTTCGCAAACGGTATCCGTGCTATCGGCAAACAGAGATTCTCTACTGATTCCAAATAGCCGAAGGTCTGATAAAATTTGGGCCTTTGATGCACTATTGATTTGTATTTTCATTGCAATGCTGTTGTGGTCTTTGGGAATGGCAGCTATCTCTTGACTGATAATCACAGTGCCATCATGGTCATAGCCAATTCTGTTTGGAAAAAGAATGTAACGCCCCTGCTGCATTTTTTGACGGATGCTTGTAAACGGAGCATAGATAAAAAGAGGTTCTTCCAGCAAACCATTGACCATAGGATATTCTTTATGAAATGTTTTTCTAATATCGCAGATTGCTTTCACATATTCGTCTACGGTACTTATAGATACTTCCTGCATTAAGTCACTTCCTTTTTCCCTGTCACATATTCGTAGATAAGAGACTTTTTATAGTTTGACAGAATTTCAAGTTGTTTTTTCTTTTCCGCAAGAATTGAATTGACCTTTTCAATTTTTTCATCCAAATAGGATGCAATAGCTTTTTGCTCCTTAATCGGGACAATAAACAGTGGTACTTTCACAAAATTGGCGTAGCGCATTGCCTGACCATCACGAACCAAATTGGATGTACTCTGTAAGGCATTTATATACTTACTTGATTTGAAAAACCAACGATAGAACGGAGCATAGACAAATTCCTTATTAGGAATAAGCATTACATATGCAGAACTAATGCAGCCTCGCTTGTCGCTGTACTCCAAGCCACCTTGGAAACTTCTCATGCTAATAACAAAGTCATCTGGTTCCACATGCTTTAGAATAGAAAAATCTTTTGTAACTGTTACGACTTTATTGCCTGTTTTTTCCATGTATTCGTCTTGATAAACAATTCCATATTCTTGACTTGCAGTGAGTTGACGGTCATCTCGAAAAGCTCTGTCAGTTCTTAATCCAAACAAGCCTTTTGGATTTGAATATTGCCAATGTGATGGAATTTGGGGACACCATGCAACACCGCTATCCTTCATTTCTGCATTCGGGTTCAGCCCCTTGGTAACAGCCTCGGCAATGACGGAACGCTTGTACTGCTCTAATATTTCAATTTCTTTCTGAATGTCAGCAGAGATGGCATCAATTTCGGAACATTTTGTATCAAGAAAATCTGCTATTTTCTTCTGCTCAAGCATATCAGGAGAAATCAACGGCATTTTTGAAAGTTCAGAAAAATTCAATCCTTGTCGAACACCGCTCCCCATATTATAAAGCACTTTCATAACATCGTAGGAGTGAAGTAAATATTGAAAAAATTCAGGAACAAGTTCGCGGTTTGCTTTTATAGTGGTATAAGCGGAAGTGATGATGCCGTGTTCTCTTACCAACCCTGTTCGGAGACTACGTTTATCATTTTGCAAATCAGTAAGACGCAAAACAATATCGTCTTTTTCGATAATGTTATATCCGTTGTAGTTCTCTGGTAAAAGTCCATCAACTGTATTGATATCTTTTCTGATAACCCTTCCGTAACTTAAAGAGAGTAGGTTGTTTTCCTTACCAAGAGTATTTTTGCATTTCCTTTCGCAGAAATAATAATAAAGTGGATGTATTTTCCAAGTGGCCGGAATGGCTCCAACCCACTCAATCCCGCTATCTTTCATTTCTCGCATAGTTTCACCGCCTTACCCGAACAGCTTCGCAATGCGCTGGCTGGCAGACTGTTCCAGTTCTATAAACTGCTTTGCCAGTTCCTCACTGGGGACAGGCTGCTCATACTTGTAAAAATACTGCGTGAAGGGAATCTCTGCGCCTGTCTTGATAACAGGCTTTTTGGCATCGACCTTTTCTTCCCAGAATGCCTTTGCATCCGGCACATGGGGCAGAACTTCCCGCGCCATATAGTCATCGATGGATTCCTCGTAAGGCACACGCTCAGTATCTTTGGAATCCTTGTCATAGAGGATTTCGCCGTGCTTGTCCCGCTGGATTTCAGCGTTCTTATCCATCACGGACAAGCCATCCGCAATTTTGTCCAGCAGCTTTTTATCATCGGTCACTTTTGCCAGTGCCTTGCGCAATACCGGCATAAAGACTTCCGGGGAAAGATAGACTTCATCCGAAACCGCGCCCAGCAAAGCAGCGATAATAGCCTCGTAGACAGGCTTCTGCTCATACAGCTTGTCCAGCTTCATTTTGTCTTTGACGGAAATCTGCGCACCCTGTTCTTCCAACTCATCGACCTTGGCGGGGTCATATACGGAATTCAGCGTACCGTCCGCCAGCATCTGGTCAATGCGTTCCTCCGTAATGGCATAGCTGCGCTGCAGCGGCTGCATGACCGTATACTCGCGGTACATAAATTCTTCGTTCTTGAAAATTTTGCAGTATTCGTTTTCTTCAAACGCCGTGTACAGCTTAACGATTTTGCTGCGGTCCTCCGGCAGCAGTTCGTTTTTCTTGTTGCCTGCCGCCTTGCGCAGCTTGTGGAAGATGCTGGTGGCATCAATCAACTGCACATAGCCTTTGCGTTCCGGGCGTTTGTTTTTGGACAAAATCCAGACATAGGTGGCAATACCCGTGTTGTAAAACAGGTCCGTGGGCAGCGCAATGATGGCTTCCAGCAAATCCTGTTCCAGAATCCAGCGGCGAATTTGGCTTTCGCCGGATGCCGTGCCACCTGTAAACAGAGGGCTGCCGTTCTCGATAATCGCAGCGCGTCCCACCTTGTCGTCCATCTTATCTATGGCAGACTGCATGAAAATCAACTGGGAGTCACCGCCGCTCGGCAGACCTGCACCCCAGCGACCCTTCTTGCCGCGCTTGAACTCATTGCGGACGGCATCCTCCTGCCCGGCCTTGGCGTCTTTTCCTGCCCATGGGGTGCCGAAGGGCGGGTTTTCCAGCACAAAGCGCATCTTGATGTTGGGGAAGCAATCCTCTTTGAAAGTATCTGCGTTGCGGAAGTTTTCAGTATTCTGGTCCTTAATCATCATCTCGGCCAGACCGACAGCGTAGGACTGGGGCATAAACTCCTGCCCGAACAGGCGCACATCGGCGCTGGGATTGTAATGCTTGATAAAGCTGTACGCCGTGCTGAGCATACCGCCCGTTCCGCAGGCTTGGTCACAGACCGTGACAACCTTGCCATCGTCGAAAATGTCGTCACATCCCTCGCTGATAAGCACAGCAACAAGGCACTTGATAATGTCACGACCCGTGTAAAACTGACCGGCATCTACGTTCTGATAGAACTTGCCAATCAGATGCTCGAAAATATAGCCCATCTTGATGCTGTCGTAGGTCTTGGGGTCCAAATCCAAGTCGGCAAACGCCTGCACCACGCTGAACAGACAGCCGTCCTTATCCATCTTGTCGATATGGCTGAACATTTCAAGGCCATTGAAGATTTCCTGCACTTCGGCGGAGAAGCCTTGAATATACACTTTAAAATTGGATTTGATGTTGTCCGGCTCGTTGCACAGTTCTTTCAGCGTGTAGGGCGAGGTGTTATAGAACTGATAGCCGGAAATGCGATACATTGCCTTCGGCGGATAGTTCGGATTCTTGGCGAACATATCGGTGACGGCCTTCTTAGTCGGCTCCAAGGCGCACTCCAAGCGGCGCAGAATCGTCATCGGGATAATGACATCACCATATTTATCCGGCATATAGGAGCCGCGCAGTTTGTTGGCGATACTCCAAATAAAGTTTACTTCCGGGGTGACATCAATCGGGGATTCATCCCACAGTGCGTCAAAGGCGATTTTGTTCGACATCGTTTCCTCCGTTTGCTTGTTTCTCGATAGTCCGTCTTTTTTCAACGGTTTCAAATCCAACAATACACCTCTGTATTCTGTCAGACCGTAGTTTAACAGGGTTGGATATATGGACAATGGGATTCCGAAATTATGGAGATAGATTTCCGGCGTAGTTTCTGTTTTAACCGCAGGTGTGTTGATTTTCGCATGTGTGCTGAAGTCATCCGTTGTAAAACACATTGCCTCATGTATTTCGCATTCTTCGTTAGATTTTTCGTTCGGCTCTTGTGCTGCAAAATAGTTGGCCATCATGGCAGCGCCGTATAAAACGCGGGCACGAATCATCCGAAAAGATGCTGCTCGCACCCAAAGCGCAGATTCACTTGCGTCGGTCAGGCCGACATAATTTATCAAGGGATTTTCCGCTTTCAGTACAGCTTCTTCATACCTGCTGCGGTCAACGCCGTTGTACTGTACTGCAAAGCGCACAACAGGCTCCTGCGCCTGAATCATATATTGCTCTAACTGTTCATACGGCAGGATATTGTACTTGTCGCTGGAAATCCAATCGTTCACCAGCTTGCACTGGCCCGTAGTTTTACGGTAAATATCCATACCGGCTTCTTTCAGCCAGTATGCATCACCCACATGGGGGAATGCATTCAGCACTTCCTTGAGAAAGACATAATCCTTACTGTTGGCCGGGATTGCCTCTTCCACATTTTTTAGCAACTTCCAATGCCGCCGCAGTATGGGGAAGTCTTGGTTGTCATCGTTGCCTTTTTTGACCGTTTCCAATCCGTTCAGCAAGCGCTTGCGAACATCCAGCCTATCTACCATAATTGTTTTGATAGGGAAATTGGTTTTGGCGAAATTAAATGCCGCGCTGTCTATGCTGATAAAAACATGTTGGATATTCTGCTTATTCTTTAGCTTGCTCAAAAAGTTTGCTGCGGCCTCTTTGTCCTCGTAGGCGAACAATTCAATCAGGCTTTCAGTATCCACGTCCGCGCATAGGCAAAAATTTGTTTGTTGCCCCTGCACATTCAGTGTTACAGTGTACAAACCGAGCGTAGAAATATCATCCCAATTGCGCCTTTTTTCATACTCCGCCAATGCTTTGTCAAAGCAATTTTTGACTGTATGCGGGGAAATATCAAATATTTCCGCAAGCGTATTTATCTCCATATGCATAGCTTGCTGCCCAAGATATTTCTTCAACTGCAAGGTCAGCTTTCTATCTTTCTCATCCACAAGTTGGGAATCATCCTGCATTTTCGCATTGTATGTTTTCCGCTCAGAATAGCAGTTATAGCACATCCATCGTATACGGCGCAAATAAAGCGTTGCCGGGTGAATCTCATAAGTGGGTTTCGTGCCCTCGTTCTGGATTTCCACTCTGCAATAATGCGTCAGTTTGGATTCCGACACGCTGGCTATCGCATCCTCCAGATAGGGTGTGCCACATTCCGGGCATTCGCCAACACTCTGTTTACACACCCAGTAAGCAGCGGGTTTTCTCCCACTGGATGGTTCATAACCGTAAATAGCATAATCATCCGGCAGGTCGATTTCCTTCAACCTTGCATTGTATTTAGCGGTATCAGTCACCTTAAGAATCCGCTTCTCACGGATAAAGTGAGCCGACAGTTCTGCCTTTGGCCTTTTGGTTGACATCCTACACCCCCAACTTCTGCATTTGGGTACACTTACACAATATAAGAATTGTACCATAAATCCATAAAAATGGGAACCTTTTTCCAGTTACGTTGCCAAAAAACGTTCGTTGGGGCAGTGGCGGGAAGGTTTCTTGTATTCCATAAAAAAGCTATCTTCCAATTTAGGGGCAAGTGTGGCAGGTTAAAATAAACTTTTTAATTTTATGTTCTTCTTTCATTTTCTCAAAAGTTAGTAAAAACCTGCCACAAGCTGCCCCAATATTACTTTTTTGTCGCTATAGCAAAAAAAGAAGCAGCCGTTTGGAAAATCCAAAACGAACCGCTTCCAGTTAACACAAAACGTTTTTAGGCAACGCTATTTGAAATAGAAGTTTTTATGCAGCCGCACAGCCCCGCTATCTGCCAACACATATAGGTCATTTTCCAGATGGGCAAGGTCTGCCGGTTTGACTATCAACTGGGGCCGCTGACTGCTGTCAACCGCAACAAGTGACGTCTTTTCGCCTATCATCTTTGAAAAATATTCCTGCGTTTCGGTGTCCTTGCAGCCCAGCAGAACGATAAAACGAAAGTTGCCCAACATGGCGGTTTGTTCGTCCTTGCCGTAAATCATCGTAATATCCCGCAGGCTCTGGGAGATTATCAGCAGCCTAATTCTTCTTTTCCGCAAGCGTCGAAGGGCCGGTGTGATTTGTAATTTTCCAAAGGATGCGAATTCGTCCAAACAAAATAGTATCATTTGCTTGTTTTCTTTGGGACGTGCCGAAAAATACTCCATTGACTGCGCCGTGATTATGCGCATCAGGTCACCATATATTTCGAGTTTTTCTTCCGGGATGTAGACAAATATACTATTTGTTTCCAGCGTGGCCGGACAGACTGATTTCTCATAGCTGGTTGGTGTTCTAAGTGCATTTTTAATTTTGGCATTGGTTGCAAACAGCTTAAGCGCGTCATCAGCCGCCTGTTTGCAGCCTGCTGTATTCTGCTCTGATGTACCTGCAAAAGAGCTGATAAACATATTGGCAGTCTGGTTCTGTTGCTTTGCAATGTCGTTCAGCAAGCTACGCCAATCGTTGCCGAGGAAGTGTTCACATATTTTTACGAAGCCCCAACCCATGCTATAGTAACAAATCAACGCCGCCGTTATCATTTTGCGGCCATTTTTTGCAAAAAATATACCTGCCTCACTGTCGTTGGCTTTGTCTGGCAATAGCAAATATGCCAGTTGCTCCAAACGTTCCTGTCGCTCTGTTTCGTCCGCCATTAAATTGATGGCGGCAAATACATCATAGGGGATGCAGTCATCCGAGGTTGGGTCAAAAACGATTTTATTTTTGGTGTGAACATTCGAGGCGATGTCGCCGGAAATATCCACCACCAGCGCCGTGCCTTGCCAACTGCGTAGTGTTGGTATCAGCAATGCGCTGGTTTTACCAGTGCCAGATGGTCCCAGAACGAGGATGTGTCCTTCGTCCTGTTCGGGGGAGTAAGCCAGCATACCAAATCGTTTACCAAATACAACTCCCCGTGCTTGAGCTTTTGGCTTATACCTAATATCCGATTTTTTCAGCGGGTTCGGAATATGCTTGCTCTGGCCTCGAATGTAAATCACCAGAACGAGCACCAATAGCAAAACCACCGTCACCAGTAGCAGATATAAATTGATAGTTGCAATTATCTGGTACATAGACGTTGCCTCAAAAATGCAGTTGCGGCCCCATTGACGATTCGCCAAAATACAGCGCAGGTTGCTCTACTACCTGCTGGTACTCCTGTTCACGTTCGGCCTTCAGCTGCGCGACAGTGCGGTTGCCACCCTGCCGTTTGGTTACGCCGGTCATAACGTGGGCATCTTCCAGACCGTGGTTATTAAGATACCTTTGTAAATCTGAATGAAAATTACGAAGTTCACGGCGGTCAAGGACATCATTGGCACAGATTTTATAGCCCTGTTCGTGCTTCAAATCTTCCTCGACAGGAATAAAGCAGAAATGCAGATGTGGCTGACCGCCCTCGTCATCGTGTACAACTGCCTGCACGACATTTTCCTCGCCATAGCGATTTGCCAAAAAATCGTATGTCGTATAGAAAAAGTCATCGTAACGTTCTCGGTCTAAATCCTGTGGGGCCGTCACTATCCATCCTGCCATAACTTTCACATCACTTCTGTTATAACAGTATAATTCCGACTTTCGTTGCTGGAAATAGTCATATTCGGTCACGCCACGGTCTGGTGACAGAACATAATCCTGTTCCAGACGCTTCGGGTCAATTTCATGGTTGCTGGAATGTTTGATAGTTCGCTGATTATGTCGAAGCTGATACTGGACTTCATTCTCTGTAAACTTTTTTACGCTCGCCATAATAATCTCTCCTTCTGCCAATGGCACAATGCCACATCCTCTTTCCGCTTGAAATGTCCTGCAAAATCAGGCAGGCCATTTAGCTGCCATCTGCTGTGTCATACAAGATATGGCAGTTCTTGCGAGAACTCCCACCGCCCACCCGTGGGCTTATCTTGCCATAGGGGCGTGACCCCTCTGGACTCCCCGCTGCCGACAAGGCCCGCTTGCCGTCAGTGGGGGCTGCGGCCCCCATCAGAACGGCTTCCCGCCGTTCCTGCCCCCTTGGGCTGCGGCAGTTTGCCGTGCTGCACTGTCAGGCATCACACCACTGCCGCCATGCTGCATGGTCAATAAGATACAGCACATTCAGCCCGTCATACCAATCAAAGTCCTGTTTGGGGTCATTGTTGTACACAAGTGCCGCCAGCACGTCATACACAGCCGCTTCCTGCCAGACACACTGCCAATTATCGAGTACATCCGTTACAAACCCATTGTATTTGTCCTTGGAGTGGGTATAATCGGGGACACGTTCTTTCAGCATGGAAAAAACCCTGTCCATTTCCGACTGTACATAATCATTGCAGGTAGTAATCCTCCCTGCATCCGTTGCTCTAAAGGGGAAGTGGTTCAAAATCCATTCCAGAATCACCGGGTCTTTAGTGGGGTGTTTTTCCATCCACTTGATGCCGCGAGAAATGCACTGTTTAATCATCCATGCTGTCAACGTTCCCTTATCTTTTTCTTGCATGATGTACGCGGTTTCATTTTCCAGTGTCGGTGACACGGGAAGAAAATCATCGAAAATTGCGCTATTGACAAATTCGCTTGCATCCACCTTTTCTTCCTTGACCACTCGGTTGAGCAGCGCATTGTTCGTTTCGGACAGTTTGATTGTAATTTTCATTGTTGTACCTCGACTTTCTTTTTGGCCCTTTGCAGGGTGCTTCGGGAAATGCCTGTCATGGCCTCTACCTGTTTATAACTATACTCACTTAGTAACCCAAGTGCGTGTTCCAACTGTAATGCCGTAAATTTCAGCGGGCGGCCATCTCGGAAACCCGGTTTTGACATCGCGGCCTGTCGTCCACTCTGGGTACGCTCGATTATCTGCGCCCGTTCAAATTCTGCAAATGCAAGCAGCATCGTTGCCACAAGCCGCCCCATAGGGGAGTTATCCAGCAGACCCATATTGAGAATGTGAACGGCAACGCCCTTATCCCGCAGCAAATCCACATACTGTAAGCCTTCCTTTGCTGACCTGCAAAACCTATCCATTTTGCAGACCACCAAAGTATCACCTGCCTGTAAGGATTTGCACAGGTTATCGAATACCTGCCGTTCGTGAGCGCCGGAAGCCGCCTCTTTTACAATAATCGCAGTAGGATAGCGCTCCTTTATCTGCTGCTCCTGCTCGGCCAAAGAGGTTCCGGGCACCTGCCCTTTGGTTGACACTCTGATGTAGCCATAATAGGCCATTTTCACGCGCTCCTTTTGAACATAAGTTTTGACGCGGCCCAAATGCTTGTTTTATGCGGGGCCGCTTCTGCGCACCAAAAGTTTGAACTTTTGGGCTTTTTAGGGAAGGTTTGAACTTTGCGCCATTTTCCGGCACAAATAGAGTAACGACGGGAGATTGTCCCAACCGCGCCCAGTATTATGGGCAACTCTCGGCTTTAGGCAAGGGGCTTTCGCGGCATATCCTCGCTCGGCTTCGGTATTCCACGTTCCCCTTGCCACAGCCTCTATTTGCCTCTCTTTTTGGTCGCCGGTTGGGGCCAATAATTCCCACCCCCGCCAAAGGCGATTAAAAGTGAACTTTGAAAGAGAGGTTTTCAAAATGAAAAAGACCGTCAAGACCAGCCGCGTTGCAGGACAGCTTGAAAAAATGTACCGTCTGCTGAACGCCAGATTTTTCAACGGGGAGTTGCCCGAAGTTGTCATCAGCCTAAAAAAGACCGTTGGCGCTTATGGGCATTTCACTTGCAATAAGGTTTGGCAGGCAGGAGACGAGCGGCGGTATGAAATCAACATCAGCAGCGCCACACTTAGCCGCCCAATAGAAGACACGTGCTGCACGCTTTTGCATGAGATGTGCCATTGCCATGCGGCTGAAAAAGGTATCAAAGATACCAGCGGTTCCGGGAACTTCTACCACAATCGGAAGTATAAGGAGATTGCCGAAAGTCACGGGCTTTGCGTTGAGAAGCATCCTAAATACGGTTGGACGATTACAAGCCCCGGACTTCCGCTGCTGGACTTTATCGAGGAACAGGGCTGGCAAGACCTTCAAATGTGCGAGGCGGTCAGCCTGTGGGATGTCATCGGAACGCTACCCAAAGGAGCAGGCAACGGAACCACAACCAAGACCAAGAAGCCCAGCAGCACTCGCAAATATATTTGCCCCTGTTGCCACCAGAGCGTAAGAGCCACAAAAGCCGTGAACATCCTTTGCGGTGATTGCATGGAAAAGATGGAACCCGCCGAGTAAGCAACCATCAGACAGAGATAACAGCCGAGTGAGAGTAGGCAATTTTATAATGCACTTTTTAAGGTGAAGGGATTTCAAATGAACTGGAAATATGATTATTATAATTGCCCCGATGACCCAGATACCGGCGTTCCTGCCTGCGGTGACCTGCCGGAATGTAAAAGCTGCGAATGGTATCACCTCATTACTTCCGCGCAGAAATGCACAACTACATAAACAAAAAAGCAGAGAGTCATCCGTAAGAGGATAACTCTCTGCTTTCTTGTAAAGCCTTTTCTGCAAGTTTGGTGTCAATGTGGTGTCAAATCAGCCAAACGCGGTTGATAAAAGGCGTAGAATCAATGCTTTTTAGTCAATGGGCTTCATCGTGGGGAAGAGGAGGACGTCGCGGATGGAGGCGCTGTCGGTGAGGAGCATGACCAGGCGGTCGACACCGAAGCCGAGACCGCCCGTGGGGGGCAGGCCGTACTCCAGGGCGGTGACGTAGTCGTAGTCGACCTGGGCCTTGCAGTTGGGCTCGATGGCCTTGCGCTCAGCGACCTGGCGCTCGAAGCGGGCCTTCTGATCGATGGGGTCGTTCAGCTCGCTGAAGGCATTGCCGTACTCGGTGCAGTCGATGAAATACTCGAAGCGCTCGGTGAAAGCCGGATCATCGGGCTTACGCTTGGCCAGCGGGCTGATCTCGACGGGGTAATCATAGATGAAGGTGGGCTGGATGAGCTTATCCTCGACAAAAGCGTCGAAGAACTCGGCCAGGATGGCACCCTTGGTGGGGACCTCGGGCAGCTCGACGTGGTGCTCCTTGGCAGCAGCGATGGCATCCTCGTCGGTCTTCCAATCGTTGAAGTCAACGCCGGAATACTTCTTGACGGCCTCGATCATGGTCAGACGCTCCCAGTGGCCCATGTCGATTTGCTTGCCCTGGTAGGTGATTTCCAGGCTGCCACAGACCTTGAGGGCCAGGCGCTTGTACATCTCCTCGACCAGGTCCATCATGCCGTGGAAATCGGTGAAAGCCTGGTACAGTTCGATGGTGGTGAACTCAGGGTTATGCTTGGGGTCCATGCCCTCGTTGCGGAAGATACGGCCGACCTCGTACACGCGGTCCATACCGCCGACGATCAGGCGCTTCAGATACAGCTCGGTCTCGATGCGCAGCACCATGTCCATATCCAGCGTATTGTGGTGGGTATAGAACGGGCGGGCGGAGGCGCCGATCTCAAAGGGGGTCAGGATGGGGGTGTCGACCTCCAGGAAACCCTTCTCGTCCAGGTATGCGCGGATCTCCTTCAAGATCTGGCTGCGCTTGACGAAGGTGTCTTTGACCTCGGGGTTGACGATGAGGTCAACATAGCGCTGACGATAGCGGGCCTCGCGGTCAGTCAGGCCGTGGAACTTCTCGGGCAGGGGCAACAGGCTCTTGGAGAGCAGCGTCAGCTCGGAGACGCGGACGGAGATCTCGCCCATTTTGGTGCGGAACACTTCGCCCTTGACACCGATGATGTCGCCGATGTCCAGCTTTTTGAAGGCGGCGTAAGGCTCATCGCCCAGCAGGTCACGCTTGACGAAGATCTGGATATCGCCCTTCTGGTCGCGCAGGTGGGCAAAGCTGGCCTTGCCCATGATGCGTTTGGACATCATACGGCCAGCCAGCGAGACGATCTTGCCGGTCTCGGCTTCGGCGGGCAGGTCGGCAAACTCGGCTTTCAAATCAGCGGAGTAAGAATCCTGCGGATATTTGGTGATGACAAAGGGGTCGCTGCCGGCGGCGCGCAGGTCGGCCAGCTTCTGGCGGCGAACGGCTGCCTGCTGGCTGATGTCCTGTTCGGTCTGGGGCTTATTCTGCTCCATGTGAGATCGTCCTTTCGTGTTTTTAAATCATGAATATGCGGCGGTTTCCGCTTACTTGGAGCGGGTGACGGTCAGCAGTTTGTAGGTGACGATGCTGCCGTTGGGCAGGGTGACGTCGACTTCGTCGCCGGGCTTATGGCCGATCAGGGCGGCGCCGACGGGGCTCTCGTCGCTGATGCGGTTCAGGTTCATGTCAGCCTCGGTGGAACCGGTGATGTCGTAGGATTCCGGCTCCTCGCCCTCCTCCTGGATGGTGACGTTCATACCGATGGAAACGGTATCGCCGGACAGCTCGCTGTCGTCGATGACGCGGGCAACTTTCAGGGTAGCCTCCAGGTCAGCGATGCGGGCCTCGACAACGGCCTGCTCTTCCTTAGCGGCGTCGTACTCGGCATTCTCGCTCAAGTCGCCGTAGCCACGTGCAACCTTGATCTTATCAGCAACCTCTTTACGTTTAACAGTGCGCAGTTCGTCCAGGTCATGGACCAGTTTATCATAGCCCTCACGGGTAACAACGACTTCTTTCGCCATGGTAGTTTCTCCTAACGTGTAAATAGTAAAAGTTGTGCGGCCCAATACGAGCCGCACTAACTGTAATATTATAAACGGTTCAGCGCCGTTTTGTCAAGTGCATTTTGCCGGATACGAGGCAGTTTCAGCTTATTTATCCAGCTGCAGCAGGCCCACCTTGCGGTAGACTTTGTTGACGGTGCGGTTTGCCAGGCGGGAGGCACGCTCGGCACCGGACTTGAGCACCTCATCAACATACGCTTTATCGGCAAGAATCTTGCCGTACTCGGCCTGGACGGGGGCCAGCGCGTCGGCGGTGACCTCGGCGACAGCCATCTTAAAGTCGCCGTAGCCCTTGCCCTCAAACTCGGCGGTGATCTCGTCCATGCTCTTGCCGGTGAAGGTGCCGTAGATGGTCATGAGGTTGGAAACGCCGGGCTTATTTTCGCGGTCGAAGCGGACGCAGCCGTCGGAATCGGTTACGGCGCGCTTGCATTTGCGCACGATGGCGTCCTTGTCGTCAGTCATCAGGATGAAGGCGTTGACGTTGGTGTCGGACTTGCTCATCTTCTTGGTCGGCTCGGCCAGGGACATGATCTTGGCGCCGGAGGCCGGGACGTAGCCCTCGGGCAGGATGAAGGTATCGCCGTAGATGCCGTTGAAGCGGCCGGCAATGTCGCGGGCGATCTCCAGATGCTGGGTCTGGTCCTGGCCCACGGGGACGAGGTCGGCGTTATAGATCAGAATGTCGGCTGCCATCAGGACGGGGTAGGTGAACAGGCCGCCGTTGACGTTATCGGGGTGTTTGGCGCTCTTATCCTTGAACTGGGTCATGCGGGACAGCTCACCGAACTGGGTGTTGCAGGCCAGCACCCAGGACAGCTGGGTGTGGGCAGGCACGTGGCTCTGGACGAAGAGGACATGCTCCTTGGGATCGATGCCGACGGCCAGCAGCAGGGCGGCCAACTCGCGGGTGCGGCGGCGCAGCTCAGCGGGGTTCTGGCGGACGGTCAGCGAGTGGAGGTCAGCGACCATATACAGGCAGTCGTAGTCCGACTGCAGCAGGGCCCAGTTGCGCACCGCGCCGATATAGTTGCCCAGGGTAGGCGTGCCGGTGGGCTGGATGCCCGAAAGGATGCGTTTACGTTTTTCTTCTGCCATCGTTGCATATCTCCTATCAAAACAAAGCACCGCCCGCGCACGAAGATTCGCGCTGGGGCGGTGTCCGTTGTGTGTCTCGTGTGATACTAGTATTCAACCACAAACGGGGCGGTTTGTCAATAAATTTGGACGAATGCAGTGGTTTTTTAGGCTCGTTTTAGGTTGGCGGGGTATTGTATGGATGTTCCCCTGTTTTACCGGCAGTATCCCATTATAAAAGGCCCTGCCGCAGGGTAGGCAGGGCCGGGGTGGCGCACTATTTACTAAAGGCAACACCGCACAATTCCCGCCTGACGGCTTAAGCACCGCTCCGGCGGCT
>ERZ1034876.699-NODE-699-length-16956-cov-288.913910_pt1 | contig 16956 bp, 7 predicted proteins | sample MGYA00520698_ERZ1034876 | MGnify/ENA primary metagenome ERZ1034876 (study PRJEB33766, sample SAMN09781723) | gut metagenome | biome: gut microbiome | host: Homo sapiens | place: Madagascar | study: EMG produced TPA metagenomics assembly of the PRJNA485056 data...
TTCAATTTTATTTGGTACTTATTTATTTATTTACTAACTTTACGGTGCAAAAGTAATAAAAATAAATGTAACTACATACAAATGTATTTAATTATTAAGTTAGTTAAATACTATTTTATGTTTGTTAGCACAAATAGTAAATAAAATAGGATTTATGAACGAACTTAATGTAAACATCGGACTAGCTATTGAGCAAAGAGTTAATGAGCTAGGTATTTCTAAGTCTGAGTTAGCTAGAAGGCTTGGCATCGCTCAGCAGAATGTAAATAAGGTGATATTTAGCAAAGAATCGCTAGATACGGCAAAGTTGATGGAGATAAGCAAGGCTCTTGATTACAATTTCTTTGAGCTTTATGCCAGTCTCTCACCAAAGAAGACTTCTTTGTTTAATTCTACCAAGTTGCAGTCTTTGATAAATGTAAAGGGACTTGGCAATATTGAATTTGCTTCTAAGGTAGGCTTGACACGTTCAGAGCTTGCCAACATCATGGAAGGTGGTGATGTGTCCCTAAGTATGGTGGAGAAAATGGCTGAGGCTCTATGTGTAAAGCCATCAGAGCTTATCAATGGTACTTCTTCCAATGTTGGGTCAGAGGCTATGAGCCAATCTGATATGGAGAAAGAACTAATTGAGCTGAGGGCAGAAAATAAACTACTCAGAGAACTTCAAGGTCTTCCAGCAAGAAGAATGGCAAATGTGGGATAATTAAAATGTAGAGATATGGATTTGTTATTGTTGTCTAATGGAAATGTGCAGTTTAAAGATTTCGCTATAGGCATGTCAGCTGATGCAGTAATTGAAATCTTAACTTTCAAAGAGTTGGACTATTCTAGGCACAGTAATGACCATAAACCAGGATATAATTTGATAGTTCCTAATTATGTACAATTAAGAAATCGTTCAACTCGTTATGATTTGATTTTATCAATAAATAATACCGAACGTTTAATAGGCTTTGCCTTCTCTAAATCAAATTGCTCGAATTTTATCGGTAAGTTTGCTTATAAAGAACTTAATATGTATTTGGATGAGTTCTTAAATGGTGCAATAGGGGGATTCTGGGACAAGCATGCGGTTAGTAATGATGAGGGATTTGTTAATCGTAGCTTAGACAATGGCGTTACCTCTATTTGGATTTATTATAACAAGTTTGAAACTGGTGTAGATGTGTCTTTAGCATTTTGGACTGATGTGGAAGAAATAAATACTGTTTTGGATGCCAAAAAGATAGTTTTCCAATTACTTTCTAGCAGTCATTCCAAACAAGAAGTTACTTCTAAGCAGCCTAGGTTTGTTCGTAAAGTCTTAGTTGCGTTCATTTTTGTGCTGGTGGCTTTAGTGTCTTTGGTTTTTACTTACAGTGCTGGCTATACAAATGCAAAGTGGAAGGTCTCTCATTCGATAAGAGCTGTTGATGAAGGCGACTATTATATATCAGATAGTCCTGGGTCCAAGCGATACCACAAGGATAGAAATTGCCCAGCTCTTAAGAGAACTACAGGCAAGATAACAAGGACAGATGAAACAAATGCCATCGACCAAGGAAAAACTTTGTGTGGATGGTGTGGAAAGAAATGATTTTAAAATAATTATAAAAAGGTTTATTCGTATGAAAACAATATTTTTTAAGTTCTTTATGTTGCTATGTAAACTAGGATTGTTTTTGTCTCCAGTTCTAGCTGTAGCATCTGTGTTGTTATTTGTTTTGTCGCTTGGTCTCTTTTCTTCTTGTAGTAAGGAATCTTACTCTGAGAATGAAGATGAGGCTTCAAGTAATACTGCTTTGTGGGATAATGAAGTTTGCAAGGTAAGTTATGCTAAGGTGCCGTCAGTGCTTTCTGTTACAGGACCTCATTATAATACATCTTTCGATTTGAAAATTAGTTTGGACGATTCAGAAGAGCCTTCCAAATATATAGATGTATCACTTATGAATTACAACTATGGTGAAAAGGTTGACTTGACAACAAACAAGTATGATACGAAGTTTACTATCGTTGATGAAACCCAGAAACCAAAGTTAGATTTTGATGTTAATGGTGGTTCTTACAACATGAATCAAGGTAGCTACTTTCTTCTGTCAAGAAGTGGTGACGATTTTACCATTGATATGCAATTAAACTATACCAATTATAATGGATTCTCTCACTCTATTAAGGTTAAGTACAAAGGAGCTATTATTGGTTCTGCTAGTTTGCCTTCTGTAGATTGGAAAGAACAATTGGAGGAAAACTATACTTATAAATTTAATTTTAATGGAAAATCTTGCAGATATAGTTCTTTTCCTCAGTTTCAAGTTGACAAAGATGAGGCTTATTTCTGTGCAGATTTAATCGGTGGAATATCTTCCTTTTCTGTTTGGACTGCAAATTTTGAATATGGCAAGCAAATACCTATTGTGGCTGCTCAGGTTCAAGAGGAAGGTCAGGGGGCATCTGAATTACTGTGGAAAGATGCTATATTAGATGGTAGTTATATTCTGGTCAACAAGAATGCCAATAAGCTAGAGCATAATGATATAATAATCAAATTAAACTGCAAAAAGGGCGAGAAACTTTATAAGTTTGATATAGAATATAAGGGAGAAGTTTGAAACGGATAAATAGTATGTATAATCAAAAAAGTAAGATTTAATTATAATAAAGTTTATAAATTGTTTCGAAAGAAACGCTAAAACATTAGTAAATACAGTATAAAATGAATCTAGTTTGGAAATTAGAAAGCATATTTTTATAATTGCTTGATATTTAAGGAAATAGCGTAAGTCGTTGGTTTCTAGATAGTCAGAAGTATAGTGTTTTAGAAACGTTTGACACGTTAAACGTGACAAACAAGTGCGTTTGTTTTGAAATTGCTTTGAAAATAAAATTACTATGGCTACATTTAAAATTGTTGTTCAGCATCAGAGGTCTGATGGCTTTTATCAAGTGTACATCCGAATGACTCATAATCGTAGGTCGCTTTATATCAAGACGAGCAAGATGGTGGGGCAGAAGGGCATCGTGAAGGGTTCTCATGATGTTAAGGATTCTTTTGTGCTTAATTCTCTGAACCAAATTATTGAAGAATGGATGTTCAAGCTGAATAAGCTTGACATCCGTTCTTGGAGTGCTGAACAGGTTAGGGACTATCTGGAGCAGAATGATGCAGATGTGTGTTTCTCAGACTTCGCTAGAGAATATATTGGTGAATTGTCAGAAACATTGAGACCTCAGTCTCTTGTCAATTATCACAATACATTGCATAGCATAGAAAGATATTGTGGTTCTGAAAAAGTAATGTTTAGCGAATTGAACACCAAACTTGTGCAAGGATGGATAGATAGTATGAAGGATTCTAAGTCAAAGAAAGCCTTCTATCCAAGGTTTTTAAAGAAAATGTTCAAGGCAGGTGTGGCTAAATATAATGATTATGACAACGACATCGTAAGAATAAAGGTGAATCCTTGGACTAAGGTGGAGTTTCCTAATCATGTTGTACCCAAAAAGCGTGCTATCCTGATGGAGGATTGCAGAAGAATATTTTCTGTGATTCCTTCTTCTAAGACAGAATGCCTGGCAGTGGATGTGTGCAAGATGGTATTGTGTCTTGCTGGAATCAATGTGGCTGACCTTTATGTAATGAAGAAGATTGATTATTATGATGGTATTCTTCATTACAAACGCCAGAAGACGCAATCAGCTAGAGCTGATGAAGCATATATAGAAATGAGAGTTCCTGATATGCTCCTACCTACAATGACGAAGTATTTCGCAGATAAAGATGACCCATATCTGTTTAATTTCCATAAAAGCTATGGGTGTAGCAGGTCGATGGATAGTAATTTGTGCCTGTTTCTGAAAAAATTCTGTATCAATACATTGAAGGATAGTGAATTGAAGATAACTCCTTATACTTTTCGCCACACCTGGGCAACTATAGCGCAAAATGATATTGGTGCCAACTATGAAGAGATAGGCTTTGCAATGAATCACGTCAGTACTCATAAGATTACCATGGGCTATGTGAAGCCAGACTTCTCCAGAGCTTGGGAACTGAACGAGAAGGTGGTGGAGAAAATTTTCTTTACCAATGACCCAAGCAGACGAATACAGGAGTATCATGCGCCTGTTTTTGAAAAGGTGGAGGAAACATTTGAACTCAGTGCCGATGCCTACTTCATGGGTGAGGTGGTGGCTCATTTAGATGGCAAGGGCTACAAGAACACGGATGAGATTATTGACCAACTGATGGCCAACATAAACGACAACGTGCCTAGCACTTGCACCATACAGATAAAGGTGAAGAACATCACCAAAGACCAAACCAAGTATTTTGAACGCATGAGGGGCAAAAAGTAGCTAATATATCTTAAAATTGTGCCAATAAAACTTAATATCTGACGGATTCAGTCAATTCCATACCCTAGGGTAGTCTTCTCTAAAGTAGCAGAAATTTTAGAGAGGGCTACCCTTTTTTCGTATTTAGCCATTATTAACGATTTTGAGATTCTTGATGTTGATGGTGGTCTCCTGTTTCTCAAATTTCTCTTCCAGCTCCATGAAGGACTCTTCCACGGACAGGCTTCGATGCTCATCATTGTTGAATGATATGGATTGAAGCTTTGGAGCAACGTATGGGAGGAACTTTGCTACTATAGCCAAGCGTCCAGCAGGTTCTTTTATCTGCATGAGGTCATTGGCGAGAGAGTAGCCTTCTTCATTGATGCCGTTAAAATAGCCAGTGATGGCATCGCTAAGGCTTTCACGTACCGTTTTTGTAATCTTGTTTGTCGTGCCAGCTTTGCGTCCACCAGTCTTCTTTCGCTTTGGTTTCGGCTCATTGCTATTGTCTTTTTTTGTTGCCATATTCTATAGAATTTTATTGTTTACTGATACTTTTCGAGTGCAAATATAGCGAAAAATAACGAAAGTTGTTGTTCAAGTTGCGCAACTTATCACAGATAGGTGAGAAAAACGCATTACTTTAGCACTGTTTAAACATTAAATTCGAATTTTATGGGACTTATAGGAAGTATTGCTGGCTTAGGAGTATCTGCTGTAGGTGGTGCTCTAGCAGCCAAAAAACAAAATGCTGCATACAACGAATACATCAAGACCTTTGAGAATCGTATGCAGCAGGTGAAGGACCACCGAGATAATCTTTATTATCAGGACCCGACACAGACAGCCGAGAACCAGGTGGCAGTGACCAACGCCCAGAAGGTGCTGGATAATGCCACGCAGAAAGCCAAGAATAGCAACATCGTGAGTGGTGGTAGTGATGAGGCTGTGGCTCTGAGTAAACAAGCAGCCAATGAGCAAGTGGGCAACATGATGCAACAAGCTGCTGTGCAAGGTGCCCAACAGAAAGAGAATGTATGGAATACCGCGGATTCTCAGATAGACCAAATGACCAACTACATTGCTACCGCCAAGAAGGAAAAGGGTTTGGCTCAGTCGCAAGCCATTCGAGGTGCAGCTGGTGGTTTGGCTAGTGCTGCAAGTAGTTTGTCGTGGTAAGGAAAGGAGGTAGATATGGGATTTATGAATGACGATTTAACTCCAAAGCGTCCAGCTACGGCTGTGACACCTATAACCGATTTTCCATCCAATGATGATGGGCAGTCAGCACCATCTGAGCCAGCAACTTCTTCTTCTGTGCAGACACCGACACAGCCAAGTGGGGATAGTGCAGCAGCACAAGCTACTTCTACAACTGCAACAGCTCCAATAGATACAAATGGATTGGTGGTTGGTAATCAGCCATCCTTCACTCAGCAACCAACCGAGGAAGTAACCGAGGTAACTCCAAACCAAGGTATTTCGATTGATTGGAGCAAACCTTATGCCGATATAGAGCAGAATCCTCTCTTGCAGCAGATGAAGCCTTATGACATCATGAGGGACTTCGAGAAGAATGGCAATGGCGATTGGGCTTCTTTTATGCCATGGCTTCAATCTCTTGGTGATGTGGATAAGACAGTAGCAGCCAATGCTGCTTTGCAGAAGAAAGCCGAGAGGCAAGCCAAATGGGAACAGTTAGGCAACCTCTTCCAACATATCGGCAACTTCTTCGGCACAGCTATCGGTGCTCCTGAGCAGAAGGTAGAATCAGCCCAGGCATTGACGGAACGCCAACGAAAGCTGAGGGAAGGCACTGATGCCCTTCGTCAGAAAGGATATGACCAGATGATGGCGAATATCTGGAAGGATAGAGCCAATAAGCAAGCTCAGATGCAAGCAGAGGCAGCAGCCAAGGCTAATGATGCCCTTGCTGCTTATCGTGGTTCGCAGAAGAACCAGGTTGATGCTCTTACTCCTGTTAAGGTTGATGAAGCTACTCAATCTGCAAGACAGCATTCGACTGGTGCTGATTTAAATGAGGCGAAGAAAAAGACGGAAGACGAGTTGAGGGGTAAGAAGGGCGACTTACTAACAGCCCAAGCCAACAATGCCAATGCAGGAGCAGCTGACAAACGTTCTCATATAGGTGTGAACAATTCTACTATTGCCAAGAACAATGCTCAGACGCAGAAGACAAACAGGGAAAATGCTGATAACAAGGAAGCGGACAAGTATAATCGCCAACAGGCATCCGCTTATGCTAGGGCTAAGATGGCTAAGGAGGGAAAGAAGCGAACCGTTCGCCCTTATGGTGGAAAACCAACGAAGGGGACTTCGAGCACAAAGGTAGATTATTCTAAGTATCAAAGAAAATAACATAATATATGGCAGACAAAGACAACAAATCTAAGTTGACTTATCACGTATGGGATAAGGACAACAACGAGTATGACATCCCAGACGAGGTTGTTCAGCAGCGAGGCATGGATAACTTCGCCAAGGACTTCGAGGGTGGCTATATCACCATGTTTGACGATAAGAAGCAGAAGGTGGATGTGCCTATTGAGGATGTGGGAGAATATCGTAAGCAAGGTTACATTTGGTATGATACCAGTGGAAACGCTACCCCTATCAACGAGGTAGGCAAGAAGCCTTCTCCTTCTTCATCTTCTCAGGGAACAGAACAGTCTCAATATCCTCAGGAGGTACTTGATGCTTTCAACTCTCCTGACAACAAGCCGGGCAACTTCAAGGACTTGGCACAGCTGAATGATGAGTATCAGCGAGGCGAGCTAAAGAAGCCTAGCTTGATTTCGCAAGCACTCGGCATGATGCCGAATGTGGATGCAGGTAATATCGGTAGGGAGCAGAAAATGGGTGGCATGATTACCAGTATGCTTCTTGGTGGTAATATGCAGCAGCCACAAGACAATAATCAGCAGGTACAGCATTCTAATCAAGAGAATGCACCAGCTACCGAGCAACCTAAGCCTACTGTGAAGGATGTTGATGCAATTACAGGTGCAGCTCCAGTCCAGCAGGTGGATACTATCTATAATAAATATGTAGGCAAGGGCGATGCTTTGTCTGAAACTATGTATGACTTGATGGCTAGCGGACAAGCTCAGAATCAAGAGGAGGCACAAAGTATGGCTATGGGAGCCATGAACCGTGCAGCAAATCGCCTCGCTCAGCGAACTACTGATGAGTTTGTATCAAAGTTGGGAGATACTGTAGAAGGTGTGGACGAAGCTGTAATGAATGGCTGGCATTCTCATGCTGTGCAGGACAACTTGAAGAAGATGGCTTCTCAGTATGGTATCATGAACAGTGTTGCCTTGGATGAGACTGGACAGTATATCACCCAGACGCATGGCTATGACCAGTTTATCAATGGTATGGTGAAGCCAGCTATGGTAGAAAGTCTTGTGAAGAAGTATGGAGAGAACTACCGAAAAACAGCGGAAGACCTCGCCACTCGTCTCTATTCAAATGATGAGGTTATTCAGAACCAGTTGATGAACCAGGATATTGATGAGGCTCTTTCTAGTGTTATCAGTAAGTATGTGAATCCATCTGTAGTGGAAGAGTATAACAAGGCTCAGGAAGAAGGTAGCAAGGCATTCAACGAAGGTATGGAAGGAAGTCAGAATATTCCAGCCAGTCTTCGCCTTGGTACTGCCATCGCTTCTCAGTATGAGGCTAATCAAGCCAAAGACCCTCAGAAAACTCTCAGTGCATTGCAGAAGAAGTTTAATGGTCTTTACAAGAATCCTCAGTTTCTGAACGATATGAGCAATGCAGCCTTCAAGGTGATGCAGCGATATGGCATGAATGGAACTCTGAGCGGAAACCCTAAGCAGTTTAAGCCGATGATTGATGAAGTGTTGAAGGCTCAGCTCAATCAGTTGGAGGTGAAGAATATGATACCAAAGGGTAGTGCAGAGTATATAATGAATACTGGCTTGGGCAATACCATAGTGGGCAAGATAACACGAAAGTTGGTACAGACCGACTATCAGAACTGGCTGGAGGATATGGCCAATCAACAGTATCAGCCGGGCTTCTGGGAGCGTGTAGGCAGTGGGGCATTGACCTTTGCAGGGGATGCTTGGAGTTATTGGCTTCCTGGTGCCGCAGGTGGCAAGGTAACCAAGAGTATGCTTGCCAAGGCAGAAGGGAGACTGGCTAGCGACTTGATGGCTAAGGGCATGGAAGCCAAGATGGCAGAGCGTGCAGCCAAGGTTCTCATTGGTAAGAGTAGGGGAATGGCGTTGAAGACAGGTGCTGCTCATGGTGCAGTAACCTTCGGTGGACAGTCGGCTATCTCCAAGCCTATTGATGAAATTTATCGTACTGGCCAGTTAGATGAGAATGGCAAGGTTTACAATCCTTCAGTGGGCAAGATTCTTGCCAATACTTTGGGAGAGGTGGCTAAGCAGAGTGTCGTAGGTGCCATTATGCAAGGTGGTACAATCGCCAATATGGTAGGCAAGGGCAGAGGCTTGGCTACCAATGTTCTTGCAGATGTAGGTGGCAAGGTGGTGGACTCTAGCATTATGACAGGTCAGCAGATGTTGGAGCGTATGGCACACGACCCTAATTTCAAACCTACAGGTAAGGACTTTGCCGAGAGTGCTTTGGAGAGTATGGCTAATCTTGTTTCCATCGGGTTTCCTGGTATGGTGGGCAAGTATGCCCGATTCAAGGATGCCAAGGAGTTTAACCGCAAGTTTGACTTCAACGACCAAGATATTGCCGAGTTGAAGAGATTCGGCTATGATGATTTGCGTGATGCCTTCGAGAAGTTGGGCATCAATGGTTATCGTGCAGATGGTGAAGGTGTGCAGATGATGGGGCAACTCACTGATAAGTACATGAACCTGATGAACGATAAGAGCGTGCCAGAGGTATTGAAGGCAAAGATGATGGCTGTGGTGGAAGGAAAACGCCCTTCTTCCTTCTCGCCTGTTATCGACTCTATTATTGTGCAGCCAATGGATAATGATGGCAAGGTATATCTCGAAACCTTGAATAAGGATGGTGGCATCATCGACCGCAAGGAGTATTCTTCGCTTGAAGAGGCTCAGAAGTCTGAGAAGAAGCTAGACTTCGAGAAGTCGCTGAATATCACTTCTGAGTATGAAAAGGCTTACCATGCCGATGCCTTGCAGGACAGACTGAACACCATATATGAGCAAGCTAGGGATAAGTATGCCGCAGGTGAGCAACTGAATGACGAGGATAAGGCTGCAATCTATCTTCATCAGAATGCCAGTGCCATCGGTGACATCATGCAGAAACAGCAGAAGGGCATGGAACTGACCGAGCAGGAGCAGCAGATGGTGAACAGTTATCGCCACTTCTATGATAGTGCTTTCGAGAATAGCCCTATCATGAAGGAGTATGTGCGCACCTTCGAGGATTCGCAAGGTGTGGAGCATGGTACGCTTCGCAAGGCTCTAGAGGGTGATGGAAAGTCTCGCACAGCCGAACAACAGAAACTTGTGGAGGAATACCAGAAGCAGCTCTATAACGACATCGTGCTGAAACGAGAAATGAACGATGCAAAGGAGCAGATGAATCAAAACTTGATTGAGGGACAGCGTGAACTGCCTGGTGCTACACAAGAAGGTGGTGCTTCGGCTGAGAATGCTGAGGCTACAGCGGAAAAGCCTGTAGATGCTTCTGTTTCTTCTGATGTTCCACCAACAGAACCGCCAACGCCTCCTGTTGGGGGTGAAACGCCTACAAATGCGGAGGGTGCACCTTTGATGGAGAACGGTGCCAGCCCTTCTGATGCAAATGTGGCATCCAATGAAAGTAAGTCTAATGCCTATGTGATGGGACAGAATGCCTACCAGAATGGGGATGTTGAGGGTTTGAAAGCGATTGACCATAACGATGATGTGTCGAAGGCTAGATTGAAGCGTGCTTTTGCCGATAATGAGGCTATGATGGATGTGGTGGTGAAGGCATACGAGGAAGGAAAGGACATGGAGCAGTTTGTGGCTCAGCGTGCCAACTCAATGACTACAGCACAACAGGATGCCGTGCGTAAGTATGTGGAGGCTCAGGATGCCAAGAAGGGCGTTTATGATGCTCTGCAACATGCTGATGATGGCTATGGTGATGCCTTGAAGGAGCTTCTTTGGACTTATCAGACCGAAGACGGAAACATCGTTCCAGCTACCCTTACTACTGGTCAGCAGGTATTCTTGAAGAAAGCCAATGAGTATGGTGGTGGCTTCGTGGTTGTGCCTGATGAGGATGGAAATCCTGCCATCAAGCAGGTTTCTAGTGCCGAAATCAAGGAAGTGGGCACGCCTATTCCTATGGATGATTACATCAATCAGCAGTTAGCTGAGCAGGTGGATGCTAGATATAAGCAGTTCCGTTCTCAGTTTGATGGCAGTGGGTTTAAACGAGGAGATATTGTATCTGTTTCTATGGAAGCAGGTGATGAGCCTTCTGATGTTAAAATTGTGGGCTATACAGAAGATGGTCGTGTGATATTGACAGATACAGATGTTGATGTTAATTCGCAAATAGATTCCAATAAGTTGGAAATTGTTGCCAAGGACGAGTTTAATTCTTGGCGACAGAATGCCATCGATTCCTCTGTTGGTGCAGAGCTGGATGCCGAGGACGCACAGCGTGCCAACGATGATGCAGCCAAGGCTGAGGCAGATAAGAAGCAACGATATAATGAAGGTATCGTAGGCTTGGGCATGGGACAGCCTGATTATTCCTCTAAGGACACAGAGCCAAAGGTGGCAGCTGAGTATCTACAGGAGCAATTTGGCAATGACCATGGTAAACTGATGAACCTTATCAGTGGTAGCCGTTCTGACATCAAGGAACAGTTGGATAACAAGAGAAAGGCTGCATCTGAATATGAGGACTGGCTATCTCTCAATGCCGACTTGGACCCAGAGAAGGCTCAGAAGGTGGAGAACGACTTGGCACTTGTTAATGAGCAGATTGCCGACCTTGAAACTCGTTATAAGAACTGGAATGCTATCCGCAAGGAGGTTATGACTCCAGAGGAGGCTAGAACCTTGAAGAATGAGCGCAAGGCTGAAATCGAGAAGGCAGGTGTGGACGAGAACGCAATTACATCTGCTGATGAGCGTGAGGTGGCTGTGCTAGACAATAAAGAATTGAAGAAGCAATATCCAACCATGGATGAGGCTAGCAATTATATTGCCTCTGAGCGCAAGCGCATCTATCATATTCAGAATGACGAGGTGCAGCCACAGATAGATGGTATCAATGAAGCCCTGGAGCAATATATGAATGATGACATTGATTATTCGGCTGACCAGTTGAAGGAATTGAACACTACCAAGGCACAGTTAGAGGCTAGACAGGCTAATCTATCTGCATCGGCAAAGGATTTGAAGGCACAGGATAAGTTGCTCAATACTCTATATAGTGCAGAGAATAAGGAGGAGAGAGCCAAGGCGATGGAAGAATTGACTCCTTCTGAGCAGCGCAAGGTTCTTGTGGCTGATGCGTTGAAGAAGAATGACCTTGGTTCAATCAAAGAGATATACAAGGATGCCTCTATAGATGTTATGGACTTAACGCCTCAGACATTGGAGGAGGCTGTGTCGGAAGCATTAAGCCCTCATAGCTTGAATGCCGAATCGCTTCAAGCGGAATTTGGCAAGGATAACTTCAAATATGGTATTGGTAAGGGATATGATTCTAATAAATTCAATTATCTCCTTGCCAAGAAAGGCACAGGTTTGTCGGTTAACGAGTTTGCCGTGAGAGTGTACAATGACCTTCCTGTAAACTTGCAGGATATGGGATATTCTGACCAAGATGTGAGAAACACCTTGCTCGATATGTTCAAGACCTACGACAATGTGAAGGAAATGCGTAATGTGGCACTTATGAACCGTATCGCTGCTGCTGAGGAGGAACTTTCAAGCGAGGAAGAGTATTATGAGGCACAGAAAGAGCGTGAAATTATCGAAAGACAGGCAGAAAATCCAGATTATTATGCTTATCTTGAAGATAATTCTGTACCTTTGCCGTCAGAAAACGAACTTAACCATATTGCTGGTATGGAATATGACCGCATGATGGAGATTGAGGAACGTGAACGAGAGTACAAACAATATGTTAAATCAATTTTACCAGAATTAGCAGATTATGATGACAGAAGCAATGAAGAAGGATATGGAGGAGGCGGTAGCCTGGGTAGCGACTCTTCACGGAGAGGAGTTGATGAAGGAAATCGCAATAGCCAAGAAGGTGGTAGCAGAGAAGCATCTGCTGAGACCGAGACTGGAGCGTTACATAATAGCACAGGCGAAGGGAGACAAGAGATTAGCAGCTTGGCATCTGGCGAAGGCTCAGCTGATAGAACTCCACATCTACCGCAAGAAGCATCCTTCGGAGAACGTTTAAAGAATGCCATTGTCGAGACTGAGCCTAACCCTTCTGAGGCTCAGAAGAAGGCAGGTAACTATAAGAAGGGACATTTGTCATTTGGTGGCTATGACTTTACTGTAGAGACACCGAAGGGCACTACACGTAGCGGTAAGGACGAGCAGGGCAAGCCTTGGAGCGTGACCATGCACGATACTTATGGCTACATCTTGGGCAAGATTGGCGTGGATGGTGACCATATTGATATGTTCATCAATGATGCTGCTGACCTTGATTCTTTTGATGGTAACGTTTATGTTGTTGACCAGGTGAACCCAGAGACTGGTGAGTTTGACGAGCATAAGGTGATGTTTGGCTATCCTTCTGAGGAGGCTGCTACAGAGGCTTATCTTGCCAACTACTCTAAAGGCTGGAAGGGACTTGGTAAGGTTACTGCTGTGCCTAAGGCTACCTTCGATAAGTGGTTAGAGTCTTCCGACCGCAAGACTAAGCCATTTGCGGACTATGCAATGATTAAGAAAGGTGCTCATCAGGACTTTATTTCAGATATGGAATATACATACGAGAATGATGTGCATCCTTCGGAGGAAGATAAGCCTAAGATGCAGAAGTTTGCAGAGCGTTTGCTTAATTTCCACCAAGATAGAGAAGACAAGCCAGAGTATGGGTATTCTGTGCTTTCTTCTAACATCAATGGGGATAAACTCTATCCAAGCGAAAAGAAATGGTTTGGTACAAAGAAGTATCGCCAGGGTGTTTCTTGGGTAGACAAAGAAAATGCTTGTGCATACGAGTTGAACCCTCGCTTTAACGCACAGGGCTATTTAACGGCTGTTGGTGTGCATAAAATTGTGCCACTTGCTTCTTTTAATCGCGATGTGAAGGAGGTGAAGCCTTCGGAAATGACGGAGGTGCAGAAGGTGGCTTTTGATGCCGTTTCTGCTATGCTTAAGAAGGCTGGAATACCTGTGAAGGTGATAAGCAACGAGGAGATGGAAAAGGTGGCAGAAGAGCAGGATAATCTTGCAATCTCTATGCTGATGAACGACCCACACCTTCGTTTCAACATCAAGACACCTGAGCAGAAGAAGGCTGCTAAGGCTGCATACGATTGGGCAACTGAGCATCGTCCAGATAAGTATGCGCAGTATGCCATCGTCAACATGGATAACCCTAACCAGATGCCAGAGTACTTCCAAAAGAAGGCTTTGGCTGAGCAGTGGCGTAAGTACTATACCAACGCTTGGAGAATCGGCAACTACAAGGCTTTTGACCTCAATAAGCCTTTCGAGGAGCAGGTGAAGAACGTGGTGGGTAGAGTGCCTAGCGAGTTTGACCCTTATAAGATTGACAGAAACAGAGAGAAAATTTCTGATTTGAAGAAGCAGATTAAGGAAACTCATGCCAAGCTTGATGCAGCAGGTAACGAGCGCATTGCCTACCAAAATCAGCTGATGAAACAATATATGGATGAGCATGGGCTGAGTTCGGAAAATGAAATTCCTGATGATGTCTGGATGAAAACTAGACAAACGGCTATGCTAGAGTATAGTTCTAATCGAAGAGAGTTGGAAGCTAAGTTGCAAGATTTGGAGAACCAACTGAAAACTGTTGCAGAGCCAGGAGTAAGTTTCTTGAAAGGCAAGGGCACGGTGTATGGTTACACCGATGGCAAGGAGATTGTGCTGAACCAGGAGCATCTGAATCCTAATACTCCTATCCATGAGTATCAGCATCTTTGGCGCACTGCTGCCAAGGAAATGAATCCTGAACTAATTGAGCATGGTGATAATCTCATCAAGCAGACTGAATGGTTCAAGAACTTACAAGGCGACCCTAACTATAAGCATCTGAGCGAGGATAAACTGTGCGATGAGGCTTTTGCTCGTTTGGTAGGTGACGAGGGTGAAGCAATACTTGAACAGATGGCGAAGGATGCCATTAAGGAGAATCCGCTTGACACTGCTAAAGAGCTTACTATCATCAACCGATTGAAGAATTGGTTGAAGCAGTTCTGGTATTGGACATTGGAGACCTTCACTAAATGGAAGTCAGAGGACATCAAGAAAATGACCTTGGAGGATATTCGTAACCTTGTGCTGAGAGACTTGGCGCAAGGAGTGGACCCACGTACTGTGCTGAAAGGTCAAATGACCAAGGACGAAGCTGTGTCTTTACGCCAGCAGATGGCTGATAATGCCGAGCCTGAAAGAATCCTCGAACATACAGAGGATAACTGGTTACAGGATTTCGGCAAGGATGGTCGTGTCAATACACCAATAGGTAGCATCAAGTTAGGTGAAAACCAATATAAAAAGGCTGGTAGAGAAGACAGAATCAAACGATTTGGTCTATTGAAACCTACCTTGGAGCGTCCAGATGTTATCTTAGAGAAGCCTGCTCCTAAAGAAGGTGCAGAAAGACAGACCAAGTATCTGTTTGTAAAGTCTTTCAAGAAAGTAGACGGAACAAAGATTTTGAACTTTGAATCAATCACCGTAAAGCAAGGCGAGGATGAAGTGTCAATCAGTGCCCATCAAATAGAGCCTTCAAAATTGTTGAAAGAATTGACGGAATCAAAAATGCTATGGAATCGTTTCAGAGGCGATTCTAATTCCTTGGGCGAGAATCAAGGTTCGGCATTAACTCCATCCGCAAATAACCCAAGCGGAAAGGATAGCGTCCTGAATCCTCATAGCGATGCAAAGATAAGAAATAATATCGAAACAGCCAAGGAAAATGGTGGAAATTTATCTGTGGAGGATAAAATAAAGGCTGTATCTCAGCAATTTGGTGTAGATGAGGCTGATGTGGCGATGTATGCCAATGCTATTAAGAAGGGGTCTACTGCTGAGGCTGCACGTGCCAGAGCCAATATTAAGCGTCACTTGATGCAGGTAAATGAAGGTAACATTTTCTCATTTAAGGATGTTGTTAAGTACACCAAACCTATAAATGAAGCCTTGAAGGAGAATTTTGGTGACCTTGATGCAATGATTGAGGAACGAAGAAAGCAGGTTGAAGCAGAGCGTAATGCTATGGAAACTGCTAGAAAGAGAGCAGAGGAAGAGGAAGCCAAGCGCAAAAAGCACTTGGAGGAACTTTCTTTGATTCCTGATGATAAACTTGACAAGCAGTATATGGATGCTCTTGCTAAGGGTGATGATGCTACAGCCAGGGAAATGCTTGATGAAGCTGCCAGACGCAAGGGCTATGATGATACCGAAAGCGCATATCAAGGTGTAGGTGCGTGGGCTGCACCGGGAAACCCTGGATATGAAAGCGACAAGGCGAGACGTGACGATTGGGAATCCAGTGGCTCAGATGTAAACCTGGAGGATATGGCCTTGGGGTACACTCCTCAGCCGGATGATTACTTCTCTCACCCTGAGCGTTATTCGCAGAACACTCCTCATGGATTGGAATCTGTGAAAGCCATCAATACGGCTATTGATGCCATTAAGAATGGCGAGAAGGATGTTAAGGTAAAGGTTTATCGTGCTGTTCCAACTTCTGTGAAAGAAGGAAAGTTGCGTAATGGTGACTGGGTTACTCCTTCTAAGAAATATGCCGAAATGCACGGAACGAACCGACTGGAAGGCAAATATCGTATCATCGAGGATGAAGTGCCTGCAAATCAACTGTGGTGGGATGGCAATGACGCAAACGAGTTTGGCTTTGATGATGGCAAGGCGTATAAATACAAGAATGCCAAGAACAACAGAAAGTTGAACGACCTTGTTACCTATGATGATGAGGGTGACGTTATTCCTCCTTCTAAGCGTTTCAATTCTCGCAAGAGCGATATTCGCTTTATGTTTGGTGGTGAGAAGGGTGCGGCTGAGGCTGATAAGGCTGAGGAGCAAACTATCCGCATGGATAACCTGGATGTGGCTAAGCAGATGGAAGATGAAAAGAAGGATGCCAAGATTATCAAGATGGCTACAGGTTGGGAGAAAGGCGTGGATGGCAAGTGGAGATACGAAATGCCTGATGCCAAGATAAAGGACACCCTCGATGTAGGCGGTGGACATATTGTTAAGCGTTATGAGGATGATATGCTCTGGAATGGCGGCAAACTATCTAAGGTGATTGATGCACCTGAATTATTTAAGGCTTATCCCCAGTTGAAAGATGTGCGTATTGAAACGGATGCCATTATGAACGATATGCCTTCAAATGGGGAATACAATCCACAAACAAAGACTATAACCATTCATGCGG
>ERZ1034876.702-NODE-702-length-16923-cov-9.597166_pt1 | contig 16923 bp, 11 predicted proteins | sample MGYA00520698_ERZ1034876 | MGnify/ENA primary metagenome ERZ1034876 (study PRJEB33766, sample SAMN09781723) | gut metagenome | biome: gut microbiome | host: Homo sapiens | place: Madagascar | study: EMG produced TPA metagenomics assembly of the PRJNA485056 data set...
TCCTCGTCTCCGTCATAGCGACTATACGGTAACCTACACGGTTCGTCCGTTCAGCATCGAAGAGGCCAAGGAGATATTGAAGACCAAACCACAGCAGCTTTCCCTGCAGGAGATGTATCTGGTGGCACAGACCTATGAACCTGGTTCTCCAGAGTTCAACGAGGTATTTGATATTGCCGTCCGTCTCTTCCCGGATGATGAGACAGCCAATCTCAATGCCGCCTGCACAGATTTGCAGAAGGGCGACCTCGTAACTGCCGAGAAGCATCTTGCCAAGGCAGGAAACTCGAAGGAAGCTGAACGCATCAGAAAGATCTACGAGGAAATGAAGGCGGAACAATAAAAGATATAACTAACATTAAAATCATATAGATTATGAGAATTAAACATTTCTTTGGATTGGCAGTTTTGGCTGCTATGACAGCAAGTTGCTCTAGCAACAACGAGTTAGTAAATAGTGGTAATGGTTCAGGTGAGAATGAATCTGGTGTAGGTTATGCTACATTAAGCATCAACTTGCCAACAACAAGTGGTACACGTGCAGCAGGTGATCATGAATTTAAGCCAGGAGATGCTAACGAGTATGATGTCAAGGATGTAACCTTGCTCATTTTCAAGGAGGCAGGCTCTTCTGAAGACGAGTATACATACGTGGAGAAAGCCGATTTGGGAACAATGGCTCCTTGGGTTAAGGATGGCAGCAATGGTATCACTACAGCTGCTACTATCACAGCGGAATTGAGTTCTGTTGATCTTAAGGGCAATTATTATGCTTTGGCTATTCTGAACAATAAGGATAATACTAATGCCCCTAAGGTCAAGATGCCAACAACCGACCAGACATACAGTGACTGGAATAGTGAAAATAATGCAGATGGTACAAAATTCGCAGATAATACGAATGGTTTCTATATGGCAAACGCCCCAGAGTTTACTGCAGCAGGTGAAGAGCCAACAACTCTTGTAAAGATTAATAAGATATATGCTACCAAGCAGGCTGCAGAAACAAACCCAGCTACTACAATTCATGTAGAGCGTGGTTTGGCAAAGGTAACGGTTGCAGCTCTCCCAACAAAACAGACTCCAACTGGTACAAAATATAAAAGCGATAAGGTTGATATCACTGCATGGAATTTGGATGTAACCAATAAGAGTACATTCCCTATTCACAAGACAGCAGGTTTGACTTCACCATTTACAACAATTTGGAGTGCTTCAACCGATCCAGCACCTTCAACAGGTCGTTTTGTTGATGGAACAAACACAGCCTTCAAGCGTGTGTATTGGGGTGTTGACCCTAACTATGACAAAGACTATACAGAAGTTTCCGATTGCAAGAATGAATTCACTTTATTAGAAGCAAATGCAGCTATCACAGGTGATGCTGCAACACCACAGTACTGTCTTGAGAATACATTCGACATCAAGCATATGCTGCAGGGTCAGACCACTCGTGTTGTATTCAAGGCCACATATACTCCTCATGGCTTCAATGCCGGCGATACATTCTATAAGATAGGTAATAATACTGATCTTTGGAGCAAGACAACTTTGGTGGAGCAGATTAAGGCTAAAGCTCAAGAAGTTCTGGGTAAAGAAAGTGCAACTAATAAGGTTGAAGTTGACCTTAAGGCGGCTGACAACAATATCGAGGAAAACGCTGGCACCAAGATTTTGAAAGAAGCAAACGTACAGCATAATGGAGCTAACGTAGCACCAGCAGAGATTAAGGCTATCAATGAAAAGCTTGGTTTGAAAGCTGCAACAGAAACAGACCCTATCGTTGGTATCGCGACTTATGCTTCAGGTGAATCTTATTACATCGCACGTATCAAGCACTTTGGTAACGACTTGACACCTTGGAATGAGGGAGATTTGACTTATGGAGATAACGATGCAACACAGAACAACAAGTATCTTGGTCGTTATGGTGTACTCCGTAACAACTGGTATGAGTTGACTGTACAAAGCGTTAGTGGTCCTGGCACTCCAGATGTACCTACTATCAAGCCTACAGACCCAGACGATGAGAACTATAAGTACATCTCCGTTAGCGTGAAGATCCTCGACTGGGCTAAGCGTTCACAGAACGTTGATTTGTAATAGCGTAATAACAACGAAAGGCGGAGCTTAGGCTCCCGCCTTCGTTCAACCATACGAGTTGTGTTTTCAGCTTCACCATAGTGGAAGCTAGAAACACAACCTGATATTCTGAAACATTATATTGATAATAACCAAAAAGCATCATGGCAAACAATAAGTTACATAGTTGGATCAGGAAGATACGCATGGAATGGGGATTCGACAGCTTGGCAGCAATCAGCCGATTGACTGCAATCAGCCGCACGACAGCATTCAGCAGCATCGTCGCTCTCGGCAGTATGCTCAGCAGCTGCAACGACTTGATGCACGACGACCTCCCTCCTTGCGATATGGGAGTTGACTTGCAGTTCAAGTACGACTACAACGTCCAGCGCGCTGATATGTTCAACGATCATGTAGGCGGCGTCAGCGTGTTCGTCTTCGATGAGCAGGGCAACCTAGTGGCTCGCCAGGATGCAGCCAACGAGGGAAAATCCCGTCCCCTCAAAGACCCTAACTATGCCATGCGCATAGACTTGCAACCTGGCAAATACCGCTTCGCCACCTTCGCCTTCCAGAAGAAATACGAAGAGGCACTGTCACAGACTGGTGCCAAATTCCACATCGAAGCTCCAGCAGCAGGAGAAAGCATCGAAAAACTCCGTGCCCGACTCGACAGAAATGCCGGAAAGGTAGAAAACCAGGCTCTTCCGCTTGATACCCTCTGGCAGGGATTGAGCAACGAAACGGTAGAGGTGAAGGATCTTCAGATTACCCACCATACCATCAGTCTCATCAGAGACACCAAGCAGCTCACCATCAGTCTGCATCAGCTGGACGAACCAGCCGACATCCACGCCGAAGACTTCAGTTATCAGATAACTGATGCCAATGGCTACATCAATTACGACAATTCTCTCCTCCCAGACGAGGAGTTGACATACACCCCATACAAGACCTGGACCACCGAGTTCACCACTCCGGAGGGTACCGTACAGGAGCGTACCGCTCACGCCGCCCTGATGTTCTCCCGCCTCGTGTTGCATCCAGCAACCGAGAACGACAAGAATGCGATACTGAGCATCTGGAACAAGAAGACGGACGAAGAAGTGGTCCGCATCAATCTAGCCGATTTTCTGGCACAGGGCCGTGGAGCATTCGAAGCAATGAACTATTCGGCACAGGAGTTTCTGGACAGAGAATACGACTACAAGCTGGATTTCTTTTTAAAAGGCGACAAGTGGCAATACGTTAAGTTGGGCATCTCCATCCTCGATTGGAGCAAGCGCATACAGCGAGCCGACTTATAATCTGATTCCACCTTGTCGAAATTAAACTATTGATATTAGCAAAGTAAAAGATAAAGTTATCATGAGAAGATTTCATATCTATATAGGTTTCATAGTTTGGTTGTTGACTAGTTTATTTGCAGTTAGTTGTAATGACGAGTTGGAGGGTAACGGATATACCCCCAACTCGTCAGGCAACCTGCAAGTCCTCGTGCCATTGGTACACAGCAACGGCACTCGTGCAGGAGAATCAGACCCGGCAGAAAACTTAACTTATAATGCCACAGAAGAAGAGTGCCGCATCAACAGCCTCCGACTTTTCGCTTTCCCTATAGACGGCAAAGGCACATTGCTCAATGAGTATCTCGGTGCTCCCGGTACCTCGTTCTATGAGCCTGGCAATTTTGAAGGAGGTGTGGATGTAGCCACATATACGCTGCGAATCGACCCCGGCACTTACCGCATCTATGTTGTGGCCAACATGGAGGATGTATTGAAGGGTCAGACCATCGACACAGAGGACAAACTCAAAAAGGTAGTACTGAATTACCTCCCCGAAGGTAAGCCCGGCATGCCTGCCTGTGGCAATATCCCTATGATTTATGAACCCTTAAAGGATACCAACATCACTGGTGATAACAAGACCACCGACATTGTTGCCAACTTGAAGTTCACCTGTGTCAAGGTAAAACTCAACCTGCTCTTCGCCCCTGCTGACCCTGAGATGCAGGAGGCTCTGAAGACCAACGGTCTGAAGATAAATGATATCACAGCAAATAATCTCTCTCAATCCACCAGCTTGGTATGGGGAGGAAAGTTCTACGCTTCTGACAAAGAGGACGTAAGCGGAATTATCCGTTCCAAAATGTATAAGCAATCTTCTGAAGCCAGCGCCGCAGGATCATTCTTCTCTGATTGGACACGCGACGACACCAACAAGAACAAGAGCAATGCGGATGTAATCACTGCTGTGGGTACTGCCGCAGCGGCTCCCTCAAACATAAAGGACAAATGGCTCTTCCAGGGTACATACTATCTGCCTGAGCGCTATATCAAAACCAACGACCAGCAGTCGTTCCTCACACTGAGCAGCATGATTGGCGCCAATGACAACAGCTACAACATCCCATTGGGCCACACCGACAATCCAGAGGCAGAGCCACGCCGCACATTCCCCCGCGGTACCTACTACGAGATTATCGGTAACCTGAAGACAATAGGCAATATCACCCTCGACTGCCAGATCTATGTCGAGGACTGGAAACCTGCGGATCTTGATGCAGACTTCAGCCATACCACACTGTGGGTAAACAAGACAAGAGCTCAAATAACCTCCATAGAGGAAGACTATATTTCCTACAAGTCAAATTGGGTGAATGTGGAGTTTGGTTGCGATGCGATTGTTGATGGTAAGCCCCTCGTCGTTGTAGATAAAAGAGATGAGGTCAATCATATTATCACCTTTAGGATTAATCCCGAGATTCCCATGAGTGCTTATGGAGATGGGGAAGGTAAATTTCCTCCGAAAGGAAAGACCAAGATATGGCTGAAGGCTAACAACCTGAAGAAATATCTGGATGTAGACTACAATGTAGAACCTCTGTTTGAGGTTGATCCATTGGAGGTAATCATCTATTATGAGGCAAAAGCAGAAACCAACACAAAGGTATTCACTTGGGTTACAAACTTGGGAGGTATCGTGCTTCCGGACAATCTGACTTCCATCATTGGTAGCTCAACTATCAAAATATCGAAGCCATCCGATGAAAACGCTCCCAAGGGAACATTCCAGGTGGAGGCTACAACCGACCCTGGAACAACTACAGTGCATACATTCCGAGTACACTCGAAAGACTTGTATAATAGCAACTATAAGTACAGAGATATTAAAGTAACAGTAAGACCTCCGGTTGACAATTACCGTATCTATTTCCGTGCCATTAATGACAGGTCGTCAAATAAAGACAAGTTTAATACTAACCAATTCCAAGGTATTTTGGAAGAATACTATGGAACTGGTGATAACAATAACAACTGGAACGATTCTTGGAGAGGAGAAGGTTGGGACAATAAGATACAAACAAGTAGACATAATGTATATATTTATTCTCAAAAGGGTGAAACGACAGGAATAGCAATACCTAAAGAAGATGTGTGGTACTTTAATAATAGATATAAAGATCTAAACGGTATGACTGGGGACACGAATAATCCAGGATGGTACTACAAGGACATGGATTTTAATGCTAAAGGATATAGACGGGATAAAGGCGACGGTCAAGAAACTACACCGATCAAGCCTGGCGAGACATTGATGATATTCTACAGCTTCAACAACGATGGTGCGGACCTTCACCGCTGCCCTCAGCACATGGCGCCTGGTATCCCCCTTTTTAACTATGAGGATAGAGAAGGTTGGATACTTTACGACCCGACAACAGACCCCTATTATCGTATTTTCGATGAGAAGCCGATAGTTAAGGATATCAATTATGTTGTCTATACCAAGGAAGAAGTATTAGGCTGGGCGTTTAAGTTCGGTGTCGCAACAGACAATCCGACATCCTCAGGAGATAATAAACAATATGAACATTGGGACAACACTTGGGATGGTCACAGTGCCAAGAGTTTTAAAAGCGTACAAGAAGGAGGCTGGTGGAAGACAACGATAAGGTTAAAAGCGGTTGACGGCTATCATGAGAAGGGTATAGTCCTTCAGTTTGAAAAGGATGTCTATGATGAGAAATATACCCTTTTCGGAGGTAGAAGTTATGAGAAGCATAACGATACAGGATATTATGACAATGGTAGCTGGCATCCTGGTAAACCATCAGGTGTATAAACAAGTAAAGTAAGTAAGGAAATGAAAAAGATAATATCTCTTTTAGTGGCACTGCTGACATTGGCAGCATGTAGCGACACTTTGAACGAAGGTTCCAACCCAAGCAACAAGAATGGGGTGGAAGATGGGGGCATCACGCTCACCATCAACCTTCCCGACTTTTCAAAAGAGGAACTGACAAGGGCTGGCGAGAAGGGATTGACAAGTCTGAACGCCGTGGCTTACGATAATGACAAGAACTGCCTTCTCAACCAAAAAATCACAAGCTGGGAGGTTGTTTCTGATGGTTATAAAGTGAAAGTGCCAGTCACGGACAAGACTACAATGATTCATCTGGTTGCCAATGCCGGCGATTTGTCAGATGCTCAATGTCAGAGTGGTTTGGACAAGGCTGCCATTTCGGGAACAATCAACACAGAGAATCCTGTCTGCTGGGGAATGATCAGCGTGTCAGACTTGATGAAGGAAAATCCGAAAATCAGTCTGCTGCGCCAGTTTGCCAAGGTAAACGTCAAGTATGAGAAGACTACATCCAGTGATTTTAACGACGACAATACGTTTGAATTGGAAAGCTTCCAGTTGTATGAAGCTGCAGACAAGGGAACCATAGCTCCCAAGGATTTTAACTATAATGCAGCAGCAGTCAATGTGCCAGATGATGCAAGCAAAGCTAATAGCGGATGGCAGACAGGCGAAACACCTTTCTATGAGACTGCCGCCGGTCAAGCCTATCTCATCGTGAAGGGTAAATATAATAGTGTGGAGTCTTTCTATAAAGTATCCTTCCTTACCGACAACGACATGACAAAACCGATGGCACTGCTGCGCAACCATGCTTATACGGTGACTATCAAGCACGTCAATACCTACGGATGGCCCACAGTGGATGGGGCTATTGCAGACCCATATCCCGAGAACCGAATGATGGTAGACGTGAAAGATGATAATCCTTTGGTTAACGATATGATAGCCTGCAAGGACTACCATCTGGGAGTAAGCGACCAAGTAAGCGGCGCATGCGATAATGAGAATATTATCGCCACTGTCGTTACAACTATCAAAAACGGCGAGACGCCGACTTTCTCTACGTCCGATGACTGGATAAAAAAAGATGTTACGATCAATAAGACTAGCACTGTGACGGATACTGACGGTTCAAACTCTACTACAGGTAAGAAATATGAGATTTCGATTGCGGTAGAAAAAAATGAATACTCTGAGGAACCACGCACAGGAAAGGTAATCGTGAAGTCGGGCGACTTGACCCGCACCATAACCGTGACCCAGAAAGGTAAGGACTTCAAGCGTTCTGACAGAACCGTAAAGCTTGTGACATTAAGCAATGTGGGCACATCGGAAGAATATAATAACTATTTCAACAAATTCCTGCCAGATACTAAAGGTATCAGACCGAAGGATATGCTGAAAGATTTTGTCAGAAACGATGGTCTGCACTTCGGTGTGGGAACCAACGAGTTCAGCTACTTGATTCCGAAGAAAACAAGTGACAAAGTGACGATGGGCGCAAGCAGCGACAAGTTTACGGTAACGGATAATGGAGACGGCAACTGGAAAGTGACGCTGAACAGCGGTGCTGACAACTATGACATCTGGATCGGCGACTTCACCATCACTTATCAGGAGAGTGGACACAACATTGCTATCACGTATCCTGTTTATCATTGTGGAATCTTCCACAAGATAGATGCCAGCAACCAGCAACCGCCTGATGATCAATCTTCTGTCAGCGGCCGTTTCTACTACGGTGTAGTGAAGGTGAAAGGAAATAGTAAAACATACGTCATGCTCGACCGCAACCTCGGAGCCTCCAGCGACAGATGCTATGCTCCGGGCACCAAGGCGTTGGAAGCTAACAAGGGTGCTATTGGCGGATACTTCCATATTGCTAATGCGAAACAGGATCAGGCAAATGCAGGTAATCTTATCGGCAATCTGCCTCAAGGTTTCACTATTCCCGAGAATAGTGTGTTCCAAGACATCATAGACGGCGGTAATCTGAAAGAGGAGACCCGCTACACCTTGTCGGGCGAGGCGTACAACAGTGTTGAGATAACAACAGACAATTCGGAGCTGCCCGTAATCTATTTGCCAGCCACAGGATATGTGGAGGGTGAGGCTTTCAGAAATGTCACCCATGTCAGCCTATGGACCCGCACGCTACTCTCAGGAAATCAGGGTTTCGACTCCACCAGTCCTGAGTATGGCTTCTGGTATCGCTATTTAGATGTATATGGTAAGATTTGCACCATGTCGAATCTCCGCTTCGTAAGCGGTAGTGCAGGTAAAAACACCGGGACTTACAGGGCCATGCCAATCCGCCTGGTACATGTTCTGCAAAAAACATCAGATAAGTGATAAATACAATAACATCTTTTACTTATAATAAAGTTCAAAAACAGCTGTTTTAAAAAGAAGGGTTGGGTTTTCGTGAGAAAGTCCAGCCCTTCTTTTTGTCAGGATACTCCTGACAAGGAGTCAAGGTATCACAGAGAGGTCATCATGATAGTACTGACGGATGGTAAAGAATCTTCCGTCAGGCGTCCCAGCGGATTACAAATCCGCAAAGAAAAGGTCGAACATTTTTTTACAGCGGATTGCAAATCCGCTGGGACGCCTAGCGGAAGACAGGAAGATGCAGTTTCGACGGATTTGCAATCCGTCGTATAAAAAGGTTCGACCTATGAAACCGGGGGATTTGCAATCCCCCCTCAATCTATAAACAGCTAGCGAAAAAATCTGGGGTGAAGAGTGAAGAGTGTTTTTGAAAGTGGCTTGCAGTTTCCCTATAAGTTCAGGCATCTATCGCCTGGCTTATGGGGAGAACTTGTATCTGATAATTTTATGATTTCAATTGATGCAATTGCTCATGGGTTAAGCCTGTCAGTTCCATGATAGAGTCATCATCCATACCCTTTAATAGCATTTTCTTCGCTATATCAAGACTTTTGTGATAACTACCTCTTGCTTCACCTTTGGCAAAACCCTTAGCTTCACCTTTGGCAAAACCCTTAGCTTCACCTTCATCAATACCATTCATGTAATAGCTCATTAAGACACCATAGTAATCATCGGCGGCCTTTAAGCTTTCATCATATTTCTCTTGCTCTTCCTGACTCAGACAGCGGGAATCTGCCAGTTCAGCTAGACGCTTGAAAATCTCCTTCTGTGCCGTAAACGGCATTCTCTCTAATGCTTCCATATGCTTTAATACATAAATCCATTTGTCAAAATCACTTTCACATTCTTCAGCCTTCTTGTCAAAGAAAGGAAGAGACAAGTAGATGAAGTGAAGATTGTCGGAAAAGACATCTTGACTTCCTTTTTCATACAAGGCTACATCGGTTCTGAATTTCGACACTGCATTGTCCTTTGGCATGAAATTCATGAGGCAGACGACATAGACGGGCATTAACTGATAGAGAGCAGGTTTCTGCTCGATTGTCTTTTTCCGCTGCCCGACAATAGCCTTGCTGGCATAATAGATGGAGCGATTGACAAAAAATGGCACCCATCTGTTCTGCATCTCGACAATGAAATGATTTCCATCATCGGTTTCACAATAAATATCAAAGATGCAGCCACGCAAATCTTTTGAATCTGCCAGTTGCTCTTTATCCTTGAAGGTGACATCCCTGATATGCATTTCGTCAACCAACAGGTCGTTCAAGAAACTAATCAGCAAATCCTTGCTGAATTCTTGTCCGAAGAGGCGTTTGAATCCCCAATCGGTGAAGGGGTTAATATATTTACCCATGGCAAAATATTGAGATAATTGATATCTGATGGCAAATTTACGATTTTTCTCTGAAAACTCCAAGAAAAAAATGCAAAAATTTGAAAAACCATAGAATTTACCTCTATTGAATAACAAAACTATCAACCACTTATGATTTGCAATCCGTCGTATAAAAAGGTTCGACTTATCAAACCTGGGGATTTGCAATCCCCCCTGTCGGAAACGATTTACATCTTTTTAATTGCCAAAAACTTGCACAATCCAAAAAATTGCCGTATCTTTGCGGATAAAGAAAGGAATAGGAGAAATGATTATGGCAAACAATGAATACAGAAAGCTGCCGGTAGGCATACAATCTTTCAATGTTATCAGAGAGGAAGGATACCTCTATGTTGATAAAACTGACATGATTTGGAAATTGGCGAACCAAGGTTTTAAGTATAATTACTTGAGCCGTCCTCGCCGATTCGGAAAATCTGTGCTTGTTGATACGCTCCAGGCTTACTTCGAAGGAAGAAAAGATCTCTTCGAAGGACTGAAAATCATGGAGCTGGAAAAAGATTGGAAACAGTACCCGGTAATTCGACTTGACATGAGCCGAGGGGGAGCTAATGCAAATGAAGTTAAGGCATATCTGGATCAAACGTTTGATGTTTATGAGCAATTATATGGCATCCATATTAAACCAACAGATTCACTGGGAAACCGCTTCGACCTCATCATCAAAACCGCCTATAAGCAAACAGGGCTCAAAGTCGCCATTCTCATCGATGAATACGACTCTCCTCTCCAGCACTCCTGGAAAACTCCCGAGCATGAGGGTTGCACAGACGTATATAGAAGCGTTTTTGCCATTCTGAAGGCTGACGATGCCTACCAGCGTTTCGTCTTCATCACGGGCATTACCAAGTTTACGCAGATTTCTCTTTTCTCGGTACTCAATAACCTGACCAATATCAGTTTCCTTCCAGAATATGCAGCCATCTGCGGTATCACAGAAGAAGAAATCGGACAGAACTTCAAGCCGGAACTGGAAAGAATGGCAGAAGTGAACGGCTGGACTTTGCAGCAAACCCATGATAATCTGAAGGATTACTACGACGGCTACCATTTCAGCAGAAGGAATATGGTGGACATCTACAATCCTTTCAGTCTCCTCAATGCACTTGATACACAAGACCTGAGCTGTTTCTGGGTTTCATCAGGCGCTACCTCCATGCTGCCGAAGTTTGTGGATAATATGGAGCTTCGCTTACGTAATTTCGAACATTGTCCAATCTTACGCAAAACGCTTGAGAGTTCTGATGTAATCAATGGTGGTGCCGAGCTTTTCCTCTATCAGACGGGCTACCTTACCATCAAAAGCAGCGATGAATTTGGTTACTTCCTCGGTTTTCCTAATCAGGAAGTGAAACAGGCTCTTTACGAGGTGGTTCTCCCCACGCTGACGATGCAATCTGAAAGCGATATCATCAGTCTGCAGAGTAGTCTGTACCGTCAATTGGGTACTGGTGAAATCGCTGATGCTATGAAAACATTGAAAGCATTGGTTGCCGACGTGCCTTACAGCAACAAGAAGCTTGCCTCAATGGATATGGAAGAGCGCTATAGACTCATCATCAGTACCATTCTGAATGCCATCGGACTGAAAGTAGAAGTAGAGCACATGCTTGCCACAGGAAGAATCGACCTCATAGCCCAGACTTCCCGCTACATCTACGTGATAGAACTGAAGCTGAGAAACAATGGCGGCAAGAAGGCTGCCATCCAGCAGATTCAAGAAAACAGATACCTGGAACCTTTCAAGGCTGACAAGCGAAAGGTGATAGGCCTCGGCATAGAACTGGACGAGGAAGGAAAAGGCATATTGGATTGGGGGATTACTTCATAGATTTTCCGTGCATAATCCGATGAATAATGACACACCCTCACAGAGGATAAAAAGGTGGATTTTCAGCAGAAAATCCACCTTTTACACTATATTCTCCGTTTTGTCCACCTCTTTTCCGTGTATTTTGTGTACTTTTGCGGCTGTGTATGAATCACAGCAGGAAGTAACTTCCAAAAGCTGCGGCTTCATGCTACCAGCAAATAACAAGCAACAAAATAAAAACAAGCCTAAGGAATAAACAATGAATAAGAAAAGACATTTTTTACTCTCGGCTGTGCTCGCCACAACATTGGCAGCCAACGCCCAAGTAACCATTCAGGTAGATGCCTCTAACCCAGGCGTCAAGGTTTCACCTAATTTATATGGTATCTTCTTCGAGGATATCAACCATGCTGCTGACGGCGGTCTCTATGCCGAACTCATCAGCAACCGCTCTTTCGAGGATGACGACAAGAATATTCCTACCTGGAAAACTGCGGCTCAGGAAGGTGCAAAAATCAATGCACAACTCATCAACAAGGGTTTGCTCAACAATGCACAGGGCAAGGCACTCCAATTGACTATCGCAGCCAAACCTGCTGCCACAGCCTCTCTCATCAACGAAGGCTTCTGGGGCATCAACGCCGTACAGGGCAGAACCTACAAGCTCTCTTTCTGGGCAAAGGGTAGCTACAAGGGCGGATTGAAGGCACGCCTCAGCAACGCCAAGGGCGACAAGGTGTATGCTGAAACATCCCTCAATGCCAAGGTAGGCAAGAAGTGGACCAAATATACAGCTGAACTTACAGCTAATGCCAACGATGCGAAGGCACAGTTTGAACTCGTAGCCGACGGAAAGGGTACCATCGTTCTCGACGTGGTTAGCCTCTTCCCTCCTACTTTCAAGAATCGCGAGAACGGTTTGCGCCCTGATTTGGCTCAGCTTCTCTATAACATCCATCCTAAGTTCGTCCGCTTCCCAGGCGGTTGCTACGTAGAGGGACAGGAGTCTCCTGAGAATGCTTTCCACTGGGAGAAGACCATCGGTCCTATCGAGGAACGTCCGGGGCATAAGAACGTAAACTGGCGCTACCGCACCAGCGACGGTATGGGATTCGATGAGTATCTTCAGCTTGCCGAGGATCTGAACGCCAAGCCTCTCTATGTAGTAAACGTAGGTTTGTGGCACGGCGGCATGACTCCGGTGGATAGCATCCAACCTTGGATTGACGAGTGCATGAATGCCCTGGAGTATGCCAACGGTCCTGTTACCTCCAAGTATGGTGCGCTGCGTGCCAAGAATGGTCATCCGGAACCATACAACATAGAGTATCTGGAGATTGGTAATGAGAACAACCAGCCGAATCCTGCGGCTCAGAGCGACCATTACTACGAGCGCTTCAAGAAGTTCAAGGATGCCGTATTGGCGAAATATCCAAAGATGCACCTCATCGGTAACGTGGTGGCTTGGGGCGATGACAACCCTAAGTGGGAAAGCAACGAGAGCGTAGAGCTGCTTGATGAGCACTACTACCGCAACCCAGCCTGGTTTGCAGAGAACTTCAACAAGTATGACAACTACAACCGCAAGGGCAGCGAGATTTATGTAGGCGAATATGCCGTAACCCAGGGCTTCGGCAATATGGGTTCGCTCGATGCAGCACTCGGTGAGGCTGTCTATATGATGGGCATCGAGAACAATTCTGATATTGTGACCATGGCATCCTACGCTCCTATCTTCGCCAACCTCAACAACCGTATGTGGGCACCGGATATGATTCAATATACATCTGATAAGGTATTCGGAACTCCATCCTACTACGTTCAGAACGTAATGGCGAACAACATCGGTACCCGTGTACTGAAGGTGAACCAGGAGAATCCATACAATTATGATCAGGCTCGTGTAAAGCCAGCCATCTGCCGTGTAGGTATGGGAACATGGGGCACCCAGGTTTCTTTCGAAGACAAGGGCTACAGCGATGAGAACGGCAAGGCGCTGCCAATGACCTTGCAGGAACTGCCTACCGATATCCATGGACAGTGGAAGACTGAGGGCAGCCTCATCAAGCAGACCAGCAACGAAGAAAGCTGCATCCGTCTGAACCCAGGCGAGATTACCAGCAACGGTTATATATATAAGGTACGCGCGAAGAAGGATGCCGGCAACGAGGGTTTCCTCATCATCTTCAACTACGTGGATAAGAACAACTACTGCTGGTTGAACCTTGGTGGCTGGAACAATACCCAACATGGTGTGGAGTCTATCGTGAATGGTGCCAAGAGCCAGGTGGCTACCTGCCCAGGTAAGATTGAAACCGGCAAGTGGTACGATATCGAGCTGAAGGCAGTAGGCGACAGCATCTTCGCCAAGTTGGATGGCAAGGAAGTATTCGCTACCAAGTTGAAGGCAAACACCCTTCCTGGCATCTTCTCTACAGCAACACTCGATGAGAAGACTGGCGAGGTAATCCTGAAGATTGCCAACACCAGTACCGAGCACACCACAGCGAAGATTAATCTTCAGGGCAAGGAGATCAAGAATGGCAAGCTCATCCGCCTTTCTGCCAAGAACGGTCTGGAGGAGAACACCATCGACAATCCTACCAACATCTATCCTGTAGAAAACTACGTAACTACAGAGAAGAATGGTGCTACGGTAGAGATTCCTGCCAGCTCGCTGAACATCATAAGATTAAAGTAAACAAGCTACATCCAGGGCATCAGCCCTGGATATACCCAATATATTGATACATTTTTTGAATAGTTGATAAGAAAGGTAGTTAGAAATGAAGAAGGCGACAATCTGCGTGATGCAGGTTGCCGCCTCGTTTTTTATCTATTGGCAAAAAATAATAAAAGCCTATATTGGCTCAAATCTGAATATAGGTTTCTTTATCATTTCGGGTTGAAGATACATTAACATATAGATAGGGTAATAGAGAATCTTGCCTACGACCTGCACATTGCCATTAGAGAAAACTATGGCACGAGGAATAGCGTACTCCTCATTGTTCATCACATTAGAGAGTGCATTATGACGTTTATAATCCTTGCCCGACTTGATTTCTATCGGCAAGACCTTACCTCTATCTTCTATAACAAAGTCCAGTTCCCCCTGCTTCTTATTATTGAAATAATAAAGATTATAACCGTGAGCACGTAATTCTTGCGCTGCAAAATTCTCATAAATGGCTCCATAGTTGATTTCTGTCGTACCCGTAAGTAAGTCCATCGCTATATTGGCCGCATACTGGCTTGCCAACAACCCCACATCGTTCATGAACAACTTAAATAAATTGCGCTGTTCACCAAGTTTTAAAGGCAAGCGAGGTTCTTCTACATTATAAGTAGGGAGCGCCACACCAGCATCGGCTAGCCATAAGAAAGAATTTCTGTAACGCTCAAATTTTGCCTTTTCATTTAATGCCTTCAAAATAAAACGCTTGTTCTTGGCATTCAGTTCAGAAGGTATCAAGTCGAATATATCTTTGATATACAGCTTGTTCTTTGGGTCATACTTGGCTATATCCTTTCCGTAGAGGTGCATGATTTCTCGTTGTGCCTCACGCACTATCTGTAAATTATTCGTATTAATATACTTTTGGACAGCCTCAGGCATTCCTCCGACAATGAGATAAAGATGAATGAGATCATTCAGCTTATTATGCACAACCTCATCCACCACCTTGCATTGCTCATAGCACTCCTTGACATGAGCCATTACTCCAGTACTCATCCCTACAGCCTCTGCAAATTCCTCAAAATCGAGAGGAAACATCTCTTTTTCTGCCATATAACCAACAGGTACACTACGGATATCCTTCAACTCTACCCCTAACAATGAGCCACTCATTACATAGCGATAGCTACCCTCTTCTACCAGGAATTTGATGGCAGTAACCATCTCCGGACATTCCTGCACCTCATCAAAGAATATCAGAGTTGTGCCTGGAATAAGTTTTTTCTCAGCCAAGGCAGAAAGGCGCAGGAGGATTTCCTTAGCATCAGAAGGAGACTTAAAAGCCTCTCTATACTTAGGATTATTGAGGAAATTGAACTCCACTACATCCGCAAAGCATTCCTTTCCAACCTTCCGGATAGCGAAGGTTTTACCTACCTGGCGAGCGCCTGAAACAAGAAGAGCTTTTTTCTCCACTTCGAAGAAATTGCGTAAATAACTGTATATCTTTCTGTTAAGCATATCTATATTACTTTTTCTTACCATAATTTATAGGCTTTACGGAACTTTTCCAACCTATTTTAGACTAGAAAAAGGAGCTTTTCCAACCCTTTTTGGTATATTTTCTGCCACTTTTCCAACTTCTAGCCGCTGCAAAGATACCATTTTTTTCCGAAACTCCTCTATTTAAACAAGAATATTTTCTCTAAATATCACCAATCAAAATAATTTTGAAAAATCTGTCGTTTAATTAGCTGAAAACATAATTGAAGAGCAGGAAGATGCTCAGAATATAGAGCGTAAGATTCAGATCCTTGAACTTACCCACCATCATCTTGATGAGCACATAACTCAGGATTCCGAGACAGATGCCATCGGCGATGCTGTAGCAGAGCACCATCGTAATCATCGTGATGAAGGCTGGGAATGATTCTGAAATATCCTCCAACTCAATCTTCTTGAACGAATCAATCATCAATACACCCACCATTACCAGGGCACCACTGGTGGCTGCACTCGGAATCAGGAGGAAGATTGGAGCCAGGAAGATGCTCAGGATAAACATCAAACCCACAAAGAAAGATGTCAAGCCCGACTTACCGCCCTCGGCAACGCCCGAAGCACTCTCCACATAAGTAGTAATGGTAGAGCTACCCAAAAGGGCACCGGCTGTAGTACCGATGGCATCACTCATCATCGCCTCCTTTACGCCCGGAATCTCTCCCTTCTCATTCTCCTTGACACCGAGCTTGGAAACCAATCCCAGCACCGTTCCGATGGTATCGAAGATGTTGACAAGCAACAGGGAGAAAACCACCATGAACATCTTAGGAGTAAAGAAGCCAGTGAAATCGAACTGGCAGAAGATAGGAGCAATGCTGTGAGGGGTAGATACCGGCA
>ERZ1034876.711-NODE-711-length-16784-cov-8.451491_pt1 | contig 16784 bp, 13 predicted proteins | sample MGYA00520698_ERZ1034876 | MGnify/ENA primary metagenome ERZ1034876 (study PRJEB33766, sample SAMN09781723) | gut metagenome | biome: gut microbiome | host: Homo sapiens | place: Madagascar | study: EMG produced TPA metagenomics assembly of the PRJNA485056 data set...
TCGGCATGTTCCAATCCTCTCAAAAACAGGTAGGAACAAAACCCAGGACGCTTCAGGTGCAGTCGGTGCATAAAAACCACTCTTACGACCGCACCACCTACACCTCAGGCGACGCATTCGGGCTCAAACACGCAAAACTGTCGCCACCAGGTGCAGTCGGTAACGTGATGAGCTTGGATCGCAGATTTGGATCGCAGATAACGGCCGGGTTCACGCAAACGATTGGGAACGCCTTGGCTGACCACCCGACCGCAGACCGAAACGCCCAACCCGATGAATGTGTGGAAAGCTCGGCTTTGAGACGCTGATCAGGCCCGCACGTCTGACCGGTGGTAGACATGGTGTGGATGGAAAAAATGATTGGCTCGCATGCATTGCTGGCATCTTCTGTGTCTTTTTGTTAACTGAGAACCAACATCCGCGGGTTTTTAGCACACCGATGTTGTTGATTTCTGAGGCGAGTGTTGTGTGCGGGCCTCGTGCGCCACCTGAGGGAAGCCGAGAATTCGCCGAAAAGTCTGAATTCAACGAATCTGTCCCATTTCTACTTGCGGACATCGCGTCAGCAAGTAATCTTGATATCAAGATAATTAAGTGTGTGCGCAACAGTGGAGGAGGGGCCATGGCATCCGTGAACTCATTCGGAGCACAAACCACCCTGAGCGTTGATTCTCAGGACTACACGATTTACTCGCTTGACGCGGTCGATGGCCTCGACAAGCTTCCGTACTCGCTGAAGGTTCTTGCAGAAAACCTGTTGCGCACCGAAGACGGAGCAAACATCACTGCCGAGCACATCAAAGCGCTCGCATCGTGGGATCCGGACGGTGAGCCTGACACCGAAATCCAGTTCACCCCTGCGCGCGTCATCATGCAGGATTTCACCGGCGTTCCCTGCATCGTGGACCTCGCAACGATGCGTGAAGCAGTTGCTGACCTCGGTGGCGACCCGACTCTGATTAACCCACTGGCCCCCGCTGAAATGGTCATCGACCACTCCGTTCAGATTGACGTTGCCGGCACCTCAATCGCATTCGAACGCAATGTTGAACGCGAATACGAACGCAACCAGGAACGCTACCAGTTCCTCCGCTGGGGGCAGGGTGCATTCGACAACTTCCGCGTTGTCCCGCCGTCAACCGGCATCGTTCACCAGGTCAACATCGAGCACCTCGCCCGCACGGTTTTCGTCAAGGATGAAGCCGACGGCTCGAAGATGGCCTACCCCGACACCTGCGTCGGCACTGACTCGCACACCACAATGGTCAACGGTCTCGGCGTGCTTGGCTGGGGCGTCGGTGGTATTGAAGCCGAAGCAGCCATGCTTGGCCAGCCTGTTTCGATGCTGATTCCGCGTGTTGTTGGCTTCAAGCTGAAGGGTGAAATCCCCGCTGGCGCAACCGCCACCGATGTCGTGCTCACGATTACGCAGATGCTGCGCGCACACGGAGTCGTCGGCAAGTTCGTCGAGTTCTACGGCAGTGGCGTGGGCGCAGTTCCGCTCGCGAACCGCGCAACGATCGGCAATATGTCGCCGGAGTTCGGCTCCACCGCCGCCATCTTCCCAATCGACGAGGTCACGCTTGACTACCTGCGCCTGACGGGTCGGAGCGAAGAATCGATTGCCCTCGTTGAGGCATACGCGAAGAAGCAGGGTCTCTGGCACGATCCTTCACGCGAAGCCCGCTATTCCGAATACCTTGAACTCGATCTGTCGACGGTTGTTCCGTCGATTGCAGGCCCGAAGCGCCCGCAGGACCGTATCGAGCTGTCGGACTCGAAAGATATGTTCGAAAAGACGATCGGCACCTATGCGCCGGACGGTCCGCGTGAGGATGTTGAGTTGATGCTGGCCGATGGGACGAAGACTCGCCTGAACCACGGTGATGTGGTGATCGCGTCGATCACTTCGTGCACGAATACGTCGAACCCATCGGTCATGTTGGCTGCCGGTCTGCTGGCACGTAACGCTGTGAAGCGTGGTCTGACGTCGAAGCCGTGGGTGAAGACTTCCCTGGCACCCGGTTCCAAGGTTGTCACCGACTACTATGAGAAGGCAGGCCTCTGGGACGACCTTAATGCTCTGGGCTTCAACCTGGTTGGCTATGGGTGCGCCACCTGTATCGGTAACTCTGGCCCGCTAGCTCCCGAGGTTTCTGCTGCGGTGAACGACAACGACCTCGCTGTCGTGTCGGTTCTGTCGGGCAACCGTAACTTCGAAGGTCGCATCAACCCCGACGTGAAGATGAATTACCTGGCGTCCCCGCCACTTGTCATCGCCTACGCGTTAGCTGGCACGATGGACTTCGACTTCGAGAATGATCCGCTGGGAATCGACCCCGCAGATGGTTTAGAAGTCTATCTGCGCGATATCTGGCCGGACGCCGACGAAGTACAAAAAACAATCGACGCGTCGATCAACCGCTCCATGTTCGAAAACGACTACGCGGATGTCTTCGCTGGCGATGAACGCTGGTGCTCTCTGAACACCCCCGAAGGCCATGTTTTCGCATGGAACGAAGAATCCACCTACGTGCGTAAGCCCCCGTATTTCGAGGGCATGAGCCTGGAGCCTGCTCCAGTCTCGGATATCGAAGGTGCTCGCGTTCTGCTGAAGCTCGGCGACTCGGTGACAACCGACCACATTTCGCCGGCTGGCGCTTTCAAGCCGGAAACCCCCGCGGGGCAGTACCTAATGAGCCACGGAGTCGAGCGCAAGGACTTCAACTCCTACGGTTCTCGCCGAGGCAACCATGAGGTCATGATCCGCGGTACGTTCGCAAATATCCGTATTCGTAACGAGATGCTTCCCGGTGTTGAAGGCGGTTTCACGAAGAACTTTGCTCGCCCGGGTGCACCGGTTTCAACCGTGTATGACGCCAGCGTCGACTATCGCGCCATGGGCACACCCCTCGTTGTCCTCGGTGGCAAGGAATACGGTTCTGGCTCGTCGCGTGACTGGGCAGCAAAGGGAACCTCGTTGCTCGGCGTGAAGGCCGTGATCGCTGAATCCTTTGAACGTATTCACCGCTCGAACCTCATCGGTATGGGTGTCTTGCCCTTGCAGTTCCCCGAAGGGCAGACGCGTGACTCTTTGGGATTGACCGGTGATGAGGTCTTCTCAATCCACGGTGTCACCGCTTTGAATGAGGGCGTAACCCCGCAGGCTCTGACGGTCGAAGCCCTGCGCGAAGACGGTACCTCCGTTACCTTCGATGCGCGTCTGCGTATCGATACGCCCGGTGAGGCTGACTACTACCGACACGGTGGCATCCTGCAGTACGTTCTGCGGGGCCTCGCTCAGCGTGACTAATAAAGAACACGCGCGGTAAGACGGGTGGGGAGACACAAGGAAGAATTCCATTGCACTGACGAAATCGTGCGTGGAGCTATGGAGCGCGTGTCCAGCCTGCTCGTGGCAAGGACGATAAGTGACGCCCCCGCTATACATTCCGCGCCGGAACCGCTTACTACTTCGTTTTCTTTCAACGGCTAATACTGCGGATAAAGAATGCCTGATTGATGGCACGCCACCCTACGTTACTGTGCGCTACCGAGTTGGTAGTCGCTATTCAAGGTTGTGCGAGTGAATTATTCACGAGGCCTGGAGGCCGCATACCACGCTGCACCGACGATGCCGGCGGTATTACGAAGCTCAGCCGGGACCATTTTCGTCTTCAGATCAAGTAGCGGCATGAACTTCGCGTGGTTCTTCGAGACGCCACCGCCGACCACGAACAGGTCGGGGCTGAACAACATTTCAACGTGACTGTAGTACTTCTGAAGGCGCTTCGCCCACTTCTTCCACGACAGATCCTGAAGCGTCTTCTGACCGGACGAGGCGCGGGTCTCGGCGTCGTGGCCGTCGATCTCAAGGTGGCCGAGCTCAGAGTTGGGGACGAGCTTGCCGTCCATAATCAGAGCCGAACCGATGCCTGTACCGAGCGTCGTTACAATGACCAGACCCGGGACGTTCTTCGCAGCACCGTATACGACCTCTGCCAGACCAGCAGCATCAGCGTCGTTGAGTGGAACAACCGTGCGACCAAGGTGCTTTTCCATCAGCTCAATGACATTCACACCAACCCACGACTCATCCAGATTCGCCATAAAAGGAATAACGCCGTGAATCACTGGAGCTGGGAAGGTAATACCGACAGGAATATCGGAGGCAACCTCAAGACCTTCAAGAAGCTGACGGCATACATCAGCAACTGCATTAGGGGTTGCAGGCTTGGGTGTTTCAATGCGAATACGTTCGCCGATGAACTCACCAGTCTCCAGGTCGACCAGCGCTGCTTTCACGCCAGATCCACCAATATCGATTCCACATCCAACGGTCGTCATTGTGCGAATGATCCCTTCCGAAACATCATTGTTCGACTCAGTCGATATCATATCGTAGCGCCGAGCAACAAGGCCACGCGAACAGTTACGTCCGCGCGGCCTCGTCGATCAGCAAAATGTGCCAGCCTCAGGCTTACGGAAGAGTCAAAATTTCCGCACCGGCTTCGGTGACAACGATGGTGTGCTCAAACTGAGCAGTACGTGAACGGTCAGCGGTCACAACGGTCCAGTTATCGTCCCACTGCTCCCAATCAATGCCACCAAGGGTCAACATCGGCTCAATCGTGAAGACCATTCCGGGCTCCATCATCGTCGAATATGCGGGTGCGGCATCGTAGTGAGGAACAATCAGACCGGAGTGGAAGGCCTCGCCTACACCGTGCCCCGTGTAATCGCGGATCACGCCGTAGTCGAAACGCTTCGCATAACGTTCAATGACGCGACCGATCACGTTGATTTCACGACCCGGACCAACAGCCTTAATGCCACGCATCATCGCTTCATGCGTGCGTTCAATCAGAAGGTGCGATTCCTCGTCGACCTTGCCAACCTCGAACATCGCGCAGGTATCACCGTGAACACCATCAACATAGGCGGTGATATCAACGTTCACGATGTCGCCTTCTTCCAACGGGCGATCGTCGGGAATACCGTGGCAGATGACCTCGTTGATCGACGTGCACAGAGCCTTCGGGAAACCCATGTACCCCAAGCATGACGGGTAGGCATTGTTGTCAATGAGGAACTCGTGGCCAATACGGTCGAGTTCGTCGGTCGTCACGCCCGGTGCGACGCTCTTGCCCACAGCCTCCAGAGCTTGAGCAGCAATACGGCCCGCGTGACGAATACGCTCGATCGTTGACACGTCCTTAATATCCGACGCAGTCACGCGCTCTGGACCCTCATGGAACATGTATTCAGGACGATCAATATGAGATGGGACTAAACGAACAGGGGAGATAGTTCCCGGTTTCAAGGTTCCAAGTGGCGCACGCTTGGCTAAATCAGATGCATGAGTCATAGCAATAAGACTAGTCCTTTCGTTCACCTCGGGCAGATGGCCAGGCGATGAGGCTCCTTTATGACGCTGACTGAGCAGATAACGAAGATATGAACCCAGCGTGAGTGACCCCATGTGGACGACAACGCAGTATCTTGCAGGCTCGGACTATCATGGCAGGGCATATAGTGCGTTCAAAACGAGACCTAATTGGAGGAAACAGGACATGGCCCAGGAAGCTCCTGACCTCAATCCACTGGATAGCGTAGCCGTCGACGCCCTCGTCACAGCTGCACTTTCAGATATTGAAGCCGCATCTTCACTTCAAGAACTCAAGGCCACAAAGCAAGCGATCCTTGGCGACAACGCCCCGCTGGTCGCAGCCAACCGCATCATCGGTTCCCTCGACCCCACAGACCGTGGCGCTGCAGGTAAGAACCTCGGTGGCGCTCGTGGCCAGATTTCGAAGGCTCTCGCCGCCCGTCAAGAGGTGCTTGAAGCTGAGAACGAGGCACGTGTTCTTCGCGAAGAATCCGTCGATGTGACTGCCGGTGGGCATCGCACGGTGACGGGTGCGCGTCACCCGATCGAGACTCTGATTGAAGAGATCGAAGATGTGTTTACATCCATGGGTTGGGCTATCGCTGAAGGCCCCGAAGTTGAACACGAATGGTTTAACTTCGACTCCCTGAACTTCGACATCGACCACCCGGCTCGTCAGATGCAGGACACGTTCTACGTTGACGGCACTTCTGCTGGTGGTCAGAACGCCGATGATGGGCACCTCGTGATGCGTACTCACACGTCGCCGGTGCAGTCGCGTGCCATGCTTGACCGCGGTGTCCCGCTGTACGTCGCATGCCCGGGCAAAGTGTTCCGTTCTGATGCTCTCGACGCGACGCACACCCCGGTCTTCCACCAGGTCGAAGGTTTGGCTGTTGATAGGGGTCTGACCATGGCGCACCTGAAGGGCGTGCTCAATCACTTTGCTCAGGCAATGTTCGGTCCCGAAGCGAAGGCGCGCCTGCGCCCGTCGTTCTTCCCCTTCACTGAGCCCAGCGCCGAACTTGATATTTGGTTCCCACAGAAGAAGGGTGGCGCCGGCTGGATTGAAGTCGGTGGTTGCGGCATGGTGAACCCCAACGTTCTCAGGGCAAACGGAATCGACCCGGAGGTCTACACCGGTTTCGCATTCGGTATGGGTATTGAACGCACCCTCATGCTCCGCCACGGAATTGCTGACATGCACGACATCGTTGAAGGCGACGTTCGTTTCAGCCAGCAGTTCGGTTTGATTGGAAAGGGACACTGACATGCCAATGGTTCCGATTTCTTGGCTCGCCGATCACGTCGAGGTCCCCGCTGATCTTGATGCCGCGCAGCTTGCAGCAGCGCTCGTGAAAGTTGGTCTGGAAGAAGAAGCAATCCACCCCGCAAAGGTCACCGGTCCACTGGTTGTTGGCAAGGTTCTGACCCTGGTGAAGGAAACTGCCTCCAACGGCAAGACTGTCAATTACTGTCGCGTCGACGTTGGTCAGTACAACGACAAGCCGGGTACCGGTAAGGAACCTTCGGATCTGCCAAGCCGTGGCATCATCTGCGGTGCTCACAACTTCGTTGAGGGCGATCTCGTTGTTGTTTCCCTGCCCGGTGCAGTGCTTCCCGGCGATTTCGCGATTGCAGCGCGTAAGACCTACGGTCACATTTCCGATGGCATGATTTGCTCCGCCCGCGAACTGGGATTGGGTAACGATCACGATGGCATCATCGTGTTGCCGAAGTACTTCCCGGATCGCAAGATCCCTGCTCCGGGTTCTGACCTGCTCGGTTTCCTCGGCTTGGGTGAAGAGACTCTTGAGATCAACGTGACCCCTGACCGCGGTTACTGCTTCTCAATGCGCGGTGTCGCACGCGAATTCGCGCACTCGACGGGTGCGAAGTTCACGGATCCCGGTCTGGTTGGAAACCTCGTCGCTTCGGTGCCCCAGGCAACCGCTGACGGATTCGAGGTGCGTATCGCAGACGACGCGCCGATTCACGGTAAGCCCGGTGCGGACCGTTTTGTCACCCGCATTGTTCGTGGCGTGAACCCCTCGGCTCCCAGCCCGCGTTGGATGGTCGAGCGTCTCGAAGCAGCAGGAATGCGTAGCGTCTCCCTGGCCGTTGACATCACCAACTACGTGATGCTCGACCTTGGGCAACCAATGCACGCCTACGACCTGAATGCTCTTGAAGCTCCGATCGTTGTCCGTCGCGCACGCGCCGGTGAGCGTCTGACCACGCTGGATGAGGTTGATCGGCAACTGGATCCGCAGGACCTGCTGATCACGGATTCTCCGAACGGTGAAGGATCACGCATTATCGGCATGGCCGGTGTTATGGGTGGCCAGTATTCGGAGGTCGAGGATTCCACGACGGATATTCTCCTCGAAGCCGCTCACTTTGATGCGGTGTCGGTCGCCCGTACCGCACGTCGTCACCACCTGCCGTCTGAAGCGTCGAAGCGCTTCGAACGTGGCACTGATCCCCAGCTTGCTCCTGTCGCAGCTCAACGAGCTGTTGACCTGCTGGTTGAGTACGGCGGGGGAACGGCAGATGCAGCAGTGTCCGACTTCAACGAAGTCGCGCCGGCCTCGTCAATTCGTTTCCCGTACACCGATGCCGCCCGCTTGATCGGCGTCGACTACTCGAAGGAACGCGTTGAGGAGCTTCTCACTGAAATTGGTTGCGCGCTCGACGAAATCGAAGATGGAATCTTCAACGTGACCGTTCCGACGTGGCGTCCCGACCTGACCGGTTCTGCCCACCTAGTCGAGGAAATTGCGCGTCTTGACGGTTTCGACACTATTCCGTCGATTCTGCCGTCGGCTCCTGCCGGTGCTGGTTTGACTGAAGCTCAGCAGGCGCGTCGTCACGTTTCTGCGTCGCTTGCAGCTTCTGGTTTGGTTGAGGTTCTCAGCTATCCGTTCGTTTCGGATTCCTTCGATCGTCAGCGCCTCGCCGAGGGCGATGACCGTCGTCAGGCTCTGAAGCTTCGTAACCCGCTTGCTGATGATGCACCTCTGTTGCGCACCTCGATCATTGACACCTTGCTTGACACTGCCGGACGCAACGTTGCACGCGGTAGCGACCGTGTGGCGCTGTTTGAAACCGGACTTGTTGTTCGCCCTGCAGGCACAGTTCCTGCCGATCTTCTGAGCGCTGAACAGCGCCCGACTTCTGAGGAACTTGCTGGACTGCGTGCTGGCACTCCTGCTCAGCCGTGGCATGTGGGTGTTGTCCTTGCCGGTCGCGCCTCGGCTTCGCCGGTTGTCGAGCCTGCTCGCACGTTCGCATGGTCGGATGCTCTTGAAACGGTCGAGAATATTGCGTCTCTTCTGGGCGTTCGCATTGAGGTCACTCGCGCGTGGGATGCCGACTACAAGAAGGTGCCCGGTCCGCTGATGCCTGAACCTGCATCGGATCCGGCTGATGTTGCTCCGTGGCATCCGGGCCGTGTTGCTCGCGTATTCGTCCGCCACGGTCGCGATCTGATTGATATCGCGATGGCTGGCGAGCTCCACCCCGGCGTGTGCACGTCGTTTGGCTTGCCGGCCCGTTCGTGCGCCGCAGAGATTGATCTGTCTGCTCTGATTGAGGCGATGAGCGGTGAGCCGACGCAGGTGAAGCCCGTCTCGACCTACCCGATTGCGAAGGAAGACATCGCTCTTGTTGTGTCGAAGTCGATCCCTGTTGCTCGCGTCGAGCAGGTTGTTCGCCAGGGCGGGGGAGCGTTGCTTGAAGAAGTCACGCTGTTCGACATCTTCGAATCCGAGGCACTTGGCGCTGACGTTCGCTCGCTGGCGTTCGCTCTGAAGTTGCGTGCGCCGGATCGCACGCTGAGTGCCGACGAGGTTCGTGAGGTTCGCGAAAATGTCGTTGCGAAGGCGGGCAAGGTGCTGGGAGCACAGTTGCGCTCCTAGTTAACGAGGCCCCTGACGGGCCACGATGACCGATAGGACAGTCGGGCTGTAGTCCGCGCCTTGTGTATCTTGACTCAGTACGAGATGCCAGCGCGACTCCAGCCCGGCTTTCTGTCACACTTATAGCTATGCATATCCTTGTCACTGCCTCTTCAAAGCATGGTTCAACGAACGAAGTTGCCGACGCGATTGCGAGGCGACTCGAAGATGCCGGTCATACGGCTGATCGCATCGCGCCGGAGGATGTTATTTCTGTTGACGCTTATGACGCTGTGATTTGCGGTTCGGCTGTTTATATCCTGCAGTGGATGGATGAAGCGCACGATTTCATGGATCGTTTTAGCGCCCAGCTTGAAAACAAGCCCGTGTGGGCATTCTCGGTTGGTATGAATGGTGTTCCGAAGCATGCCCCTCAGGATCCGACTCGTATCGGCCCGCTTCTGACTCGCGTCAGTGCTATTGATCTTCATTCTTTTGCTGGTCGCTACACCCCATCGTTGCTTTCGTTGCGTGAACGCTCGGTTGCACGTCTTGCCGGTGTTGTGGAAGGCGATTTCCGTGACTGGGATGAGATCAACGAGTGGACTGATTCGATTCTGAAGGAGCTCGAACAGCGCTGATTTTTGCGCCTCGCACCATTGTGTAATTTATGCATAGTTGTGTATAATCATGCATATGGGAGATCGAAGCACACAAACGCCCGCTGCGCGGCGTGAAGCAATTCGTTCAATTCTTGCTAGCGGATCAATCGGTTCGCAAAAGGATCTTCGCGATCTGTTGTGTGAGCAAGGTATTGACGTTACTCAGGCAACTCTGTCGCGCGACCTTGTCGATATGCGTGCGACAAAGATTCGTGTGGCTGACGGCACTCGCATCTACTCCGTTCCCGATATTGATGGGGGAGCAACCCACGAAGGCGAAGCTGGACATGAACGCTTGCAGAAATGGTGCCAGTCGATCCTCGTTACCTCAATCCTTGTCGACCATCAGCTGGTGCTCAGGACAACGGTTGGGGCCGCCAATCTCTTGGCGTCAGCTATCGATGCTGTTCGTCTTGACGCGGTTGCGGGAACAATCGCGGGCGACGACACAATCCTTGTGATTTGTCGATCTTCTGAAGATGCGCAGCAAACGCAGTCGTACCTGATGGATCTTGCTGAACCCGGATCTTCCACTCACTGAGCCCACACTTTTCTTATTCACTCCACTCTCACACTTTCATCAGAGAAGGAATACAACATGACAGAGCACAAGGACCGCGTTGTCCTCGCATACTCGGGTGGTTTGGACACCTCCGTTGCTATTGGTTGGATCGGTGAACAGACCGGTCGCGAGGTCGTTGCGGTTGCAGTTGACGTGGGGCAAGGCGGCGAAGACCTCGAGGTCATCCGCCAGCGCGCACTCGACTGCGGTGCGGTGGAAGCCTACGTCGCAGACGCTCGCGACGAGTTCGCCAACGAATACTGCATGCCGGCACTGAAGGCGAATGCCCTCTATGAAGGTAAGTACCCGCTGGTTTCAGCTCTGTCCCGTCCCGTGATCGCCAAGCACCTAGTGAAGGCTGCGCGCGAATTTGGCGCACACACTGTTGCTCACGGTTGCACAGGCAAGGGTAACGACCAGGTGCGTTTCGAGGTTTCGATTACGTCGATGGCCCCCGACATGGACTGCATCTCGCCGGTTCGTGACCTTGCGCTGACGCGTGACGTTGCTATCGAATACGCCGAGAAGCACCACCTGCCGATCGAAACGACGAAGCATAACCCGTTCTCGATCGACCAGAACGTGTGGGGTCGAGCAATCGAAACTGGCTTCCTTGAAGACCTGTGGAACGCGCCGACCAAGGACGTCTACGTTTACACCGATGATCCGACTTACCCGCCGCTTCCGGATGAGGTCGTCATTTCCTTCGAAAAGGGCATCCCAGTAGCCATTGACGGTCGCGCAGTCACCCCGCTTGAAGCAATCCAAGAGCTGAACCGCCGTGCAGGCGCTCAAGGCATCGGTCGTATTGACATGGTCGAAGATCGTCTGGTTGGCATCAAGTCACGTGAGATTTACGAGGCCCCCGGTGCTCTCGCTTTGATCGAAGCACACCAGGCTCTGGAATCCGTCACCCTCGAACGCATGCAGCGCCGCTACAAGCGTGGTCTTGAGCAGGTGTGGGGTGAATTGGTCTATGAAGCCCAATGGTACTCACCGTTGAAGAAGTCCATGGATGCGTTCATTGAAGATACTCAGCAGTATGTGACCGGTGATATTCGTATGGTTCTGCACGGTGGCCGTGCAACTGTGAACGGACGGAGTTCGGAGGCCTCGCTGTATGACTTCAACCTGGCAACCTACGAGACTGGCGATAGCTTCGATCAGTCCTCGTCGCGTGGATTCATTGATATCTACGGTCTGCAGTCGAAGCTTGCGGCTGCTCGTGACGTCCGTCTGGGTAACTCGCAAGGATACTGAGCAGACGCTCGTCTGGTCAGACAAACACTGATATGCACGTGTGCCCAAGGTCAATTTCCTTGGGCACACGTGTTTTCTTTATCTAAGTGTGCCCAATGGACACCGGAGCATGGCACGTTCTTTCGCTAGAGTGGTCACGATGAAAGAGTCGGTTGAGTTTCTACGCAGGTATAGAGCGAAGACGACGCCTGAGCGTCGAGCCTTAGATATCGTCACCATTGCAATCTTCTTTCTAGGATTCGCAGGCCAAGGCGTACGTAATATCGTTGGCTTCTACGGGTCTTCCGTTGTCATGGTGACACTATTCGTTGCTTTGGCGTATCTGATGCATCTCAATCAGATTCGTTTCACACAGGCTGCGTATCCACTTGCCACACTGCTGTTCGTCATGTGGTGCGCTTTATCGGTCATATGGTCGCAATATCCGCATTATTCTGCGATGTTTGCCGTCGTGACAATCGGCGTGACTCTTACAGGTTTGGCGATTTCTGCCTGCTACACGTTTACGGAAACAGCGAATCTTCTCATCGTTTCGTTCAAGGTCATTCTGATTGTTTCCTACGCTCTTGAGCTGTTCACAGCTCTTATCTGGAAACAGCGCTTAGCTCCGATTCCAATGATCCGTGCTGGGGAATACGTGCCCGATATGTCCTATTGGGTTTATGGAGATCTTTTTAATGGCGGCCCTATTCAAGGCTTCCCCGGCAACCGGAATCCGCTTGCGTTTATTGCGTTGCTGTTGATTCTCTGTTTGCTTGTCAAATGGATGTCAACGTATAAAAACACGACGTCAACGATTATCTGGCTGATCATTTCGATTGTGACAATCGCTCTGACGCGTTCAGGAACGGTCACCGTCGCGGTCATCATCTGTATGGCGATCGCAATGTCCTTCGGTTTGGTAAAGTCGGTGACGCGTCCTCATCGTCCCGCCTTGATTTCTTTGATTACCTCGCTGACTCTGACAGGAGCGGTGATCGCACTGTTTAACCGTTTGGCGATCACTGACTTCCTTGGTCGTTCCCCTGATTTTTCAGGTCGCGGTGACATCTGGAAGGCGCTTGTTCCCATGTGGAGCCAGCATCCGATTCTCGGATGGGGCTTCACCATTGGCTATCAGGATGATGTGCCCGTTTTTTCGAATTTCATTCGTCGCGGTGATGGAACTCCGACAACTCAGGCTCACAACTCGTTTATCGAGGCCCTTTTCCAGACAGGCATTATCGGAGTCTCAATTCTGAGCGTCGCCGTTGCGACGGTATTCTTCGGCACGTTCATTTACGCTGTGCGCCATATCGATGAATCCCGCAGGGTTGTAATGCCAGCAATGATTGCGTCGGCATTAATTATTCAGTCGACGGTTGAATCCCGCCTTTTGTTTGAAGGCAACTGGATTCTTTTTGTCATCTTGGCAGCGTGGGTGGCGAAGAAACAACCGTTTGCTTCACTGTTTGCAAAATATGGTCCCTTTAAACGTCTCGCGAATTGGAGTTTGTCGCGAGGGCAAGGAATGATGAACCCGTGACTTCACAAGAGACAACAACACCGACCGCTTTGTGGGGTGGCCGCTTTTCCGGTGGTCCCGCGCAGGCGCTCGCAGCCCTTTCAGTTTCTACCCATTTCGATTGGCGTCTAGCGCATGTGGACATTGCTGGTTCTCATGCCCACGCTGACGCGCTGTACGAGGCTGGCCTCTTAAGCGATGATGAAATCGATGCGATGCATACAGCGTTAGCGCAATTGGATGCCGATGTCGCGTCGGGTGCGTTTGCTCCATCGTCGGACGATGAGGATGTCCATACGGCACTTGAGCGTGGTTTGCTTGAGCGCGCGGGTAGTGAGCTTGGCGGAAAGTTGCGTGCGGGGCGTTCGCGTAATGATCAGATTGCAACATTGATCCGCATGTACCTGCGTGACGAGACGCGCCATATTGCGAGCCTCGTTCTGGATGTTGCGGACGCGATTATGTCGCAGGCTGAACGTGCTGGTGACGCTGTTATGCCGGGGCGTACTCATATGCAACACGCACAACCCGTTTTGCTGGCGCATCATCTGATGGCACACGCCTGGCCTCTGATTCGCGACGTTGAACGTTTTGCCGATTGGGATAAGCGTGCCGCGATTTCTCCCTATGGTTCGGGCGCTCTGGCAGGTAATACTCTCGGCATGGATCCGCAGGCTGTTGCTCGTCAGCTCGGCTTTGATGATTCGGTGGAGAATTCGATCGATGGAACCGCGTCGCGTGACATCGTTGCGGAGTGCTCTTTTATCCTTGCGATGATCGGCGTTGATATCTCTCGGCTCAGCGAAGAAATCATCATATGGAACACCAAAGAATTTGACTACGTGACTCTCGATGATTCCTTCTCAACAGGATCATCGATCATGCCTCAGAAGAAGAATCCCGATGTGGCTGAACTCGCCCGCGGTAAGGCTGGTCGCCTGATCGGTGATCTGATGAGCCTATTGACGGTACTCAAGGGCATCCCGCTGGCATACGATCGCGATCTTCAAGAAGACAAAGAACCGGTCTTCGATCAGCTGGATACGCTTGATGTTTTGCTGCCCGCTGTGTCGGGAATGGTGGAAACGATGACCCTTAACTTGGAGCGCATGGCGGAGCTCGCACCTCAGGGATTCTCGCTTGCCACGGACATTGCAGAGTGGCTTGTGCGTAGGGGAGTGCCCTTCCGTAGCGCGCACGAAATCTCTGGAGCTTGCGTCAAGATGGCAGAGCGACGTGGCGTCGAGCTTGCTGATCTGAGCGATGAAGAATTGACCTCGGCCTCGTCGCATCTGACCCCGGATGTCCGCGAAGTCCTGAACGTCGTAGGATCTGTATCCGCGCGACTTGGGAAGGGCGGAACTGCTCCTGTTCGCGTTGAGGAACAACGACAAGCACTTGCTGTCCGTATTTCTGGATGCCGTGAGTGGGCATCCACCCCAACCCGCTAAGATAGCCTCGGCTGCTTCGAGCCGAAATGGAAGGAATTGAAAGTGACCGACATTCTGGATGACCTCCAGTGGAGGGGTCTCATCGCCCAGCACACCGACATTGATGCTCTTCGCGAGCACCTGAACGCCGGGCCGGTCACCTTTTATTGTGGTTTCGATCCGACCGCAGCTTCTCTGCACCACGGACACCTTGTTCAAATTCTTCTGATGCGTCACCTGCAGCTGGCCGGTCATAAGCCACTCGCACTTGTTGGTGGGGCAACCGGTCAGATTGGCGATCCGCGTCAATCGGGTGAGCGTCAGCTACAGCCGACCGAGGTCGTTCGCGGTTGGGCAGACAATCTGCGCAACCAGATCTCGCGTTTCCTTGATTTTGAAGGACCGGCCGCAGCGACGATGGTGAACAACCTTGACTGGACTGAGGAACTGAGCGCCATTGATCTGCTCCGCGGTATCGGTAAGTACTTCCGTGTTGGCACGATGCTCGGTAAGGACATCGTTGCGCGCCGTCTGGCATCGGATGAGGGCATTTCCTACACGGAGTTCTCCTACCAGATCCTGCAGGCGAACGACTTCCTTGAACTGCATCGCCGTTACGGTGCCACTCTTGAGACCGGCGGTAACGATCAGTGGGGCAACATGATCGGTGGCGTTGACCTGATTCGTAAGGTTGACGGCGATGCGTCGCACGTGCTGACGACCCCGATTATTACGAAGGCTGATGGTACGAAATTCGGTAAGTCCGAGGGCGGTGCGATTTGGCTCGACCCGACGATGATGAGCCCCTACGCCTTCTACCAGTTCTGGCTGCAGGTTGAGGACGCCGATGTTGTTCGCTTCCTGAAGATCTTCACCTTCCTTGACCGTGCTCGCATTGAAGAGCTTGAGGTTGAGGTTGCAGAGCGTCCTCATGCACGTGCAGCCCAGAAGGCCCTAGCGGCTGAGGTGACGAAGCTTGTTCACGGTGAAGAAGAGTATGAGCGTGTTCTTGGTGCAACCAACGCCCTCTGGGGTGGCGGAGATCTGCGCGCAATCGATGCGGACACCTTGGCTTCTGCTACGTCGGACCTTCCTCGCGCAACTCTGAAGCTCGGTGAAGCAACGATGGTTGACGCGTTGGTTGAAACCGGTTTGGAAAAGGGACGAGGCGCCGCACGTCGCACGATTGCTTCCGGTGGCGCGTACCTGAACAACGTCAAGTTTGAGGACACGGAAGCTGTGTTCACGGCTGACGACGTTCTAGCTGGTCATCGATTGCTGATCCGCAAGGGCCGTCGCAACCTTGCTGTCATCGAATTCGACGACTGAAGCGTCCGTACGGGAATCGCATTGATTTCCTGATTGGACTCACCTGTGGGGCGGAAACACTACGTTTCCGCCCCACAGTGCGTTTCAGAGAGGTAATTGCATCTCGATAGTGGTGCTTTGCTGAGTTGTTACCGGACAATTTGTGTGTCTATCGGTGGCGTGTCGTGTTGTTTTAGGGTTTGTGTCTGCCTGCCCAGGTTTGTGAAGTGTCCCAGGTTTTCTTCCGTTTGAGTGGATGGGAAAATCGGATTATGCCCAGTGTTCTTTGACGTAGTGGTCGCCGCGTACGCACGCAAGCGCATGTATGTGGCTACGTGTAGGGGTATCTGTGTGGGGTGGCGTGTAGGGGTCTGTATGTGGCGATGTCTGGGCGTCGTGTGACAGTCGGCGTTTGCTACGGAGATCTGAGTCGCAATCACACTCTAGTTTTGTGGTCTGCAAAACGCTGACAGATCACAGTTTTGCTGTTTTCTTGCTGGTCAGGGCCTGTTTTTGGCGAAATAGTGCGGTTTTGGTGGTGTATGAGGGGGTGGGGGTGAGGTTTGTGTTGATTTGACGGTTTGGTGTGGGGTGGGTATTGTTTTTGTTGTTGCGCCGGGTGGTTGCAAGCCTTTGATTCTGTTTGGGGTTTGTGGTCGTGGCGTGGTTGCTTCCTCCCCTTTTTTGATGGTTGCGGTTTTTTGTGGCTGTTTTGGGGTGTGTGGGTGTTGTTTGTGAACTCGATAGTGTGTTTGTTTTTATGCCTGTTT
>ERZ1034876.728-NODE-728-length-16444-cov-5.988773_pt1 | contig 16444 bp, 15 predicted proteins | sample MGYA00520698_ERZ1034876 | MGnify/ENA primary metagenome ERZ1034876 (study PRJEB33766, sample SAMN09781723) | gut metagenome | biome: gut microbiome | host: Homo sapiens | place: Madagascar | study: EMG produced TPA metagenomics assembly of the PRJNA485056 data set...
TCGCCAAACGATACACGACGCGTGTATCAGCGAGAAGCCCATTCCTGATTACATTCACGACGCGATGATGGCAAACTTCAGGACCTATACCGTTGTCGGTGGAATGCCAGAGGTCGTGCAGCGTTTCCTTGACACGCGGGGCGACCTTGCCTCTGTTCGTCAGTTACAGTCAGAGCTCAACGAACAGTACCGGCGGGATATCTCCAAGTATGCAAGCGGGCGAGCCCTTCAGGTGCAGAGCATTTACGATCAGCTCCCTATTATGCTCGAGGGCGAAAACAAACGCTTCGTGCTCAATTCCATTGACCCCAAGGCGCATTACGACAAGTACCAGCGAGATTTTGTCTGGCTTGTCGATGCCGGCGTTGCTCTCAAGGCGGATATCGTAACCGAGCCAAAGTCGCCCCTGCTCAAGACGGCGCGGCCATCGCAGTTCAAGCTATATCAATCGGATACGGGCATGTTGATGGCGCGCTACCCCGTTGGAGTCGCCCAAGCGGCGTATCTTGATAGCAAGGAGCCCAATCTGGGCGGCATTTACGAAAACGTGGTGGCCCAGCAGCTGGCTGCCCAAAATCGCCAGCTTTACTACTATCAGACAAAGAAGCGCGGCGAAGTGGACTTTGTGGTCGACGGACCGGATGGAACGGCTGTTCCGATCGAGGTTAAATCGGGTTCCTATTACCACGCGCACGCCGCGCTCGGTCATGTGCTTGATACGGCCGAATATGGCGTAAGGCTCGGGATCGTTTTCTCGAGAGGCAACGTTGAACGCAGCGGAGCTGTTCTTTATTTGCCGCTATATGCGACCTGGGCCCTTTCGGATGTTTTGGGTGACTCCTGTGCCGAGGGGATAAAGCTGGAGGTCAAGCCGGTCTAGGGACAGTCCCCAATGCGACAAAGGGACAGTCCCTTTGTCGCATTGGAATCGTCGACGAGTAGCCGAGCGAGGATTTTCTCCCGTCTTGGGCGCGATTTAACGCTCAAAGTGAGGGAAATCCACGCTCGATTTGTATATGGGAGAAAATCCACGCTCGGTTTATGCCGATAGTGCGGTTCGCAAACGCGCGAACCTACAGCTGCTCGAGCATTGCGGTGCAGCCGGCGAGCACGTCGCGGTAGGTGGCATCGAAATTGCCGCTATACCAGGGATCGGCCACGTCGCCGGGGCGGTCGGTCCAGTCGAGTAGACGCGAGATTTTGCCATCGGGGTCCTTACCAAAGATGCGGTGCAGGCCGCGGGCGTTCTCGGCATCCATATAGACAATGTGGTCCCAGTCGCCATACTCAGCGCGACGCACCTGACGCGCGCGATGCGCAACGACGGGAATCCCGACTTCGGCAAGCTTGGCAACGGTGCCATGATGCGGCGGGTTGCCGATCTCCTCGGTCGACGTTGCGGCTGAATCAATGACAAAATCGCCCTCGCGCCCGGCACGGCGCACCAGCTCGGTAAACACCGACTCGGCCATCGTCGAGCGGCAGATATTCCCATGACAGATAAACAGTACACGTTGCATAGAACGATACCTTTCATATAAGAAGGCTGCTAAAGAGTCGAAGCCGGGCGTATGCCAAGTTTTATTTCTTGGCCAGTTTGAAGTAGCGCTCAAATATCAATCTCTACCTGCGATAATAACAGGATAAGACCTTCATCCCCAACACTTCTACTGCATTCAATAAGTTGAATGGTTCTAAAAATTAGTTTCCGATATGGGGAAGGAAATCCACTTTATTAAGGCCAGAAATCAGTCAAAAGTAAAAGCAAAAGTAGTAAAAACGTAGTACGGCTCAAATTTTTACTACCAATGTCTACCTGCGGTTTTGTTCAATAGCAAGCATCTCGTCTTGAATATCTTCAAAACCAAGATGGGTGTAAACGTTGTAGGTGGTGTTGATATCTGAGTGCCCCATAATGTATCTGAGCTTTGCTGGACTCATGCCAGCGCGTGCCATTCGGCTACAAAAAGTGTGTCTGAGCTGGTGCGGAGTTATATGAGGCAGTTCTTCCTTATAGATGCGGTTGTGCTTAATGACGGCGTGTTTGAGCCTATGCTCCCAATGCAGAGCAACGCATGGCATCTCATTCTTGTCTAGGCAGATGAAGCCTCTAACCCCATCAATAACAGGCTCTTCTTTTGGCTGCGCCCTCTGTCCGATGAGGCTGTGGAAGGCCTTTTCGACAGAAACGGTCATAGGGATATACCTCATACCAGATTTCGTCTTGGGTTCTTCAATGTAATACTGCATATCTCTCGCACGATGGAGTTGCTTTTGAACGCATATGCAGTGATTTTCGAAGTCAATGTCATCAAGGGTTAGCCCGCAGTATTCAGAAATTCTGAGTCCAGTGTTCAGCAAGATGAAGTAAGTCTCAAAGTAGCGCGAGAAGTGATGATCTGAGCGCATAAATTCAAGGAATAGTCGTTCCTGCCTAACGCTTAACGATTCTCTGGATACCGTATCGTTGACCAGCACATTTATAAGCTCGAAGTTAAAGGGGTTGCGTCTTATAATTCCGCATTCTTCGGCCAGTTGGAAAGCTGGCCTGAGTACGCCTCGGATGCTACAGACGCTGCTATAGCCCTTTCCAACATCTTGCTGAAGGTGGATAAGCCATTTCTTTGCGTCCAATACCGTAATGTTTGATATTTTGGCTTTGCTGAAGCTGTCTGTTTTCAGGTAATTGGTGACGGTTTTATAGGCGCTAACGGTTGTCTTTCGTACCGCAACCTTGGTCGCAAGGTAGTTCTCAACCAGAGTCATGACGTTCATGTTCTCAGGTGCGATGTGGTCGAAGAGGTCTTTTTGAACCTGCTGCTCTTTTTGTCTTAAGCAGAGGTCTCTCTTTTTGCCGTGCGGCGTTTGGTCGTGAATTGTCAAAGTCCACGAATAGACAAAGCAGGTTTTTCCCATCCAATTGGTGTATTTGAACGAGTAGCGACCGTCTGGGCGCTGGCCTTCTCCGCGATGGAGAACTCGACCCTTGTTATCTTTCCTATTCGACATAGCTTGGATCTCCTTTCAGAGACTCAAGCACGACAACATGATTGTAGCTATGGAGTTGTCTATGTCATGGTAAAAGGGTTCGTTTATTGGGTTAAATCAAAGGAAATAAGGCCTATTTGCCCCGTTGAGGCTGGGGTTGGAGTAAGTGCCCATCGGCGCAATTCCAAGCCTGAATTTCGCTCTCAGCGTGCATTTTTGCTATAGGCTGAGCGGACATCAATTGAAATCGTAGTTTGATTGATTGTGGTGTAATGGCATTTTGGTAATAAGCGTTTCGCAACATTATCAGCGCCGGTGTGGGTATAGCGCGTGCAACAACCATTGGTTTACCTGCTGTAACCGATGATACTGATTTCGCAAACATTGAATTCACAGCATGAGATGGGATCGGAAGGCCAAGCCTAATAGGATTCGGAAACGCAAGTTATCAAGGAGAAAACCCGTTGGCGGATTTGGTGTTCAGGCAAAGGTTTGCGCATTGGGTTCGATGTTAAGATTTAAATCACCACAACCGCAATCATGTTCTGCATGAGTGCACTCACAACTTAAGAGAAACGAACCAGTGACTGGGAGGACATCTGTCCTTCTCTCAGGCTGGTTCGCTATACCGAGTGCTGAGCGGTTGTGGTGACTGTGGACGGATGTCCTCCCAACCGCTGCAACAAGAGGCATCTTTCCATCTTTATCGTGCTGTGGAGAAGGGTGCTTGTATGTATTGCAGATATTGTGGGGCAGAGGTGGATGAAGACTCCGTTTTTTGCGCGAGTTGCGGAAAACAAGTCGAAGAGCCCTCAGGCGCATCGGATACGGTTGCTCAAGATGGAGAGGCTGTTCCTGAGGCGAAGAAATCGTCTCCTGCCCATAAAAGAAAATGTAAACAGCTTCTCATTCTTGTTGCTATCTTAGCTGTAATTATCGCAATGGCCCTGATGGTGTTTCCGATGGTTCAAAAGGCTGTCGACCCGTGTTCTGTTGCATTTGCAGAGGTTAGCCGGAGAGTTGAGCTTGACCACGTCGATGGATCCGATACTCCGCTGCCTTCGTTGACGCAGTATGGACGAGAGGTCACGTCCCTTCGGAAGTCCCCATTTTCACTAAAGGATAAGGGGAGGGGCAGCAAATATATTTGCAAGGGCGCATCCGTGGTCGGGGCCGTCCAGCTTAAAGGTAATACGATGACAATCATCGTGAAGCAGGGCCGCAAAAGCTCCGAGAGGTATTTCAATCAGCTCGTGGCAGCGGCAATTGTGGCCTGCAATTCAGATGTGACTGAAAATACCGCTATCCGAGACGCCAAAGACATCATCAAATATGGTTTCAACGGCTCCTATGTTTACGGGATGCAAAGCTACCACGTTCTATCTGTCAATGATGATGGCGGTGTCGGAGAAGACTATTTTGCCTGCCTGATTGAGAGCTGACTCCAATTACAAAGTGTGTGGGGCTGCTGAGTTGAATGTTTGCTCGCATTAACGGATTTACGAGATGTCGCTTATCCGTTTATGAATAAAGGAAGAGTGCGACCATGTACTGCAAATACTGCGGAACCAAAGTAAATGATGCTGCTGTTTTCTGCACTAACTGCGGAAAGCAGATAAGGAAGTTGAGAGCTGAGTCTGGCTCGATGACGAACGGTAGGCCTGCTACCGCATCCGAAAAAGATGTATGTGAAAAACCCGAAGTTGAAGATACAGTCGAAAGCATTCCAACGTACTTCCGCCCAGAGTGCGGTGCCAGATGCTCGGATAGCCACAATTCAAGACGTTGCACGAAAGACGATATGGAGCTTAGGACTCTAGATTGCAATGATTCGTCAAAAGAAATCAGGCAACAGGAGGAAGCCAAAAAGGTTCTCGTAGAGAAAAGCGACGGGGATGACTTATCGGATAAGGTAGACTGGCCTGTCATTGAGCCCTCTCAGCGCCGTGGAGTCCTTGAGGGAGAATTCAAAGGGGCTTTGTTGGGTTGTGGCAACGACGGCCTTTATTTATTTGAATGCGATGGGTGTACGGGGCTAACGCTCTCTAAAGACACCGTTGCAGGTTTTAATCCCATCGGCAATTTACCGGAAAACTCCGATGTTAGTAGAGACGTTGTTATTCGCTGGAAACACGGTGAAACATCGCTGATGCTAATGGATGAAGAGACGTTTTCTATTCTTGAAGCATGTTGTGAACGTAATGATGATTTAGACAGGGACGATGTAAAGAAAGGTATTAGCGGCCTGATTGTCAAAGGACTACATATCACTGCGGCTCTGTCGATAATTCCACTTACAATTTGGATGTACGGGGATGCTGATTCTATATTTGTGCTTGCGGCGTTTTTGGCTTTTTTCCCTTGGGTAATCTGCATTGCTGCCGCTTACGTTTTGGGCAACATAGTTGAATGGTATTTCCAATTTCAGCTCGATAAGCGCTATTTCACTCCTGAGGAGCGACGCGAAAGAGAGTGTCAAAGATATGCGTTTAAGCAGCGAAATGAAGCTGCCAAAAGGGAGAAAGAGGCTTCCGAACGCGCAAAGAAGCAAGCCGATAAAAAGCGCGAGGAGCAGGAGAGGCAAGCTGAGATAGCAAAGAATCTCAAATGCCCTATCTGTGGATCACATGATGTTGAACGAATCGGCACGGGTAGTAGGGTTGCGTCTGTCGCAATGGTGGGCCTCGCATCGGGAAAGATTGGTAAGCAATATCGATGCAAGGACTGCAAGCATATGTGGTAAATCCCTTTAGATAAGGCTTTTTTATAAGATGCGGCGTTTTCCGTAAAGCGCCTTATTCCAGAGCCGTTTCCTATTCAAATAACGGACGGGCGAATTTCAACTACACGTGATGTTGAGTCCAACTACATAGTGATTACATGGGAAGGCGTAAACACGTTCTAGGTGTAAATACGCCCCCCCCAATGGCCTGTTATGCATGGAAAGTTTCCGCTAGTTGATTTAGAACACGTAGCACGGCTCTAAGCTAACTGTTCATGCCCCTACTGGTCTCCTAGCAGGGGCATCTTTTTATTTGGATAATTATTATTTTAATAGCTAATAAAATAGTGTGCTAAACGTTCTATATAGTTATATACCAGCGAAAATAATAAACCATGTATATATTAAATAAATGATACAATAGTGGTCTAATGTGTTCGCGCGACGTAAACCCTGACGCCATTTGAGCTTTTTGTGCTCAGGTCGGCATGGGTGCACAGCTTCTTTGAGAAGGCGCTTTTTCCCAGTGGTTCGATGCCGTTGTTTTTACACCAAGCATCGTACGAAGAGAAAACATCTGTATTGGTTTTCCCCACAATCGAAGCTGCGCTGGAGTTCGTGCCATCAAGGAAGGCGCGTACCGAGTCGTTATCATTGATGATGTCGTTTGCCATTTTTTGAGATAACGAATTTGCCGTCAATGATAGTTTTGACCTGCATCGGCGTAGAGCTTCCACGGCTTTTGCAATGGCGTATTCTAGGCAGACTTCATTTTTCAACTTCTCACCGAGGCGTGGATCAAACCCCTTATCGGAGGGAGTGAACCTTGCCGATAAAGGTATCGGGTGAATCCTTCTCTCGAAACCGTATGTTCCATCGTCGAACTTTGGTATTTCATTGCATGAGTAAATCAAAGTCGCATAGGGCTTGAATTGGAACGTTGCGCCTCCCTTGTACTGGTCGTTTACTGTGTCTCCAGTCACGAATTTCTTCATGACGGCACAGGCTTTTCCATTGACGTAGTCGTTAGGGATGTCATCTCCGACTAGAGCGAGCTTGCCCATTGCGGGAACGAGCTGAAATTTCTCGCCCAAATCGCAGATAGATAGAGAGAAACAATTGTTTTCTCCGAGCATATGCCTAAGCATGTCAAGTAACGTGCTTTTGCCATTTGCTCCAGAACCCTGAAGCAATATCATTCGCGAAACGTCATGACCACGATATAGCGCTAAGCCGAACATTTCCCATAGATTTGCAATTACGGCTTCATCGTTTTGGGCAATGCGCTGAAAGGTAGAGTCTACAATTTCCGATTTTGCTTTGGGATTCCAATTGTGGGGAATCTCGTTAAGGATCAGGTAATTGTTTGGGTTATCTACTAACTGCCCAGTCTCGATGTCCAACACTCCGTTCTTAAATCGAATGAACTTCGAATCCGCCTGATACTTGTGGGGAGCTGTCAAATCGAGGTATGTCATCACCTCCTTGCGGTAGCTGCTGTTTGCATCTTTTCGATTGTTCAGGATAGAACGAAATATGGCTTTCTGGCCATACTCATGGCAGCCATCGACCTTGATTGCGGGAATTCCCTCAACGAAGCACGCGCCCTGCTGACTTATCAGTAAATCGCCCATTTCATTGAAGCTGAGCTTTTCGCTCTTCTCAGCTTCGTGTTTCTTGGGATATTTTTCTAGGAACGTCTCAAGACACGAATCGGCATTGACTTCGGTATATAGGAGGCTTTGAACATTATTGCCACGTGTCGCACCAGCAAGACGAGTCATCCTTGACGGGTTCTTATTTGCAGAGTCACAGGGACTGCCGTATTTTGCTTCAAGCGCCCTGTGCAGTTCTACTACCTTGCGCTTATAGTCTTTCGCATTTGATGCGTCGACACGCACTATGGTATGAACAGACTTATTGCCGGAATCGGTCATCGACAGGATGGGCAGGCCAGAGTCGAGCAGTCGTTCGATTTGCTCTTCCTTTGAGATATCGTCGTACTCAATAAGAGCATTTCGAAATGCTGTAACGTCGGCGCTCTTGCGCTGCCCGTATTCCGTTGGGTTGACGCAGAACAGGATTCCCGCCTGAGAATTATATTCTGGGAACACTTCCTCAAGTGAGTTTGCATTGTGTAACTCATCGATTATCTGAAAGGCCATTTTGGAGACGGGCTTGCCGTTCGGGAGCCACTTTCCTTCAGGGCTTTTCTGGAAACAAGTGTTGAAAGTAATGAAATCATCAGCAGCGAATAGTGCCTCAAGCTGGAGTGCGGCCTGCTCGGCGGTAGAAAGGTCGGCAGGTACTTTCTGAAGGGGTTTTCCTTTGCGCTCGGTTCCCAACGGCTTATTGGAACCCAAGTTCAGGACATTTCGGATGATGCGATTGATTTCATCGTCTTCCATTGGGGGATTGCAATGCGTCTTGTTTGCTTGAAGCATCAAGTCGGTAATCGTTGAAGGGCTTTGATGTTCCTTTTTCAGTCGGACACCAAAGTAGTAGAGGGCTTTGTTGCGGCCGCCTTCAGCGATCGTTACGGGAAGGGAATCGATGGAAGTTGAATTTATTTCTGCCATAAATTTGGCTCCTTTCAAAGAATAGATAGGGTTTTCGCCAGTCAAAAACTATGTTGTGTTGATTGGCCATGCTGAGACTCATGTCTCTTTCCTAACTTTTGACTTGAATAAAGACTTTGATGATGGGGATGGGAGTCCCGTTCTGTGGGGAGGGGGAGGAGGTCTGTTACGGTTGCGCATGCATGCTCCATTCCGAATGGCTAACTGTTCTTTCTGTAACTGATTATATCATAAATATGGAGAATTCCAATAGATTTATGAGAATAATTGAATTACGGTTGACAAACAAAGGAAAGTATGAATGTAAACAACCTTAATTTAAGGCAGAATTACCTAAAAACTTTTTTCAGAAGGGAAGTCTAAAAAACATTTGTTTTTTGGACTGCTGTTTCTTGCAATGTTTGCCCAGTTAAATTAGTCTAATAATATAGTCTAAAAAGGAGGGGCAAATGAAGTATGGCTATGGCAGGGTTAGCACTGGCAAAGATGCCCAGAAGTTTGACCGTCAAGAAGATCAGCTAAAAGATGCAGGATGTGAACTCATTTTTCTTGAGCGCGTTAGCGGTACTTCAAAAAATAAACCCGAGTTGCAAAGGTTGCTGAGCGAACTTCAGGATGGGGACGAATTGGTGTGTGTCTCTATTGACCGTTTGGGTCGCTCAACCCAGCAGGTGTTGAGTCTCGTTAATAAGCTGGAAGAAATGGGAGTTGGCTTAACGAGTCTTAAAGAAGGATTTCAGGCAAACACACCACAGGGAAGATTTTTTCTTACTATCGTTGCTGCATTTTCTGAACTTGAGGTAGAAATGTGCCGCAGCAGAGTGAACGATGGCCTAGAGGCAGCAAGGCGCAGGGGCAAGAAGTTGGGGAGGCCTCGTAGGGATATGGATACTGCAATTAAGATGTGGCAGTCCAAGGATTACTCCATTACCGAAATATGCGAGGCAGTTGGTTGTTCGAGGCAGACGTTATATAACGCCATAGGTCGGGCGGGTGTTTCGAGAGATTGACGGCATAAAAAAGGGGGCCGATTTTGATGTGGCCCCCTGGGGTTGTAGTTTTGGCTGCAATCGTGCCGCTCAACATGAAATGCTCGGTGGGTAATGCAGAAGGGTGTTTTACCCGAACTGCCTTTGGATCAATTCTATTCGAGGCTGCTCCAAGTTTTTCCATTATCGGTTGAATAGGAATCGAGCTCTCCGTCTCCATCGCTATCCACGGCTTTGTTGCCCTTGCCGTCAGCAATTGCTCCAGTTCCATCGGCATTTTTATGAATGGCGTACTCCCCATCGGTGTCGATGTAGTCTGTGCCACCGTCTTTCGAGTCTGACTTTAGATACGTTTTGCCGTCATCCGTATCAACCCAATCATCCTCATCTAATAATGTGCTCGACGATGAGCTGGAGTGAGAAGAATAATCATCATCGTCATCGTAGCCCTCATCGTCTTCGTCATAGGCGGCAGAAGAAGAGGAACTTGACGAATTATTGGAAGATTCAAATGTGCTAGTACAGCTGATGATGCATAGGGCGCAAAGAGTGAAGGCGGCAAGCAAAAGCAGCTGTGCCTTTATAAAGCGCGTCGCAAACTTCGCGCTTTCACTTTCGGTGTCAGTGTTTTCGTCCGTCATGGGTGTCATCCCTTACGCATCGTAGTCTTCGCGGAATCCACAGTTCTGGCAGTAGTACGTCTTTTTCTTCTTGCCAAGTGCTCCGCCCACGAGGCCAATGGGGCCTAAAAGCAGGCCTCCAGCAGCGGCTTTTCCCACGCTGAAGCCTTTATTAGATTCTCCCGTACATTTCCAGCCTGCGCGCTCTCCGCAAGATGGGCATTGTGCTGGTGCTTTGTTTGCCATAAAAATCATCCTTCCATTGGCGTGACGGAAACCGTGGAAGGAGGCTCATCCGAAGAGCTGATTATGCAGCACGAAAAGGAGGAGTATCCACCCACAGTTGCTACACAGCTCCAAGCGCCTCGCAATAGCACGAACCAGCAAGGAGAAAGGGCAAATACCCCTCCTTGTCGCTGGTTGAGTGTTTTCGGTTGTGAAGCGCAAGCATAAAAATGCTAGAGCTGTGTAGCAGGTACAACTCTAGCATGCCGATAAGTAAATTAATCTACTGACCTGTTGAACGGTCGAAAAAGTAGGCTGTTGTGAAAAGCGGAACCATCTGGCCTGTCGTGCCTGAGCCTCTAATGAGTAGTAAAAAGGTAGTAGACCAGATGATTTGAATGGTCAATACGCCTGATAATCAGCGGTTATGTTATCCCTCGGCAGATGTTGCCGTGGCAGATAAACGTGATTTTTATCACGTTCCGAAACTCTTCATTTATGAACTCTTTTCGACCGCCTGCCTCTTGATATGCAATCGGTCAAAACTTGTCGTTTTCCTCATCTCCTCATGCGACATGGTTGAGCATATCGAATTCGACGGGATCCTTTTCATCGGAATTGCCACATGCGCGATCAGACGTTCATTAACGCTGAGTGGAGATACCGTCTCTGTTGCTCTGAGCGATGAATAATCATTTAGCGAAACAGCTCATCGTGGGAGCCGGTTCTTTGGAAGACCGCAAGACCGTTGCCCGTCCTCCAGATGACGAGCCAGTTGCCGGCATTGGCGACGTGGCACTCGTTGCTGCCGGACCAGTTTCCTTTGAGCATGTGCATATTGTGCCGTTGCCTCAAAATGCTCCTGGATTCATCGGTGTCTTCCGCAACGAGGTCGATAACCTCCTTGAGCAGGTCAAGGTTGTAGTGCTTCTTGGACAGCCTCTTCGAATCCTTCTGGAACTGCGGGGTGAACTGAATCTCCAGCATCGCTAGAGTCCCATTGCGGAGAACATCTCGTCAGCGTTCTTGTAGCCATGCCCGCCTTTTGCGATGATCTCGTCGGCTTCGCGGATGCTTCGCAGACTCTCCTCGTTGGGCTCCGGATAGGCTAGGTTCAAGGGTATGCGGCGCTCGCGCACGATCTGGCGGTAGAAAGCTCGGGTGACGGAAGACAGGTCGAAGCCAAAGTCCTCGACGATGCGGGAGGCGTCGAGCTTGGTCTGCTCGTCAACGCGTACGGTAACAGAACTCATGGCCATCTCCTTTCGTAAGACAATTACATAATAACGTCTTACGACATATATTTCAAAGAAAACAGGAGCGAGGAGAGGGCATGGACGAGAAACTAGCGTCCGATCGTTTTACTCGACAATTTCGTGTACTTCGAATACATGAAACATGGCCGGACAATGTGGCAAAAGGGCAGCCCCTTTGTCACATCAGGAAGCGCTGCTATCCCCTCGCCTGTTTGCGCTCTCGGCGGGCGAATCATTTTGCGAAAGGACCTAGACGGCAGCGATTTGTACCCAGCGTTATTTCCTGGCCAATTTGAAATACCGCTCAAATATCAATTCGAAAACGTAATAGAACATCAATCGACTGTCGAGGTCCATGCTGCCCAAGCGGATTTCTTTTTGCACGGTGTAGATGGGGTAGTCGGCTAGTTTCGAGAGAGAATTCCGAGAAAAGCCGGTGAGTGTGACAACCTTGCATCCGCGCGTTTTGGCTATCGATGTGGCGTCAATAGACACCTGCGTCTCGCCGCTTACGGAAACGCTGAAGACCAGGTCGTTTTTGCCGAGGAGTTCTGCGTAATGCCTCATGACGTGGCGTTCACTGAGCGTGTCGGTATTCTTACCCATTATTTTGAGCTTTTCAGCCATTTCGAGGCACGGGTATTTCGAAAAGCCCGAGCAGAAGAACACGATATGCGAGGCGTCCTGGATAAGACTCACAACCGAGTCGATGACCCGGTCGTTAAGCAGATCTTTGGTCTGTACGAGCTGGGTGTCGAGCGGAAGCGTCTCGATAGTGAATCGATTGCGGTCGAGCGAGGCGGAATACGATTGTTTGAGCTCCGTAAACCCCGAGAAGCCAAGCTTATGGGCAAGCCTGACGATTGTATTGGGAGCGACGAAGAACCGTTCAGCAACGCTCTTAAGCGTGACATCGTCAATATCATCACGCAGCTCGATGATGTAGCGCATGATCTCGCTTTCGAGATCGTTGAGCTTGCTCTCGCCAGCTCGCACATGATCATAAAAAGATTCTTGATCTTTCATAAGATGTTTCAGCCCCTCGCGCCTCGCCGTATATATGGTACCGCTTTGTGTAGCCAGGTGAGAAATCGGTAGTCGGTCAAGATTGCCTATTGCCCATGAACTGGGCAAACGCGCGTGTCTGCCTACACATATCTGTGTCGTGAGCGAAATCATGTGTCCCCGTTTCGCATTGGCCCACACGGGGACTCGCAAATGACCTTATGTCACAAAATATCAATCGAAACGAAGCAAGCCGAGGACAACCGCGGAGCCCAAGGTCTTCGAGAACACCGATCAGCCAACCCTGGAGGGACGGAACATGAAGGATAAGCTCAATATTGTGATCGTTGGCGGCGGCTCCACGTGGTGCCCTGGCATTCTTAAAGCCCTGACCAAGCACATGGACATTCTGCCGCTGAACCGCGTGATGCTCTATGACATCGATGCCGAGCGTCAGCGTCCGATCGGCGAGTTTGGCAAGATCCTCTTCGCCGAGGAGGAGCCCGGTGTGGAGTTTGGTTACACCACCGATAAGGACGAGGCTTACACCGACGTCGACTTTGTGCTCTGCCAGATTCGTACCGGCGGCTACGAGATGCGTAGCAAGGACGAGAAGATTCCTCTGCATATGGGAATCATCGGCCAGGAAACGGTGGGCCCTGGCGGCATGGCTTACGGTATGCGCTCCATGCATGACATGGTTGAGATCGTCAACGACGTTCGCGCTCATAGCCCGGAGGCGTGGATTATCAACTACACCAACCCGGCTGCTATTGTGGCATATGGTCTCGAGCGCGTCCTGCCCGACGAGCACCGCGTTCTCAACATTTGCGATCAGCCCGTTAACCTTATGCGTTCCTATGGTCGTCTGCTCGGTCGCGATATGAGCAAGACCGAGCCCGTGTACTTCGGCCTCAATCACTTTGGCTGGTTTAAGCACATCTACGATGAAGAGGGCCATGACCTCGTGCCGCAGATTAAGGAGTACACGGAGAAGAACGGCTTCCTTCCTGCCGATGCCGAGCAGCGTGACCAGTCCTGGCTTGATACCTACGCCATGGTCAAGGACATGCTCGAGGACTTCCCCGACTATCTGCCCAACACTTATCTGCAGTACTATCTGTATCCCGAGTACAAGGTCGCTCACCTCGACCCCGACTACACTCGCTCCGACGAGGTTATCAACGGTCGTGAGAAGCGCGTGTTCGCCGAGTGCGAGCGTGTTGCCAAAGTCGGCACCGCAAAGAACTCCTCGGTTGTGCAAAACGATGCTCATGGCGATATGATCGTGGAAATCACCTCGGCCATTTATCGCAACACCAACAAGACCTTCATTGTCATCGTGCCCAACAACGGCATTATCGAGGGCATGCCCGATGACGCCATGGTCGAGGTCGCGGCAAGCGTGGGCGCCAATGGCCCGCAGCCCTATGCTGTTGGCAAGATCGGTACCTTCTATCGCGGCCTTATGGAGAACCAGTATGCCTATGAGCGCCTGACCGTTGAGGCTTGGATGGAGGGTTCCTACGAGAAGGCTCTGCAGGCACTCACGCTTAATCGTCTGGTCGGTGACGCAAAGAAGGCTCGCAAAGTGCTCGACAAGCTCATCGAGGCCAATAAGGATTACTGGCCGGAGCTTAAGTAGCTAGTTCCATAGCGCTTGATAACTGTTATGGGGCGTGTGGGCTGTAGAGCTGCACGCCCCGTTTCTTTAAGAGGGGTATCCCATGAACAAAGATGAGCTGCTGGCAAAGTTCCAGCGCCTGGGCAAAGTCCTCATGACGCCTGTCTTGATCCTGCCAATCGCCGGCATCCTTCAGGGCTTTGGCAATGCCTTTACCAGCCCCACCCTTACGGCAGCTGTTCCCTGGCTTGCTGCTCCGGGCTTTGCGATCTTCTTTTCGATTCTCAAGGCCGCAGCCGGCATCGTTATGAACAACATTCCGGTTATCTTCTCGATTTGTCTCGCCTATGGCTTCGCCAAGTCCGAGAAGGCTACCGCGGCGCTTTGTGGCTTTTTGGGCTACATGTGCATGAATTCCGTGATGGGCACGTTCCTTACGGCGACTGGCGTTATCGATCCCGCGAATCTTACGACGGGCCAGAGCACGATCCTCGGTATCACCACGCTCGACACTGGCGTTATCGGCGGTCTTCTGGTGGGCGCAATTGTTGCATGGCTGCATAATCGCTATTACAAGATTGAGCTGCCTGCCGTGTTCTCCATCTTCAACGGTACGCGCTTTATCCCGGCGGTGACGCTGCTCTCATGCAGCATCCTCGCATTGGTCATGTCCTTTGTTTTCCCGTTTATTCAGAACGCTCTCGGTGCGCTGTCCGAGTTCATCAAGACTACGGGTGCCTTTGGAGCATTTGTCTATGGCGCCGGCGAGCGCATGCTCCTGCCTTTTGGCCTGCATCACTTTGTCTATTTGCCGTTCTTCTTCACGTCGCTCGGTGGCGTCGAGACCATCGACGGCCAGACTGTTCAGGGCGCTATCAATATCTACAACGCGATCCTGGGCTCTCCCAGCACGCCGTTTAACATCGAGGTCAGCCGTTTTGTCATGAACGGCAAGGTTATCTTCGCCATGTTCGGTCTGCCCGGCGCTGCACTCGCCTTCTACAAGACGGCGCTTCCCAAGAACAAGAAGAAGACCGCAGCGCTCATGATCGCCATCGTGGTGCCCTGCATCCTCTCCGGCATTACCGAGCCGCTCGAGTACTCCTTCCTGTTTATCGCGCCCATCCTCTACGTGTTCCACGCTCTCATGGCTGGTCTTGCCTATGCGCTGACCTATATCCTGCAGTTCAACGTGGCCGGTTCCGCGTCCTTCGGCGGCCCGCTCTTGTCGCTTATCTTTAATGGCATCATGGGTGCAGCCAAGGGCTCCAACTGGCAGGTTATCTTGTTCCTTGGCCCCATCTACTTCGTGGTGTACTACTTCGTCTTCAAGTTCATCATTCTTAAGAAGGACCTTAAGACCCCTGGCCGCGAGGAAGAGTTCGACGATGAGGCCGCAAAGGCTCCCAAGACTGTGATCAGCGACCTCATTCCCGCCATCGTTGAGGCAGTGGGCGGCGACAACAATATTAAGTCTGTCGAGGCCTGCTTCACCCGTCTGCGCATCCAGCTCAATGACTGTGACAAGGTGGTTGATGACGCCGAGTTTACCGAAAAGCTCGAAGCGCGTGGCATCGTGCATGTCAACGGCGGCGTGCAGATTGTCTACGGCAACATGGCATCTAACTACGCAACTCAGATGCGCGAGCTGCTGGGCATGGAGTAAACGACTCGCATATCTATAAAATCCAGTATAAAAGGCGGCGGCAGACAATGCGTCTGCCGCCGCCTTTGAGGTGCCCCGCGCACATTTCGTGTACTTCGGATACACGAAAACTGGAAAATCGTGCATTCGAAGTACATGCGATCGAACCACAGCTAAAGGAGCTGGCTTAGTCTGTCGTCAGGTAAGCGTCGCGACTGGAACGATAGACGTTTTAGAGGGAACCTCGCTCTACGCCCTTGCCCGCCTGCGCTCCCAGCGAGCCAACTTAATCGTCACCAGCGTAAGCGCCCAGGCCACAAGCGAGAACGCGGCGCCCACGGCGCCCACGTACGCAATGCCAACGCTGCTTACCACGGCGCCGCCCACTGTGGTGCCAAACGAAATGCCGACGTTAAACGCCATGGGCTCAACCGAACTTGCGAGTACCATCGACTTGGGATGGCGGCTGCGTGCCACGTCCATAAAGTGTGTGATGCACGAGACTGAGAACAGGTACATGAGCAGCGCCAAGCTAAAGACAAAGACCAGCGCGAGCGGCATGGTGCCGCCCACGGCAAACAACCCGAGTAACGCCACAGCCTGCAGCACAAACGTCACGAGCAGCGCCTTCATGCCAAAGCGCGCGTCGATCCATCCGCCCAAGATGTTCGAGACCAGGCAGAACACGCCGTAGGCCATAAGCGTGGTGCTCGCCTGAACAGTGCCCATGCCCAGCACCTGCTCAAGATAAGGCGTCACGTAGCCGTAGAACACATAGACCGATCCCACGC
>ERZ1034876.745-NODE-745-length-16101-cov-26.135672_pt1 | contig 16101 bp, 12 predicted proteins | sample MGYA00520698_ERZ1034876 | MGnify/ENA primary metagenome ERZ1034876 (study PRJEB33766, sample SAMN09781723) | gut metagenome | biome: gut microbiome | host: Homo sapiens | place: Madagascar | study: EMG produced TPA metagenomics assembly of the PRJNA485056 data...
GCACAATGTGCGCCCCTTCGGGGCGGGCGGCAGTGCTCTAACATACTGCCAATTTTATAGCACCTGCCACTTTTGCGGTACAAACAGCTCCTCAAACAGGCGGGTAGCAAATTCATCGCTCATGCCGGAAATATAATCCGCCACGGCACGGTCTATTCCCTGGTGATATGCCACCTGCATATAAAAATTAGGCATCAGCGTGGGGTCCGCGCAAAGGCGCTCATACAGCGCTTCGATCATCTTGTCCACTTTTTTCTCTTCGCGCTTGGCATCCTTGTCCACATACACCGTGCTGTACATAAAGTCTTTCAGCACACCGTATGCCTCCTCCACTTCGGGGGAAAACTGCATTTTCCCATTTTTGCAGTTTGCGCTGTTTGCCACAAGGTCGGTGATCATTGTGGTGATGCGCCGGGATTTGGTATCTCCCAGCACCTGCACGGCATCCCGCGGCAGGGCGGTGGGGTTCAGCACACCGGCGGCCACGGCATCCTCAATATCATGGTTCAAAAAGGCAATGTGGTCCGCATAGCGCACGGTACAGCCTTCCATCGTGCGGGCCCAGGCGCCTTTGGTGTGGGTAATAATCCCGTTGCGCACCTCCCAGCAAAGGTTCAGGCCCTTGCCGTCCTTTTCCAGGTAGTCCACCACCCGCAGGCTTTGGCGGTAGTGGGTAAACCCGCCGGGGCACAGCCGGTTCAGTGCGCGCTCCCCCGCGTGGCCGTATGGGGTGTGGCCAAGATCATGCCCCAGGGCAATGGCTTCGGTCAGGTCCTCATTCAGCCGCAGGGCGCGGGCAATGGTTCGGGCAATCTGGCTGACTTCCAGCGTGTGGGTCAGCCGGGTGCGGTAGTGGTCGCCCTCCGGCGAAAGAAACACCTGTGTTTTCTGCTTCAACCGCCGGAAACTTTTACAGTGCAAAATTCTGTCCCTGTCACGCTGGTAGCAGGTCCGCAGGTCATCTTCCGGTTCCGGGGTGCGGCGGCCAAAGCTCTGCTCACTTAAAGCAGCATAGGGGCTTAAGGTCAGGCGTTCAATTGTCTGGGTCTCTTCCCGCACAGTCACGGCGCAGCCTCCTTTCCCCTATCCGGTTCCCCGTTGGGCATATCATGCCCAAAAACGGCTCTCTATATTATAAATACGATAAAAAGCCGCCAAACACTTGTATGAAATGTAAAAATTTCATGGGAAATTCTGCTTTCTTGCCAGAAATGACTGCGCAGCATCAAAAAGCTGCGTAAAGTGGTTTGCTGATCGTCACTTCGGCACTGCCGCGGGTCAGCTCGCTCAGGTCATGGCACAGGGCTTCTTCGGTTCCGGCAGGCATGCGCCAGCGCAGGGTCACAGCGTCGGCATACTCCGGTTCCTGCAGTTTGGCCCCGGCGGCTGCGATCATCCGCTGGGCCTGTTCAAACTTGGGGTATGGCACGGTCACGGCGCAATCCGTCACCAGCCGCATGCTGACAATTTCCGCCTGCTGCAAGGCTCCGGATGCCGCCGCGGTGTAGGCCCGCACCAGCCCGCCGGTACCCAGCAGAACTCCGCCAAAGTACCGCGTAACCACCACGATCACATCCGAAAGCCCCGCATGGCCGATGACTTCCAGCACGGGGGTACCGGCGGTTTTGGCGGGTTCGCCGTCATCACTGTAACGGGTGCGGCCGCCCTCGCGCAGAACATAGGCATACACATTATGCCGCGCGGTGCGGTTGGCCGCTTTGATGCGGTTCAGGTGGGCAAGGGCAGCTTCCTCGGTATCGGCAAACGCAGCGGAAGCAATAAAGCGGGAGCGCTTTTCTTCATATTCAAAGGTGGAAATACCGCGGATCGTTTGATAGTCCGGCATAGGGGTTCTCCTTTGAGATGCAAGATGATGTATTTGAAAAAAATACCGCAGATGTTGCCATCTGCGGTATACAAAACCTTAATGCAATTACTTGCCAGCCTTGTTGGCGTAGCGGCGCTTAAAGCGCTCAACACGTCCGCCGGTGTCAACCAGCTTCTGCTTGCCGGTGTAGAAGGGATGGCACTTGCTGCAAACTTCAACGCGGATCTCCGGCTTGGTATCGCGGGTATGGATCACGTTGCCGCATGCGCAGGTAATGGTGCAATCCACATAGTTGGGATGAATACCCTGCTTCATTTTCATTTCACCTCTTTCTCGATCATGACTAAAGGGAGCCATACTTGATATATGTGCTCATCACAATCTTCGAATTTCGGCTACCAGCAGACGCCATCCTGTGCGTGTGGAGCAGCCCTCTGAACGATTGCTAGAGTATTTTACCAGAGTTTTTGTGCTTTGTCAAGTAGTGCGGGCAATCTTTTGCGGCGGCAAATTGCCAGCAAAAGTGCAATCATTTATATGCCCATCCGGGACGTCGAGGAGGCCGTCTCCTACTGTGGGGCAAAGTACATCACACGTTTTTTGTATCTGCTCCGGTAAGTTTCCGGCGGAGTCGGGTACCCCCGCCCTACTGGGTGTTTGTGGGTTGGCCGCACACAATAAAATGCTCTGTAGGGAACGGTCTTGACCGTTCCGGGGCCTTGTAGCAGATGCCGCAACAATTTTCCGCAAAGCCTTTGGCTCCCCTTCGAGGGGAGCTGTCGCCGAAGGTGACTGAGGGGTGATTCCCCAAGCGGAGCCTGAAAATACGCGTTATTTCCTCACTGCGGCGGCTAGGGGGCTGCATACAAAAAAGGCCGTCTGCGTATTACAGCAGACGGCCCAAAAGCGCCAAACCTATGGAATCACATTATGCCAGCAGCGGCTTAACGGCAGCGGCCAGTTCTTCTTTCTTGGCTTCGGCTTCGGCCAGGTCTTTGCCCTTGGTGGTAAAGTAGGTCTTGATCTTCGGCTCGGTGCCGGAGGGGCGCACCACAACGGTGCAGCCGGATGCCAGGGTGTAGATCAGCACGTTGGCGGCGGGCAGACCGGTCTCTTCAGGCTTTTTATAGTCCACAACCTTTACAACGGCGTCACCGCCAAAGTCCTTGGGCGGGTTCTCGCGCAGGCCGGACATAATGCTCGCCATCTTGTCCATGCCGGACAGGCCCGGGAATTCAAAGCTGTCAACCTTGTTCAGGTAGCGGCCATACTCGGCGTAAATGCGCTCCAGCTCTTCCTTGATGGAACTGCCCTTTGCGCGGTAATAAGCAGCCATTTCGCAAATCAGCATAGAGCCGATGATGGCATCTTTATCGCGGACGTAAGGACCAGCCAGGTAGCCATAGCTTTCCTCAAAGCCAAAGATGAAGCGGTCAACCTGACCAGCAGCTTCCAGCTTGGCGATCTGATCGCCGATCCACTTAAAGCCGGTCAGCACATTGCGGCACTCAACACCGTAATGCTCGGCCACCTTGTCCGCCAGCGGGGTGGACACGATGGACTTGCACATGACGGGGTCTTTGGGCATGGTCCCCTGCTCAATGCGGCCCGCGCAGATGTAATCCAGCAGCAGAACGCCGACTTCGTTGCCGGAAAGCAGCTCATAGCTGCCATCCTTGCACTTAACGGCAATGCCAACGCGGTCAGCATCGGGGTCAGTGGCCAGCATCAGGTCTGCACCAGACTTTTCGGCCAGTTCCAGGCCAAGGCGCAGAGCCTCGAAAATTTCGGGGTTGGGGTACGGGCAGGTGGGGAAATTGCCGTCCGGCTTTTCCTGTTCCGGCACAACGGTGATATCGGTAATGCCGATGTCATGCAGAACATGGGTGACCGGAACCAGGCCGGAGCCATTCAGCGGGCTGTAAACCAGCTTCAGGCCGGCGGTCTTGCAGATACCGGGACGGATGGAGCGGGCTTCGATTGCTTCGTACAGGGCGTTGATGCAGTCATCGCCAACGTATTCGATGATGCCCTTTTCCAGCCCCTCGGCAAACGGCATGGTTTTGGCGCCGGTCAGGATGTCGGTCTTCTGGATTTCGGCGTACACGATGTCAGCGGCCTCATCGGTCATCTGGCAGCCATCGGGGCCGTAGGCCTTATAGCCGTTGTACTTGGCCGGGTTGTGGGATGCCGTTACCATGATACCGGCGTTGCAGTTATAATACCGGGTAGCAAAGCTCAGTGCGGGAACCGGCATCAGGGCGCTGTAAATGCGCACCTTTACGCCGTTGGCGGCCAGAACTTCGGCAGCAGCCTTGGCAAACACATCGCTCTTGATGCGGCTGTCATAGCTGATAGCAACGGTCTGGGTGCCGCCCTGGGTTTTGACCCAGTTGGCAAGGCCCTGGGTAGCCTGGCGCACAACATACACGTTCATGCGGTTGGTACCGGCGCCGATCACACCGCGCAGACCGGCAGTGCCGAACTTAAGGGCAACGGCAAAACGATCCTGAATGGCAGCGTCATCGTTCTGAATCGATTCCAGCTCCGGCTTCAGGTCGGGGTCATCCAGGTTGGCAGCAAGCCAACGGCTGTACATTTGTTTATACATTTTGGACACCATCACTTTCTTACCCTGTAAAAGTTTTGGGTAAATTTACTTTTTCAAATTAAATATATCAATTTTAGTTTGCGTTGTCAATCAAAAAAAGCTGGAATTCCGGCCTTTTGCCGGGGCTTTGCCTGTTTTTTACCCTACAGCGTCAAGGCAGATTTTGGGCACAAAAAATATGCTTGCCGCCGCGGGCGGAACAGGATATACTGAAAATAATCAAAGTACGCAATTTGTTGAAAAAAAGGAGTTGGCTGCGCCATGTATGCACACGTTGTCAGCCTGGGGGTAACGGGGCTGGATGGCTACCCCGTTACCGTGGAAACCCACATCAGCGGCGGTCTGCCCAAATTTGCCATGGTGGGCCTGCCGGATTCCGCCGTGAAGGAAAGCAGTGAGCGGGTGCGCAGCGCCATCAAAAACCTGAACTGCCCCTGGCCCGCCAGCCATGTTACCGTCAACCTGGCCCCCGCCGATGTGCGCAAGACCGGCAGTTTGTATGACCTGCCGGTGTTCATCGGCATTTTGGCGGCGCAGCAGTACATCCCACAGCCAGAGCCGCACCAGGCATTTTTGGGTGAGCTTGGGCTGGATGGCACACTGCGCCCCATTGCCGGTGCCCTGCCCATGGCCCTTGCCGCCCAAAAGGCGGGCGTGACCGAGCTGTTTGTTCCTGCCGAAAACGCCGCCGAAGCCGCCGTGGCCGAGCAGCTGACAGTTTACCCCGCCCGCAGCGCTGCGGATGTGATCCGCCACCTGGCGGGGCAGGCAAAGCTCAGCCCCGCCAGCCGCACAGGATACGATGCCGCCGGGCAGTGGCTTGGCCCCGATTTTGCGGATGTGCGCGGCCAGGCGGAGGCCCGCCGCGCGCTGGAAGTTGCCGCTGCGGGTGGGCACAACCTGTTGATGGTGGGTCCGCCGGGCACCGGCAAAAGCATGCTGGCCAAGCGCCTGCCGGGCATCCTGCCGCCGCTCAGTTATGAGGAAGCGCTGGAAACCACCGCGATTTATTCCGTTGCCGGGCTGGTGCAGGCCGGGACCGGATTATTGCAGCAGCGACCGTTCCGCAGCCCCCACCACAGTGTCAGCGCCGCAGCCATTGCGGGCGGCGGCACAGTGCCCCGCCCCGGCGAGGTGAGCCTGGCCCACAACGGCGTACTGTTTTTGGACGAGCTGCCAGAGTTCAGCCGCGAAGCGCTGGAGGTGCTGCGCCAGCCAATCGAGGACGGGTGCATCTCCGTGAGCCGGGTACACGGCACCGCCACCTACCCCTGCCGTTTTATGCTGGTTGCCGCCATGAACCCCTGCAAGTGCGGGTATTATGGTTCCGGCGTGCGGGAATGCAGCTGCACGCCCAGTGCGATTGAGCGCTACCGGCAGCGGATTTCCGGTCCGCTGCTGGACCGCATTGACCTGCATGTGGAGGCCCGCCCCGTGGAGTACGACGCCCTTGCCACAAAAACCGGCGGCGAGCCGAGCGCTGACATCCGCACGCGGGTGGCCGCGGTACGCGCCATTCAGGCCCAGCGCTACCAAGGCCTTGGCTTTACCTGCAACGCCCAGCTGCCCAGCGGTATGCTGCGGCGCTACTGCCCGCTTGCCCCCGCCGCCGAAAAGCTGCTGCGCGGTGCGTTTGAACGCATGGGCTACAGCGCCCGCGCCTATGACCGCATCCTGCGCGTGGCCCGCACCATTGCCGACATGAACGGTGTGGAACAGATCGGCGCCGCAGAGCTGATGGAAGCGCTGCAATACCGGAGAATGGACAGGGCGGTAGGCAAATGAATATTTGCCAAATGAATAAGTAATAAAGAATAATTAAAAATGCAGGTGGACCGCGTTGCTGGCACAACGCTCAAAAATATTAGAGTTCTGTCAAATATAGAGCACTAATATTTCTGAGCCGTGCGCAGCACTGCGGTCCACCTGCATTATTCTTTTTTCATTATTCTTTCTATTTGACTCGTTCCTTTTCGGAACGGGCGAAATAGAACATCCACTGCTGCAAAATTCCGGCGTTGCCATAGGCTGGGAATGGGTTCTGCCCGGCGTAATGCTGGTCGATCACACGCTGGATCCACACATCCACGGGGGCACACTCCATGCGGCCATAGGCAAACAGGGCTACGCAGTTGGCCACCTTGATGCCCACGCCGTGCTGCTGCATCAAAGCTTCCAGCAGCCGGGCATCGGGCAGGGTTTCCAGCGCGGCAAGGTCCAGCGTTCCCGCTGCAACTGCCTGGGCGGCAGCCAGAACATACGGGGCGCGGTAGCCCAGCGCGCAGTCCCGCAATGCCTGCTCCCCTGCCGCGGCGAGCGCCTGCGCCGTTGGGAACGCATACAGCACATTCCCGCCCGGCTGCAGTAGCGGCGCACCATACCGGGTACACAGCGTTTCCACGCAAGCCTGAATGGCCGGGATATTTTTGCGCTGGCTGATGATAAAGGTAACCAGCATCTCCCAGGCGTCCTGGCGCAGAATGCGGATGCCCGCCCCGGCCCGGGCCGCTGCGCAAAGGTAGGCATCCTGTTTGGGCACCGCGGCGCGGATGGCCGCATAATTGCGGTTCAAATCAAAATAGCGGTGCCAGAAGCCCTGCCATTCTTCCGGGGTACAGCTAGCTGTATACGTATCACCGCTGCCGGGCTGCAGGTACAAAAGCTTATCCCCGGCCAAAAACCGCCAGCCCTGCGGCGTTTGCGCAATGCGGAACGCCTGGCCGCTGGCGGCTATTTTTTGCAGATCGAAATCATCCGGTATCGTTACGGTCATGGCTCGCGCAGCACCTCCAGCATGCGGCGGGCGCTGCCTTCCCACGAGTATTTTTGCAGTACGGCGGCGGCATCCCGGCCGGGGGTTACATGGTCCACACTGCCGTGGTTGGTGGAAAGGTCAATGTAATCAGCGTGGGAGCCGTAAATTTCCCGCATGCAGGGGGTATTGCTCACCATCACGCGTGGAGCACCGCAGGCAATGGCTTCCAGCGGGGGGATGCCGAACCCCTCATACAGCGTGGGGAACAAAAACGCCTTGCAGTTTTCCATCAGGCTTTTGGCTTCGCCGTCCGTCACATAGCCAAGGTACATCACGTTGTTCAGGTGGTCCAACCCCAGGGCAGCGGCCTCTTTGGCAAGGCTGCCGCCGCCCGCAATTGCAAACATAACCTGGGGTTTGCTCTGCGCAGCGCGCAGCACCCAGGGAAAGTTCTTATTTTTAAGTAGGTTGGACATTGAAAAATAATACTCGCCCTTTTTCAGCTGCGGCCACTTGCTGTACTCACCAAACAGCATGGGGTCAGGGCGCACGCGCTGCATATGCTGCCAGGCGTTATACACCACGGTGATCTTTTCGGGGTTCACATGGTAATATTTCACGATCTCGCTTTTGGAAAATTCCGAGACCGTCACGATTTTTCTGGCCTTTTTGGCAATGGCCGCATACTGCATGCAGTGCCAGACAGCGCTGGTGCGGCCGCGCAGGTCGGTATAAAAATCCGGGCGTGCTTTATAGCACACATCATGCACCACGGCAATGCCCTCGTTCCCACGGTGGAACATGGGAATAACGTTGCACATGCCCAGCCAGCAGCGCCCGCTTTGTGCCAGATATCGGCCATACACCCGCTGCCAGCCCAAAATGCCGCTGGACTGCGGCAGGGTGACCACCTTGATATTGCGGTATTCAGGAACGATACAATCCGGCGGAACCGCCACTTCCAGCTCGCCGGGTTCCAGCATGGGGTCCATGGCAGCGAGTATTTCCCGCGCATAGCGCTGGATGCCGGAAAGCTGCTGCACAAAAAACGAACCGTCTACTGTATACTTGGGCATTTTCATTCTCCTTATAAACGGCACCGCGTTACTGCGTCAGGATGCCGTATTGGTATTTGCACTGCAAAATGCGCTGCACGCTTTCGTCCAGTCTCTGCTGGGGGATGGTACCATCCTGCACAGCTTCCAGCACGGCGGTATAGGCATCGGCAAGGCCGTTGGGCATCAGCAGCAGGTCTGCACCGGCCTGCAGCGCCTTGACCGCCGCCTGACCGGGGGTATACACATCGGTGATGGCCTGCATCGCCAGCGAATCCGTCACGATCAAGCCCTGATAGCCCAACTCCCCGCGCAAAAGATCGGTCAGCATGACGCTGGAAAGGGAGGCCGGGGTATCGTCCCCTGTTACCTGCGGCACGGTAATGTGGGCCACCATAATCAGCGGAGCATTGTTCACATTTTGGGCAAAGGGCACCAGCTCACAGCTGCGCAGGTCATCCAGCGTTTTGTTCAGCGTTACGGTGCCAACGTGGGTATCCTCGCTGGTATCGCCATGGCCGGGGAAATGCTTGAGGGTGCAGGCAATGCCCGCATCGGCAAACCCGGCGCACGCCCCGCCCACAAGGTCGGCGGCGGTCTGCGGTTCACTGCTGAACGCGCGGGTACCGATGACCGGGTTATCGGGGTTGGTGTTCACATCGGCCACAGGGGCAAAATCCAGGTTAAAGCCGTATTCTTTTAAGTAGCCGCCAATGGTGCGGCCCATGGCGCGGGCATCTTCCGGGTTACCGGATGTTCCCACCGCCGCAGCGCTTTCGTATTGGGGCAGGTCAAACGCGGCATTGTTGGCAAGGCGCGCCACCAGGCCGCCCTCCTCATCAATGGCCGTAAAGAGCGGCGTATCGCTCGCCTGCTGCAAATCGTCCAGGAATTGGGTGATCTGCTGCGGGCTTTCCAGATTTTTGCCAAAGATCACCACGCCGCCCACCGGGTACTCCGCCAAAGTCTGGCGCATGGCATCCGTCAGTTCGGTCACGCCGTCCGCCTTGGCATCGTTGATCTGGTCCTGCGTTTGGCTCAAGTCCAGGGAATCGGGTCGAACAAGAAAGAGCTGCCCCACCTTTTGTTCCAGCGTCATCTCCTCCAGCAGCTGCTGCACAAAGTCCGGCTCCGGGGTGGGCTGTTCCGTGGGTGCTGCCTGCGTGGTTTGGGCTTGCTGTGTTGGTGCTTCGGTCGGCTGGGCCGCCTTATTGGGGAGTACATCTTTTGGGGCAGCAGAACAGGCGCACAAGACTGCCGCCAAAACGGTTGACACAAATGCCGCGAATCTTTTTTTCATGCTTACCGCCCCCTGCTGTTTGTCTAGGGTGTATCCTCTAATAAGATAAACGAAGAAGTCATCCAAATTGTTACATAAAAGGCATTTTTCCTATCCATATTTTCACAGGGAAATATCTTTGCCTTAAGTTGGCGGGCGCACAATGTGCGCCCCTGCGGTCACTATAGGGAAATGCCATTTTCCCCGCACAACGCGCCCTGCTGCATATGCTGGCCTTGCGGCGTGTTTTATTGTATTTTGATTATACCATACCTCGCGGCAGAATGGAACGGAATTTACAGGAATCAAGTGGTAAAATCCCGCATTACTCTGCAAAAAGCCCTCGGCACAGTGGTTTGGCACCGTGCCGGGGGCTTTGCATTGGTTCAAGCTTTGCTGCCGGACCGATTATTCATCATCAACGGTATTGTCATTGCCAACCGGATCTTCGGCGGCAACATCGGCGGTTTCGGGGGTGGCTTCCTCCTCGGCTTCCAGCGCTGCCTTGTCATAGGCAAAGGCGTTCAGGGCGTCAGTGCTCACTTCATACACAACGCCTGCTGCGCCGGAGCTGCGCAGGTAGCACAGGGTATCGTCCTCGGCGTCGTTGCCGCCAAAGCTGCACTGGATGCTGGTGCCATCCGATGCGATCAGGGTAACGATGGCATTGGGGGTATCCAGACCATACACGGCATCGGCCTGCGGTTCGGTCACGCTCCACTTGGTTTTCAGATCGCAGATGGTGCTCGCCATCTTTTTGACGATATCCTGATTCAGGTTATACTCCGCATCATCCGTCAGCGTCCAGGTGCTGTCATTCTGGGCAAAGCTCAGGGTTCCGCCGTTGGCGGTCTGCACCACCATCTTGGTCACATCGTCCACATCTATGTCCGTAATGCTCTGGGCGGCATACAGCTGCTTTGCGGTTTTGCAGATGCCGCTCAGGGCCGAATTGTCCAGCGTATACACCGGGCCGTCTGCGCTCAGGCGGGCATACCAGTTGTTTGTGATGGAGTTCTTGCTGCCAACGGTCAGCGTCCATTCGGTATCTGCCGTTTTCAGGCTCAGCTCATAAGTCGGGGTATCAAAGCCCATGCTGGCAACGTCGGCGTCATCGCTCAGTTCGCGCAGCGCGGTCAGAGCGGTCATGCTGTCGGCAACGCCTTGGGCCTTACTCTGGTCAAGGGGCAGCGCGGGGTCAGAATCCAGTGTCCAGGTATCATCCGTTTTGGTCAGGGCGGATTCCAACGTTGCGCCATCGCTGGCGTCTTTGTAGGCGATCGCGGTCACACTGTCAGCATCCAGGCTGCACAGTGCAATGCTGGTATCCTCTTCCTCGGTGTCTGCATGGTTCAGCACGCCAAGGGCAACGCCCAGCACAACCACCACGGGAACCAGCACAAAAAGGGGCAACATTTTCTTTGTGTTCATTGGCTGTTATCTCCTAAGGTTTCTGCGACACTGGAAATATCAACGGCGGCGGCGCACCAAAGTGATGGCAATACCGACCACGATAAAGGCCAGCGGCACCACGATGGTAAACAGCAGGCCAAGCAGCATGGTGGCCTTGGCAGGTACCGTCAAGGTTTCGGCGCTCATACTCTTGCTGTCAATCACCACACCGTTTTCTTCGCCGGTCATCCAGTTCACGGCGCTGGTCAACAGCTGGGCATTGCCGCCGGAAACCGCGCTGTTCATCTGGCTGTTCAGCATGTTGGGGCAGTTCACCCAAACCACTTTGGCGCCGGTAGCGCTGTTGCTGGCGGCAACGGCAATGTTAAAGGGGCCGTTGGGATCATTTGCCCCCTGCTCGGCGGTGGTAGCCTCGGCGTAATCCTGCATGGAGTATGCCGTGCTGCTGGTGCTCAACAGGGTGGTCAGGGTCAGGTCATCGGTGCTGTCGCCTTTCACAATGCCCTGTGCCACGGGGGTAAAAACATGCATGCCGTCAGTTATGCCCGCGGTGATATCGTTGGAGCTCAGGCTCGGCAGCAGGTAGGTCTGCGGGTAGCGGTAAGCGTAATAGTTGCTGTCATTTTCAATCACAAGGCCTTCCTGGCGGGTCATGCCGTATTCTGCCAGCAAGGCGTCCAGGTTGGGAGTGCTCACCGTCAGGTCGGTAGTCACAAACAGGTGGCCGCCGTTTTCCAGATAGGTCTTGATGGCAGCGGCATCCAGGGTGGAAAGGTCCGCCTGCGGGTCGTTGATCAGCAGGGCTGCGGCATCTTCGGGCACTGTATCGGTGGTCAGCAGGTTCAGGTCCTGCATGGTAACGCCGGAATTATCCAGCGTTTCGGTAAAATCGCTTTCCAGGCTGGATTCGCCGTGGCCGGTCAGCTGGTACAGCACATAGCTGTTCTCCCGCGTGACCTTGGCAATGCCGGAGGACAGCGCGTTCTCAGCGGAGAAGCTCATTGTGTAACTGCCGGTGGTATAATAGCTGGAATAATCCGCCGTATACATATCATTGTAGTCCACCACGGTGTGGTTATCCCCGCATACAAGGATCACGCTGGAGGAGCTTGCGTTCTGCGCGTCATACTGCTGTGCAAAGGTGGGGTACAGCGCGGGGTCGCGCTGCTGCCAGGTAAAATGGCTGCTTTCGCCCGCATAGCGGTCCAGAATTCGCGTAATGTTGGAATCCTCGTTGCCGGTTTCCGCCAGGTAATAGGCGGTCACATCGGTGTTCAGTTCCTGCAGCATGGTTTTGGTGGTATCGCTCAGGGTGAACATTTTGCCGGTGGAAATATCAAACTGGGTAAACTTGGTGGGCACCGCGCCCACCACAAGGTTGAGCAGAATTACCAGCACCAGCACCACAACGGCCAGCACGCTGGCGTAAGCACCGCTGCGCAGGCTGCGGCGGCGCGCTGCCTGCTGTGCCTGGTTAGGGGCAGGGGCATTGGCCGCGTTCTTTTTCTTAAAGTTCATCGTCGGATCCCCCTCTTTAATTCCAGCGGCGGCGTTCCAGTGCCTGACCCGTCAGGAAGAGGAACAGTCCCGCCACCGATAGATAATACACAATGCCGGTCACGCTGAACATGCCGCCCACAAAATCCGTAAACGGCTGGAACAGTGCCAGCGCGCCAAGCACGCTGTTAAAGCCGGTCAGCAGCCAGGCCGGGCGCAGCTTAAACAGCAGCACCAGCACCACGGCACCGCCGCAGAACACCGCGCTGCCCACCGTGACATTTTTGCAGGCCAGACCGACCAGCAGAGCCACAACCGCCAGCACCACGCAGAACACGATGAATGCCAGCGTGTTGCCGCTGGTGAACAGGCTCTTGATGCCGTTCATCAGGTAGCAGATCAGCAGCGCACCAAAAGTAGCCAGGTACGCAATGATCTGGTTTTCCGTCAGGGCGGAGACAAAGGTGCCGATGGCAATGCAGGCAGCGCCCATCAAAAAGTACGCCAGCCAGGTGGCGTAAGCGCTGGTAAGGGAGATGGTGCCAAAGGCCGTGAGCACCAGCGGCATGATGGCCGCTGCCGCCATGGGCACGGCAAACACCGCCAGCTGGGCAAAGTACTTACCCATCACGATAGAAGGGATACCCACCGGGCTGGTGAGCAGCAGCTGGTCGGTTTTATTGCGGCGTTCATCCGCAAAGCTGCGCATGGTCAGCGCCGGCAGCAAAAACAACATGACCAGCGTGGTAGAATACAAAACGGTTGAAAAATCCGACGTGCCATACACCAGGCAGTTGGCGGAGTAATATAACCCGGTAAACGCCAGCATAACACCAATGACAACATAGCCGACCAGGCTGGTGAAATAGCTGCGCAGTTCCCGCTTAAAAATGGCAAACATGGCTCACTCTTCCTCCTTTTGGTCGTTTTCGGCTTCCGGTTGTTCCGGAGTGTCATCCGCCGGGGCCTGCGGTTCGGCAGGCTCAGCAGACTGTTCCGGCTGTGCGGCAGCCGCTTCCGGAGCCGGTTCTTCGGTTTCTTCCGGCTGGGCTTCCTCCGGTGCAGTCTCGGTGATCTGTAGGAAGATATCCTCCAAACTCATCGTATCGCTTGTCAGGGACACAACCGGGCAGCCAGCTTCGGCCAGCGCCTTGGACAGGGCCGCGCGCAGGTCTGCACCGGCGGTGCTGGTGGCGGTAAAGCTGACTTCATCGCCCTTTTCTGCGGTCACGCGCAGGTCGGTCAGGCCCTCCACCTTGGCGGCAGCGGCCAGAATCTGTTCTTTGGTGCCATGTGCCGTGGCGGCAATCATGCCGCGGGCAGCCAGCTGGGCGGCCAGCTCTTCCGGCGTGCCCTGGGCGGCCACTTTACCGTGCGCAATAATCAGCACGCGGTCACAGATCGTCTGCACTTCGCTCAGGATATGGCTGGAAAGGATGACGGTGTGGGTCTCTCCCAGATCATGGATGAGGTTGCGGATCTCGATCATCTGGGCGGGGTCTAGGCCAACGGTGGGTTCGTCCAGAATGATTACCTTGGGGCTGCCCAGCAGCGCAGCGGCAATGCCAACGCGCTGGCGGTAGCCTTTGGAAAGGTTGCGGATCAGCCGTTTTTCCATCTCCTGCAGCCCAGCGCGCTGCACGGCCTGCGCTACATCCTGCACGCGGTCCGCTTTTTTCTTTTTGCCTTTCAGCTCGCTGACAAACAGCAGGTATTCCTGCACGGTCATATCGGTATACAGCGGCGGAATTTCCGGCAGGTAGCCGATGCAGGCTTTGGCCTCCTTGGGCTCTTCCTGAACATCATGGCCGTCAATGGCAACGGTGCCGCCCGTGGGCGCAAGATACCCGGTGATCATGTTCATTGTGGTGGATTTGCCGGCGCCGTTGGGCCCCAGCAGGCCGTAAATACAGCCGTCCTGCACAGTGAAGCTGATATCATCGACCGCGGTGTGTTTTCCGTAACGCTTGGTCAAATGCTTGACTTCGATCAATGGATGCACTCCCCTTTTCTTGGGGGCCGCCCGCCGCAGGGCAGGCGTACCCCTGAACTATCCAAAAGTATACTGCCTATTTGTGAAAATTGTGCGTCGTTTTTTTGCCAGGATGTGAAAATTGTGTGCACATGCAAAAGCACCCCTGCGCGGCTGCAGGGGTGCCAAATCAGCTTATTCTTTTGCTGCTTCGTTTCTTTTGCGGGGGGCAGCTTTACTTTTTCTGTTTTCTCCGCTTTGCTTCCACAATGACGTCCGCAATGTGCATGGCAACATCATCCTTGCTTTGCAGCGGCAGCGCGGTGGAAATGCTTTCGGTAATCAGGGTTACAACGTTGGTATCCACGCCAAAACCGGCGCCGGGCACCTTGACATTGTTGGCCACAATCATATCCATGTTTTTCTTGTGCAGCTTGGCAGTAGAATTTTCGATCAGATCTTTCGTTTCCATCGAAAAGCCGCAGACAAACAACTGCTCCGGCTTGTGCTCGCCGACCCAGCCCAGAATGTCATCCGTGCGTTCCAGCTCAATTGAAAGTTCCCCATCGTGCTTTTTGATCTTATCCTGCGCTACCTGGGCCGGGCGGTAGTCCGCCACAGCGGCGGCCATCACCAGGGCATCCGCATCCATGGTGTTGGCCTTGACAGCTTCAAACAGTTCTGCCGCGGTGGCAAAAGGCACCATTTTGACAAACGGAACCGGCGGCAAGTCGGAAGATGTCAGCAGCGTCACATCCGCGCCGCGCAGCATACAGGCGCGGGCCACGGCATAGCCCATTTTGCCGGTGGAATGGTTTGTCAGGTAGCGCACCGGGTCCATCGGTTCGCGGGTGCCGCCAGCGGAAACCACCACTTTCATGCCCTGCATGTCTTTTTCGTGTTCCAGCTCCCGTGCCACATAGTCCACCAGAACGCCCTCATCGGGCAGGCGGCCGGAGCCCGTATCGCCGCAGGCCAACAGGCCGGAACCGGAGGGAATGACGGTGAAACCGTAATGTTCCAGCGTTTTCAGGTTATCCTGGGTGATGGGGTTTTCCAGCATATGGGTGTTCATGGCGGGGGCCACCAGCTTGGGGCAGCGGGCCGCCAGGGTAACGGTGGTCAGCATGTCATCCGCCAGGCCGTGGGCCAGCTTGGCAATCACATTTGCGGTTGCCGGGGCGATCAGCATCAAATCCGCCGCGTTGGCCAGCGAAACATGGGCCACATCATACTGGAAGTTGCGGTCAAAGGTATCCACAATGCAGCGGTTGTTGGTCAGGGTTTCAAACACCAGCGGGGTGATAAACTCCGTGGCGTTTTTGGTCATCAGCACATGCACATTGGCGCCGGCTTTGGCCAGGGCATGGGCCACATTGGGCATTTTATAAGCAGCAATCCCGCCGGTAATGCCCAGCACAATGGTTTTGCCTTTCAGGTTCATGATAACACATCCTTATATTTGGCCGGGCTTCTGGCTGCCCGTATTGTTCTGCTTTTAAGTATATCCTGCCGGGGGGCAAAAGTAAAGGGAATTCAACAGTTGGCAAACGGGCTGCGAACTGCTATAATAAACTGTAATTTTACATTCTGCGCATTTTATACTTTTATAACAGGGCAATCCTGCATCATTCTAAGGCAATACCGCACAATTCTAAGTGCCGATACGGCGAGCGAGGCACGGCAGCTGC
>ERZ1034876.749-NODE-749-length-16025-cov-12.732937_pt1 | contig 16025 bp, 13 predicted proteins | sample MGYA00520698_ERZ1034876 | MGnify/ENA primary metagenome ERZ1034876 (study PRJEB33766, sample SAMN09781723) | gut metagenome | biome: gut microbiome | host: Homo sapiens | place: Madagascar | study: EMG produced TPA metagenomics assembly of the PRJNA485056 data...
GCGGGGGCCAGGTCGGCGGCGGCGCGGCGGTCAAAGCCGGTGCGGCCGGTAACGCAGCGGGCCTTGCCCAGAACGGCGGCTTCTTTCCGCGCCAGAACGTCAAAATTGGCTTGCATGTTGTCCAGCAGTTCGCCGGGAATGATCTTATCAATGGTGTGCCACAGTCCGCCGGAATGGCGGTAGGCGTCGGGCACGCCGTCGCACAGGTGCGCCGCGCAGTCCCGCATCACGCCCTGGATGCTGATGAGCACCGGCAGGTTCGCCGCAGCGGCGGCATCCTGCATGGCGGCGGCTTCGGGGTACTCGGTGCCCCAGATATGCACAAGGTCGGGCTGCTCGGTTTGCAGCAGGGCGGCAAAACCATCGGCACCGGGCAGGATGCGGTAGCTTACGCCGTCCTGCTCCCCCTGCAAGGATGCTTTCTGGCGGGCATCGGTGCAGGCTACAGTCAGGCGCAGTTCCCCGTGGGGGCGCAGCGCTGCCAGCTGGCCGGTGAGCCAACTGCCGCTTACATCGCTGGCACCTGCCAGCCCGCAGGCAGCCGCCGCCTGCGGCAATACAGTTTTTACAAGCCAGAGGATGTGCATAAAGGTTGAGGTCCTTTCATGGAGTTGAGGTACGGCCCCCTCTGCGAGGGGGCTCCCGCGCAGAGGGAGCCAAAGAGCGATGCGGCTTACTAAATCCGCCCAATAAACGTCTGTGCCACTACTCCCGGCGTAAACTCCGGGTAGAGGGCGGCCACCTGCGCATAGGGCAAGCACTGCCCCTGCGCGTCAGTCAGCCAGCGTCGCAGCGTGTCTACTACTTCCGGCGTTACGCCGTTCTTTTTGTGCAGCACCAGCGCCAGCGGATACTTCGCCAGGTAAGGCAGGGTGGGGTCGGTGTCGGTCACGGCCAGGTGCAGCAGCGGCTTGCCGGTGCCCAAGTAGCTGAACAGCTTGCTGGGCATCTGGTTGTCAAAGGCGTTGCCAAGGCTGAGCAAAATGTCAGCCCCGCTTTCCAGCTCTGCCGCCTTTTCCGGCGGCAGCAAACCGGGGCGGACGAACCGTGCCCCCAAAACGCCCTGTGCCCTTTGCGCCGCCGCTTCAAACGGTTCCCACCCACGGCCGGCCATCGTCAGAGTCAGGTCGGGGGCGTTCAGCGCGGTAAACAATTCCAGCGTAAAATCCGGCTCCCGTAACGTGGGGTACAAACTGCCGCAAAATACGCACCGCACACCCTCGTGCGCAGGCACCGGCCCGCCCGGCAGTAAAACCGGGAAGCCCAGCACCTGCACCCTGCCGCGCCAGGAGGAAAGCGGCCCGCCCTCATAATCCGGCAGGGCCTGGGGCGTGATGAACGCTGTATCAATGGTTTGCAACAACTGCCCTTCCCGCGCGTAACCACCCGGGGCCGTGTAGTCTTTGTTGCTGGCGTAGGGGTCCAGCTGCCACAGCAGCTTTTTGCCGCCGATCTGCGCGGTCTCCAGCGCAAAGGCGGTGCGGTAGGGGGCACAGACGGCACACACCGCGTCGAAGTGAAATTCCGCGTCCAGCCGTTCCATTTCCCGGCGGCTGTCAACCGTGCGGCGGGGTGCATGCAGCACCAATTGGCGGAACGCCGCCGCTGCGGCCGTGGGGTGGGCCGCCAGCCGCAGCAGCCGCAGGGGAACTGGGCTGCCGGCCTTGGCACCATTTTCCAGCGCATGGTTCATCAGCCGCTCATCGGCAAAGGCCAGTGTGTGCTGGCTGGCCCCGGCGGGCGGCGCGGGGGGCGGATTCTCGCCGTCCCACAATTCCAACAGGTGAATCTCGTGTCCCTGGGCCAAAAGCTGCTCTGCCAGGCGGCAGGCCAGCTGTGCGTTGGCGCTGGCGGGGTTCTCTACCCGGTCTAACACAAATAAAATACGCATTACTGTCGATCTTTCAAATATTTGCGGCACACCTTGCGCCACAGTTTGGGCGCGTGTACGGTGGCCCAGGCCGATACTTTAATGGCAAAGGGCAGCTGTGGATTGCGGCCCAGCTGGCGGTCGTTCAGCCCGGCGGTGATGCCAATGCGCAGCTCACCCAGCTGCACGCGGTAAGGCTCAGTGTCGGCACGGCGCAGGATCATGCTGGCCAGGTACACCAGCTTTTCATAGTAGAAAGCGTTGGCGCTTTGCTGCAGCACGGGCCACTGCCCGGGCACGCTGCCGCGAATCAGCGCAGCCGCGCGGCGCTGGTCATCGAGACTTTGGGGTGGCAGGCCCCGGCGGCTGGCGCTGTCGGCATGCTGGCGGTAGTGGTAGCCCGGCCAATCGCAAAAGGCGCAGCCGGGCGCGGCGCAAAACGCCTGCCAGTTGGCCAGCAGGTCTTCGTTGTAGGCCAGGTCATTGTCCAGCATGGCGGGGGTCAGCAGCGTGGCGGAGTACAGCTTGTTCCACAGACCGTAGTCCACGGCGTGGTCATGCAGCAGCGCGTCCAGATGCGCCGGGCCGTCCAGCCGCTTTACGGCGGCAGGGGGCGCGGCCTCGGCGGGCAGGGCGTCGGCAAAGGTATCGTACCGGCAGCAGGCCAGCGGCAGGTGGGTCTCCTGCACCGCCTTATATAAGGTGGACAAAAACGCAGGGTGGTACAGATCATCCGCATCGCAGAACGCAATCCACTCGGCCCCAATCTCCAGTGCCCGGCGCAGCCCGGCGGTGCGAGCGGCACTCACCCCGCGCTGGGGCTGGTGGATGACGGTAAACCGCGCATCCCCGGCGGCCATATTGTCGCACAGCAGCGGCGATTCGTCCCGGGAACCATCGTCCACCAGCACGCAGCAAAAGTCGTCAAACTGCTGGGCCGCAATGGCGTCCAGGCAATCCGGCAAATATTTGGCCGCGTTGTGTACGGGCACGATCACCGCAATGGTGCAGACCGGGGCGCTCATCGGGTCACCTCGGCATAGCGGCGCAGGTAGAACTCCTGCAAAATTTCGGCGCTGTGGTGGATGTCATACCCGGCCTCCACGGCCTTGCGGCGGGCGTCCGGGTCGCGGCGCAGGCTGGCCCCGGCGATGGTGTTCGCCCAGGCGGCTTCATCCTGCAGCGGTAAAAAATGCACGCGGTCGGTAAAGGCGGCACCCTTGTCCACGGTGTCGGCCACAAAGCAGGGCAGTCCGGCGGTCTGAGCCTCTACCAGCACCACGGGCAGGCCCTCAAACAGGCTGGGCAGCAAAAAGGCGTCCATGGCGTCGTAAAAGCCCTGCATGTTGCTGCGCACTCCGGCAAAGATCACGCTGTCGCCAAGGCCCAAACTACGGGCCAGGTTTTGTATCTCTTCTATGTAGCCAGGCTCGCCGCCGCCCAGCAGCACCAGGCGGGCTTTGGGCAGACGGGCGCGCACAGCGGCAAAAATTTTCAACAGCCCAGGGTGGTTTTTCTGCGCCGAGAACCGCCCTACATGGCCAAACAAAATTTCGTTATCCGCTACGCCCAGTTCCCCGCGCAGCAAGGCGCGGCGCTGCGGGTCGCGGGCGGCAAAGCGGTCCGTGTCAATGCCGTTGGGCAGCACGGTGAAGGGGCTTTTGCCAAACAGCATCTCCCCGGCCTTCTGGCTGCAGGCGAAGCGGTCGGTCAGGCCTGCGTTGAAGCGGCTGCTCATGAGCTTGTCCAGCCGGCCCACCAGGTTCGGCTCATAGGCGGTGTTGTGGCTGTGACCCACCCGCACAGGGATGCCCGCCCGGCGTGCCACAGGGTTGTAAAACATGCCAAAACCGCTGTAATGGCCGTGGATAATGCGCCACTCCGGGTGGGCGGCGAACAACTCGCGCAGTTCACGCAGATAGCGGGGCAGGTTATTGTCCTGCCGCACGGTCATTTTGTAGATATTGCCGCCTAACGTGCAGATCTCATCGTCAAAAAAGCACGGCTTATCGTAATGATACAAAAAGTCAAACTGCACCTTGTCCCGGTCGATGGTGCGGTAGACGTTCATCACAAAAGTCTCCATGCCGCCGGCGTCCATGGCGGGCATGACCTGTAAAACGCGGATGGGTGCCATCAGCTGTTCTCGGCCTCCAATCGGGTGCGGCAGTCCTGCAAGTTCTGCTGCGCTTCGGTGCTCAAAGCGGGGTAGTTGTGGCTGGTATGCTCCAGCGCGTCTACTACGATTTCACTCACGAGATACCGCGTGTACCATTTCTGGTCGGCGGGCAGGGCGTACCACGGGGCCTCCTTGGCGGCGGTGGCATCGATAACCTGCTCGTACAGGCGTTGATAATCGTCGAAATAGGCGCGCTCGGCCAGGTCGCTGGCGGAGAACTTCCAGTTTTTAGCGGGATTATCGATGCGCTCCAAAAAGCGCTTTTTCTGCTCGTCTTTGGACACATGCAGGAAAATCTTCACCACGCGGTAGCTGTTCTCATAAAGATATTGCTCGTAATGGCGGATCTGGCGGTAGCGCTGGGCGAAAAACTCGTCCTTGTCCTGCTCCAGCACACGCGGGGCCATCTGGTAGCCTTTCTGCAGGTCGTGCAGCTGGACCACCAGCACATCCTCGTAGTAGCTGCGGTTGAAAATGGCGATGGACCCGCGGGCGGGTAGCGCCTTGTTGACCCGCCACAGGAAGTCGTGTTTCAACTCTTCACTGTTGGGTTGTTTAAAACTGGTCACCTGCACGCCCTGGGGGTTCAGGCCGGACATCACATGTTTGATGGTGCTGTCCTTGCCGGCGGCGTCCATGGCCTGCAAAACGAAGATCAGTCCTTCGCGGCCGTCGGCATAAAAGGCGTCCTGCAAAGCGGCCATTTTTTGCAGGTTTTCGGCGGTCTTTGCCAGAATTTTCTCTTTGTCGACCCCGTCGGTCTTGCTGTCGGTAGCCAGTTTGTCCAGTCGGCACTTGCCGCTGCCGTCAAAACGATAGGAATCCGCTTTCATTCAGGTGCCCTCCCCGCAAAGTATACTTATTTATAGTATACCCGTTTTTGCAGAAAGACGCAACCATGCGGGCATAAAAAAGGCTCCCCATGCAAAGGGGAGCCGCAGCGCAAAGCCTCCCTTGTGTAAAGGGAGGTGCCCCGAAGGGGCGGAGGGATTGTCCCGTTTGTCGGGCAAGCCGGTTTACAAAACAAGGCCACAATCCCCCAGTCAGCTTCGCTGACACCGCTTACGCGGCCGAACCTCTCTGTCGCTGCGCGATATCTCCCCGCACTGCGGGGAGTCACCCTTTACATAAGGGGGCCTTTGGCGGCTGCTTATTCAAACCCATCCAATACTTGCCTTAACACCGCCCGGTCATCTTCCAGGTCGCTGTTAAAATATCCGGCAACCGGCGTGCAGCCAAGCTGGTACAAAATGCCGTCCTTTTCAAAAAAGGCCCATGTGCTGTTGTAGGTGTAGCTGTTGGGATTGCTGGTGCAAAGCGGCAGCAGGGCCATGCAGCCGTTGGGCATCTCATAGGTCTCGCAGTTCCAGGTCAGACCAGCACGCTTGTTGAAATAATTTATGGAGGTGGTATCGGCGGGGGCGTCGCCCAGGTAGGCAAGCGCCATCAGCTCTATTTCATAGCGGCGGCCCTCCGGGTCGTCCAGATAGTCCATCCGTTTCAGATACAGCTTTTCGGGAGCTTCGTTGCCGACGGGGATAAAACCGACCTGGGCCAGGGAGCTTTCTTCCCAATAGCCGTTGTCTGCGGTGATTCGGATAAACAACTGCACGGCGGGTTCGGGTTCGCCTGCATCCAGCACGCTGTTTCCCGCCAGCGGCAGGCCGGTGGCTTCGGCCATGGCAGACCAGGTTTCGTACCCGCGGGCGGCTTTGCTGTAGATGTTCTGCTTATCGTGGTTGTTGGGATAAATGCGTCCGTGCATGATTCCCCCAGCGGGGCGGGTCCCGTCCGCAGCTGCTTCCAAATTATGGTTTGCCTGCATCCCAGCTCACAGGTCGGCGGGCAGGGTGTAATACTGCCGCTCATAGCTGATAGCATACCCGGCGGTGGCGTCAGGGGCAAAGCTGGGACGGGGGTTCGTGCGCAGGTCGGTGAACTGTGCGCCCCTGGCGACCACCCCGGCGGCAATCAGCAGCGGCGCGGCCAGGCACAGCCACAAATGGCGGCGGTGCGGCTTGGCGGGTAAATTTTCGGCCACCGCAGGCCACAGGTCCACCGGGGCAGGGTGCAGGTCAGCAGAGAGTTTTTCGTGCAGAAATTGTTCATCGCGGTCAAAGGTCATCGTGTTCACCCTCCTTTAAAATGGCGGCCAGTTTGGCTTTGGCCCGGCTGTAGCGGGTGCGTAAGTAGGGCGCGGGCAGCCCGTGGATGCGCGCCAGCGCGGCGTAGTCCATGCCGTCCAGCACCCGCTCCAGCATCAGGGCACGGTCCAGGGGGGACAGTGCGTTTAAGGCGGCGTGCAGTTCGTCGCTGATGCCGGGGTCCTGCTCCAACGGCTGCGGAGTGAGGTAGTTGGCGGCGCGTTTGGCTGCCCGCAGCATGTCCAGCGCCGTACGGTAGGCGATGCGGTACAGCCAGGCGCGGATGTTGTTTTCACCCTCGCGCAGGGTGTGGCGGCGCTGCCAGGCCTTGATAAAGGTTTGCTGCACGGCGTCCTGGGCGTCATGCTCACTGCCCAGGATGCCGGTGCAGTAGCGCAGCAGCGCCGGGGTGTAGGTGCGGACAAGTTTTTCCAGATCCTGCTCTGTCTGCATGGCGGGCCTCCTTTCTTTAGGTTTCACCCTTATAACGCCGATGGGGGAGGGTTTGTATCAACTTTTTATGATTTTGTTGAAGGCGGTGGCTTTCGGTGTCGGTCACCTTGTGGCGGACACCTAGGGCAACACCGCACAATTCCCGCTTTACAGCTTAAGCACCGCTGCTGCGGCTGCGAAGCACAATCTGCGTTGCAAAAATGCTCGATAATACACAAAGTATTATCTGCGCTTTTTGCTTAGCAGCTTGTACTTCTCGCTCGCCGCATCGGCACTTAGAATTGTGCGGTATTGCCCTCGGAACGAGCGGGACTTTTCTGGCACTCCTTTGGTCATAAAAGAGTACGCATAGCGGCCGGATGCCGTTAAAAAAGTGGCTCACCGCAAGGTGGTGAGCCACGTAAAAGCTGCTATTAAAAACTAAAAATCATTCCTTATCAATGGCCGCCACAACCCCAGAAAGTGCCAGCAGTGCCAGCAGGTTGGGCACGGCCATCAGGCCGTTGAAGAAGTCCGCCATGGCCCACACAAGGTCCACTTTCAGCGTAGAGCCGACCAAAATGAACACCACCACGATGACGCTGTACACCGGCAGGGCTTTCTCGCCAAACAGGGCCTTGAAGTTGGACTGGCCGAAGAAGTACCACCCAATGATGGTGGAGAACGCGAAGAAGAACATGCAGATGGCGATAAACACCGGGCCGAACCCGCCGAACGCCTGGCTGAACGCTGCCTGGGTCAGGGAGGTGCCGGTCAGCCCCTCGGGGATCAGGCCGGAGGTGATGAGCACCAGGCCGGTCAGGGTCAGCACCACGAAGGTGTCGATGAACACGCCCAGGATGGCCACGGCGCCCTGCTCACGCGGGTGGTTGACCTTAGCCAGCGCGTGGGCGTGCGGGGTCGAGCCCATGCCGGCCTCATTGGAGAACAGGCCGCGGGCCACGCCAAAGCGCATCGCCTGCTGCACGGTCACACCGGCCACGCCGCCGGCCATCGCCTGCGGGTTGAACGCCAGCACAAAGATCTGCGTAAAGGCATTGGGCAGCGTCTTGTAGTTCATGACCAGGATCACCACGCAGCCCACAATGTAAAACGCCGCCATGATGGGCACGATCTTTTCGGTCACAGCGGCAATGCGCTGCACGCCGCCCAGGAAGATGAACGCTGCGATCACAGCTACGACAATGCCCACGGCCAGATGGCTCATGCCAAAGGCGTTATGGAACGCATCACCGATGGAGTTGGACTGTACCATGTTGCCCATGAAGCCCAGCGCCAGAATAATAAGTACCGAGAATACGCCCGCCAGCACCTTGCCAAAGGTGCCCTTGAACGCCGCGCGGATGTAGTACGCCGGGCCGCCGGTGACTTTGCCGTTGACGGTGGTGCGGTAACGCTGGGCCAGCACGGCCTCCGCGTAAATCGTCGCCATGCCGAAGAACGCCGATACCCACACCCAGAACAGCGCGCCCGGGCCGCCGCTGACCAGCGCCGTGGCGCAGCCGGTGATGTTGCCGGTGCCCACCTGGGCCGCAATGGCCGTGGCCAATGCCTGGAAGCTGCTCATTCCCTGGTCATCGGCCTTTTTGCCCCGCAGGGTGAAGTTGCCGAAAACGCGGTGGAACCCCTCGCCAAAGCGGCGCAGCTGTACGCCCCGCAGCCGGATGGTGAAAAACACGCCGGTGCCGACCAGCAGGAACAACAGCAGAGAATTCCACAGAATATCGCTGGCCTGCTCAATGGCCGCCGTAAAAATTGTCATGCAAAATACCCCTCTTCTTACATCTTGTCTTTTATACACTTACCCATGCCCGCTTTGAGCGGACAATGTAACTACTATACTATGCTTTTGCAAGAAAGTCAAGTGTGTTTATATAGTGAACACGCTGGAGAAAAAAGTTGTAAATTCTCCCGAAAAAGTGCAGAATTGAAACAACTCTGTCACAACTGTGGGGTATCCTGCAGCTAAACCGAACGCGAAAGGAGAACACATCATGAACAAGCTGCTGCCCTTTGCCCTGGCTTTGGCGCTGGCCCTGCCCGGCTGCGCCGCAGGCGATACCGCGCCCCAGCCCCCGGAGACACCCACCACCACCACCGAGACCGCCGCAGAGGCCCAGGCCGAGAGCACCCTGCCCGGTCTTACGGGCCGCCTGCGCCAAACGAGTTATGATACCGCCGCCGTGGGGCAGACGTTCTACGGCATGATGAGCACCTACGATGAGGAGACCTTGACCAGCGTCTACACCATAATTGCAACCGACACCACGGCCAACACCCAGCAGAAAGCGGCCGAGCTGGAGACCCAGGGTTACTATACCAGTCTGGCCGCCTGGCAGGACGGCCTGGAACTGTACATTGACGATTGGTTGGATGAGACCGGCCAGCCCGTGACGAACAGTTACCAGAATGGCGATATAACCAGCTGGCGCTATAAGATCGACCCCGCCACCGGCCAGATGGAGCGGCTGGAAGTGGAAGGTGCGCCGTATTCCCCGCAATGGCAGGACGACGCGGCTGTGTACGCCGAGCGGAGCGTGGGCCAGTGGATCGAATGTATCAACCGGCTGGATCACGCCACCGGCCAGCAGGTGGACCTGCCTCTGCCGTCCCAGACGCAGAGCGTATATGATGCCATCGGGCAGCGCTGGTTGATCGGCCGTGTCATCAGCCCAGGCCCCATGCCGGATTACACCACCGACCGGGATGCCTTTTCTGCCATGTGGCAGAACTCTCAGCTGGAGATCGACCTGTACGACCCTGCCACCCGCGCCTGCGAAAAGCTGTTCGAGACTCCCTGCTACGACGGGGAAAAGTGGATGTACAGCGGCCAGCGGGACGGCGTACCGTACTTTATCCACCGTACCGCGACGGAGGACCAAAATTACCCCATGGCGGTGGGGTTGGACAAACTGGAAAACGGCACCATGACGACCGTGTACACCCCGCAAAGCGATCAATGGCCGGAGTTTGAAAGTTACGGTCAGGACGGAGAAGAACGCTGGGTCGTGGAATATCTGCGGGACAGCATTGCGATTTATGATTTGGCAGACGGCCAGACCTACACCCCGACGGTCGACCATGATAATTATATAGGCTATCCCATACAGCTGCTGCCCGATGACCGTGTGGTCGTGACCAACGGCTGGTACGAGACGACCGCCGCCACCGACAGACAGCCCGCCCTGGTGACCATCGACATGACCGCCTACCTCAACGGCAGTACCGACTACACCCCGATAGAAATGTACACGGGCAAGTAAATGCAAACGCGAAAGGAGAACACCCTATGAAAAAAGCCATCGCCTGCCTGCTGATCCTGCCCCTGGCTCTCGCCGCCTGCGGGGCGCAAACCACCCAGCCTGCGCCCACCACTGCCCCGGAGACGACCACCGAAGCGACCACCGAGAACGGGAAAAGCACCCCGGCGGAAGTCAACCAGCCGGGCATCACGGGCCGGATGCGGCCATGCAGTACCGAGGTGGAAACCGCCGCAGGTCTGTATAGCCTGCATGAGCTTTTCAACGAAGCTGCAAATGAGGATGTCTACTGTGTCGTCAAAACGGACATCGAGACAGCCACGCAGGAAAAGGTGGCAAGCATCACGTTGGATGGCGGCTACTACGGTATGGCCGTCTGGGATGGTGCGGTAGACCTATACCTGCAGGAAAATACGGCTGAGGGCGAGCGGCCCAGCCTGCGCTATACCATTGACACGGCTACCGGTGGCGTGGAAAAGCAGCAGATGGATGTCGCGTTTGCCCCAACCTGGTACGATGACGCTGCCCTTTACCAGGAAAACCGCCCAAACCTTTGGGTCGAAAGCCTTACCCGGCTGGACCGCACCACCGGTGAAGTGACCTTGCAGAACCTGCCGGGCCAGACCTATACTGTATGCGGTTCGGTGGATGGCCGCTGGCTGTTGGTGCGCATCAGCAGCCCGTCTCCTGTGCCAGATCCGATCAGCGAGAAGGACGCTTTCGACGCCACCTGGCAGAACTCCACGGCGGAAATTATCCTGTACGAGCCCGCCAGCGGTGAGATGGAAAAACTTTACGAATTTCCTACGATAGGTGATGGTTATGACTACTGCGGTCAGCGGGACGGCAGCCTTTACTTTATACATTGGCAAACGAACGGGAACGGCATCGGTGACACAGCTCCGGCCACGGTGGACAAACTGGAAAACGGCGCAATGACTCCCGTATGGACGCTGCCCGTCAGCAGTATCAGGGTATCCACCGTACAGCAGCAGGGCGAACTGCGCTGGGTCACCCAGCTGACAGAAAAGGGCGAAACAGCCATCAAAATCTATGATCTTGCAGACGGTCAGACCTACACGCGGGCAATTGATTGGGATAAAGTGGAAGGATGGAACGCAGGATACCCCGAAAAACTGCTGGCAAACGATAAAATTTTGGTCAGCAATGGTACCTACACCAATGTCTATGGCATCGACCGCAAAGCCTACGCCGTAATGGATTGCGCCGCCTATCTGGCGGGCAGTACCGACTATACCCCGATAGAAATGTACACGGGCAAGTAAATGCAAACGAGAAAGGAGAACACCCTATGAAAAAAGCCATTGCCTGCCTGCTGGCCCTGCCCCTGGCTCTCGCCGCCTGCGGAGCGCAGGGTGCGGATAGCGCCCAAAGCCAGCCGGCCACGGAAACCGAACAGACCACCGAGACCGCCCAGAAAACGACCGCCCCGGCGGTTGGCACTGCGGGCAAGCTGCGCGGCACAGCGTACATGCTTTATACCAACACCGGCCTGTACAGCATGAACCAGAAATACGATGAAGCCACCAACACCGATACGTTTTACCTGATAAAAACCGACTGCGACACCGCCACGCAGCAAAAGCTGGCGGAGATCGAGCTGCAAGGCGGAGAAGCCTGTGGCATGGCCGCCTGGGACGACATAGTAGAGCTGTACTGCTTTGAAAATATGGACAAGGACAACCCCACCAAATGGTGTTACATCGTGGATACTTCCACCGGCAGTGTGGAGCGCCTGCCTGTGGAAGAGGAATTCTACCCTGCATGGTACGATGATGCCGCGCTGTACGAGCTGGACTATGCCAGCGGCAAGCGCATCATCCGGCGGGACCGCACTACGAACGAGGTAAGCTATATCAACCTGCCGGAACAGACCATAAATGTATATGGCGCGGGCGATAAATGGGTCATCCACCGCATTGTCAGCACCAGCCCGCTGCCCAGCAATGTCGACGGGGATGAGTACAATGCCGTTTTTCAGAACTCAGAGTATGAGTATGACCTTTTTGATGCTGCCACCGGCGAAATGAAAAAACTCTACAGCTATCCCACAAGTGAGGATTTTTATTGGTATCGCGGCCACCGCGACGGCACACTGTATTTCGACCTGTATGGGGAGGATGGCTACCCAACCGGTGTGGGTAAGCTGGAAAACGGCGAAATGGTACAAGTGCTGGCACGGGACGACCCGTACGCAAGTGAGCAGGTGTTGGAGAACGAACAGGGCGAGCTGCAATGGATCGTTTGGGATGAGGGCGAATCGGTACAGGTATATGACCTGAACGATGGGCAAAGTTACCGCCCGGCGTTTGTAAAGGAATCGAGCCAGTATGCCTCCACAGGCTACCCGGAAATGCTGCTGCCCGGCGGGCGGGTATTCGTCACCCACGGCAGTATGGATGCCCCGGACTTTTGGGATAAGATCGCCTACGCCACCCAGGACCGCGCCGCCTACCTTTCCGGCAGCACCGACTATACCCCGGTAACGATGTACACGGGCAAATAAATATAAACAGGAAAGGAGAATACCCTATGAAAAAAGCCATCGCCTGCCTGCTGGCCCTGCCCCTGGCCCTTGCAGCCTGCGGGGTACAGAATGTGCCAGCGCAGGCCGCCCAGCCCACCGATACCCCGGTCGAGACACCGGCACCCACGACTGCAAGTACTGCGCCGGTAGAGGAACCCGCGGCATCGTCTGAACCAGCGCCAGAAAGTACACCGGCGCAAGGCGAACAGATGCCTGCGGCCCCTGACCAGGCGGCGCAGGAATCCGAGCTTGCATCGTATACCCAAACGCTGGGCTGTTTCTTTAATACGCCCCTGCAAAGCACGAAAGAACTTCCGCAGGATTACTATTTATCGTTCTTTTTGCTGTACCAAACCTTTGAAAGCAAGGGCGAAGGCAGTACCTATACACAAAATGATAATTACTTTTGGGAAATTCCGGAAAGTGATCTGCTGCAAACGGCTGCGATATATTTGGGGCTTTCGGACCTTTCTATTTCGGATATAACCGAATGGCCTTTTGGCGAGCCGCAAAACGGGATCTGCTATTATAGTCAGGAGACATCTCTCCCGTATGGTGATATTACGGTAACGAATGTGAAAATTGATACCGCGACGTCAAAAGCACAGGTGTTTGCGGAAGCAGGGGATACCCAATTCGAGGATTCCACCCGGCAAAGCAGGGTCTTGGTTTACCACTTCACCTGCACAGCTGGCCCGGATGGCAGAACGGTTTACAGGCTGGAGTCCATTGCCGCCCAGTAAATTATACATATACACATAAAAATGCTCCCCGTGAGGGGAGCATTTTTATGCGCTGGTTACTTCTTCTTTTCCTGTTTCTCTTTATCGCTGCAATGCTGGTGACAGCTGGCGCAGTTGCCGCCGCAGCCACCCTGCCAGCCGCCGTTTTGGCAGATAAACAGGATCGCCAGCGCCAGCAGCACAAAAATTACCACTACAATGATCGCACTTGCCATAGTCAATTACCTCCGGGACAAGGGTTCACACAAACCCCAGCAGTGTACCTATACAGTGTACCACAAAGGCAACCACCCATGCAATACCGCACTGCATCACAACCACCCCGGCGGCGGCTTTTGCACTGCCAAGTTCGCGCTTGGCGGCGGCCACAGCGGCCACGCAGGGGGTATACAGCAGGGTAAACACCAAAAATACCACGGCGGTAAACGGGGTAAACATCGTGGAAAGTGCTGCCGTATCGCCGCCCAGCAGCACCGTCAAGGTGGAAACAACGCTCTCCTTGGCGGTAAAGCCGGTGATCAGCGCGGTAGAAACACGCCAGTCGCCAAAGCCAAGCGGCTTAAAGATCGGCGCTACCCAGCTGCCGATCAATGCCAGCAGGCTGGTATCCGGCGCTGCAACATTCAGCCGTGTATCAAAAGTCTGCAGGAACCAGATCAACACGGTGGCTACAAAAATAATGGTAAAGGCTTTCTGCAAAAAGTCCTTGGCCTTCTCCCAAATCAGCTGGCCCACGCTGCGGGCCGAGGGAAAGCGGTAGTTGGGCAGCTCCATGACGAAGGGAACAGGCTCGCCCTTATAGCGGGTCAGTTTCAGCACCAGCGCGTACAAAATACCGCATACGATGCCGGTCAGGTACAGCCCCACCATTACAACGGCCCGCCACTGCCGCGGGAAAAACGCGGTGGTAAACAGTGCGTAGATCGGCAGCTTAGCCGAGCAGCTCATGAACGGTGTCAGCAGAATGGTCATCTTGCGGTCGCGGTCACTGGACAAAGTACGAGTGGCCATGATAGCAGGCACCGAGCAGCCAAAGCCGATCAGCATCGGCACAAAACTGCGGCCCGAAAGCCCCACCCGGCGCAGCAGCTGGTCCATCACAAACGCCACGCGGGCCATATAGCCGGTATCCTCCAGGATGGAAAGGAAGAAGAACAAAGTGACGATAACGGGCAAAAAGCTCAGCACGCTGCCCACGCCGGCAAAAATGCCGTCGATGACAAGGCTGTGCACCACCGGGTTGATGCCGTAGGCGGCCAGCGCATGGTCAGCGGCGTTGGTCACGGCGTCGATGCCCAAAGTCAGCAGGTCAGACAGCGCCGCGCCGATGACCCCGAAGGTCAGCCAGAACACCAGCGCCATAATGCCGATAAAGCAGGGCAGGGCGGTGTACTTGCCGGTCAGGACCTTATCCATAGCCACGCTGCGCTTGTGCTCGCGGCTTTCACCGGGGTGCACCACGGTCTTGTCGCACAGGCGCTCGATAAAAGTAAAGCGCATGTCAGCCAGGGCGGCCTCGCGGTCCAGGCCGGTCTCGTTTTCCAGCTCGGCGATGGTATGGCCCAGCAGTTCGGTCTCGTTTTCGTCCAGCTGCAAAGCAGCTTCGATCAGCTGGTCACCCTCCACCAGCTTGGTGGCGGCAAACCGCAGCGGCAGACCGGCGCGCTGGGCGTGGTCCTCGATCAGGTGGGCCACGGCGTGGATGCAGCGGTGTACCGCGCCGTCCTTGCCATCGGTGGCATCGCAGAAATCGATGCGGCCGGGGACCTCGCGGTGGCGGGCCACATGCAGGGCATGCTCCACCAGCTCGTCGATGCCCTCGTTCTTGGCGGCCGAGATGGGCACCACCGGAACACCCAGCAGTTCCTCCAGTTCGTTGACCATGATGGTGCCGCCATTGGCGCGCACTTCGTCCATCATATTCAGCGCCAACACCATCGGAATCCCCAGTTCCATCAGCTGCATGGTTAAGTAAAGGTTGCGCTCAATATTCGTGGCATCAACGATATTGATGATGCCGTCTGGGTGGGTGTTCAGCAGGAAGTCCCGGGTGACGATCTCCTCGCTGGAATAGGGCGACAGGGAATAGATGCCCGGCAGGTCGGTGACGGTGGCCTCGGCATGGCCGCGGATCGTGCCGTCCTTGCGGTCTACCGTGACACCGGGAAAGTTGCCCACATGCTGGTTGGAGCCGGTCAGCTGATTGAACAGCGTCGTTTTGCCGCAGTTCTGGTTGCCGGCCAGGGCAAAACGCAGCGGCTGTCCTTTGGCGATCTCACTGCCCGCCTTGCGGTCGTGGTAGCTGGCGGCCTTGCGCAGTTCGCCCACGCCGGGGTGGGGCACAGGCGCGTGCCGTGTCTCGCTGCGGGCAGCGCGGTCCGTTTCGTGGACATTGTCCACTTCGATCTTGGCGGCATCAGCCAGCCGCAGGGTCAGCTCATAGCCGCGCAGCTCTACTTCGATGGGGTCGCCCATGGGGGCAACCTTGCGCAGGGTCACCTCGGTGCCCGGGGTCAGGCCCATATCCAGCAGGTGGTGGCGCAGCTCGCCCTGGCCGCCGATGGTGCGCAGTACCGCATCCTGCCCAACTTTGATTTCTGCCAGTGTCATATTTTCCAGTCCTCTTATAAAAAAGTTTGATTATTCTAACTTCTATCTGCCGCCAGTATAGCACAAAGCTTTCCGCTGTGCAAGATGGAACTTCGTTTGCGCATTGCACGCACCCCCGGCTTTGTGCTATACTTTATTATATATTTACATAAGGCAACACCGCGCAATTCCCGCCTGACGGCTTAAGCACCGCTCCGGCGGCTGCGGCACGGCATCTG
>ERZ1034876.752-NODE-752-length-16006-cov-10.215598_pt1 | contig 16006 bp, 16 predicted proteins | sample MGYA00520698_ERZ1034876 | MGnify/ENA primary metagenome ERZ1034876 (study PRJEB33766, sample SAMN09781723) | gut metagenome | biome: gut microbiome | host: Homo sapiens | place: Madagascar | study: EMG produced TPA metagenomics assembly of the PRJNA485056 data...
GTAGGCTCCGAAAAGCCTTGTATTTACAGTGTTCCTAATAGGAAGTAATCATATGGTGGAGATCAGTACAACGATAGCCCGAAGGTTCTTTTTGAAGCCATGAAATCTGACCCTCGATTCAAAGGATTTCATTATGTTTGGGCTTTTGCGAATCCAACTGCCTTTGATGTTCCTGAAGCAGAGAAGGTCAAGATAGATTCATTGTTGTATTTCAAAACAGCTTTAAGCGCAAAAATATGGATCACTAATGTAAATATTGAACGTGGTCTTCATTTCAAAAAGAAATCACAGATTTATCTGAATACTTGGCATGGTACTGGCCCCAAAGCGAGTGGCAATGCTGTCAAAGGTCGAAATGATTATGATTTCTCCTACGTGGATATTATTTGCGTTGACGGGCAGCATACTCGTAACCAAATGATCAATGACTACAATGCCCGTGAAGAAAACCTGCTCTTTAGTGGTCGGCCACGTGAGGATGAGCTTTATACATTTAATGAGGAAACTACCAAGAAAATCAGAAATTCTTTGAATATCTCGGAAGAGAAGAAAATCCTTCTCTATATGCCCACATGGAGGGAACATGGAAATCTCGAACTATCAAAAGACTTATGGGAAAAGAACCTCTCCAATGAGTTTGTAATGCTTGTTAGAACTCATCATTTTGTAAAAACTGGACCGAGTATTTCCAATAACGATTTCTGGATTGATGTATCAGATTATCCTGATGTGAATGAACTGTACTGGGTTTCGGATGTGCTTATTTCTGATTATTCAAGCGCTTTTTTCGATTTTGGATTATTGGCGAAACCTATGGTTTGCTTTGCCTACGACTATGATGAGTTTGAGAAGAATCCCGGACTTATTATGAATCTTAAGAAGGAATTTCCAAGTGGCATTAAGTCTACAGAACAAGAAGTCATTGAGTTCATTAAGAGTATGGATTTCATCGAAGAAGGCAAGAAGACTAAGGCATATATTGATGGCTATTTAAGTAGGCCAGAGAATTCTACAAAAATGTGTGTTGATAGAATAATAGACTTGCTATCAAATAAATGACCAGTTAGGAAGGAAATCTATGAATTTATACGATAATAAAGAATACATGGGCGATATCCTCTACGTTGGAGGTTTGCAGCTTCCATGGAAAAAATTGCATAATAAAAGCATCATGCTCTCGGGATCTACAGGACTTATAGGAAGTTTTCTTGTGGATGTCATTCTGGAGAAAAATGTGCTTGATGACCTGAACTGCACAGTTTATGCCCTAGGACGAAATGAGGAAAAAGCCCGCAAGCGATTTAACAAGTTTGCGAACGACTCACATTTCGTATTTATCCCCTACGATGTAAAACTCCCGTTGGCCCGCAGCGATATTGGGACAGTTGACTATATTCTTCATCTTGCATCAAACACACATCCACTGCTGTATGCGACCGATCCAATCGGTACCATAACTACAAATATTATAGGTGTACAAAACCTTCTTGATTTTTCAGTAGAGCACCACGCATCCAGATTTGTATTCGCTTCATCAAATGAAGTTTATGGCGAGAATCGCGGAGATGTTGAATTGTTTGATGAAGAATACTGTGGATATATCAACTGCAACACCTTGAGGGCGGGTTATCCGGAAAGTAAGCGTTGCGGAGAAGCTTTATGTCAGGCTTATAAGGTTCAAAAAGGACTGGATGTAGTCATAGCTCGACTTACTCGATCCTATGGACCGACAATGATCAAGTCTGATACAAAGGCAATCAGCCAATTTATCAAGAAGGGCATTGCAGGTGAGGACATTGTTCTGAAGTCAGAGGGAACACAATTTTATAGCTACACTTATATGGCAGATGCTGTGAGCGGACTTCTCTGGGTACTGTTGGCTGGAGAAAACGGTGATGCTTATAACATTGCAGAAGAACGCAGCGATATTATGCTAAAAGATTTGGCAGCTGTTATTGCCGGAATCAAAGGGAAAAAAGTTGTATTTGAATTACCGGATGCAGTAGAGGTTGCAGGTTATAGTAAGGTGACGAAGGCTCGGCTAAATGGACATAAGCTTCAATGCTTGGGGTGGAGACCAAAATACGATATTAAATCAGGAATGGAAAGAACTATAAGAATTTTGGAGACTATGGAAACGTGATCATAGTCTTACTAAAACAAGTTTTTTTGATTGCACCTAGACTTGAATGTACATCATGAGGTTGTAGATATGAAGAACTACGTGATTCTGCTTGCCGGCGGGGTTGGCAAACGGATGCACTCGGAGATGCCGAAACAATTTATAGAGGTAAAAGGAAAGCCAATCATTGTCCATACACTTGAAAAATTTCAAAACCATCCGGATATAGAAAAGATTGTCGTTGTGTGCGTCAAGGATTGGATTGAACACTTGCAAGATCTGATTAAGAAGTATTCCCTCTCGAAGGTTGCTTGGATTACAGAAGGTGGTTCTACAGGTCATGATTCTATACGAAATGGAGTGTTCTTCTTAAAAGATAAAATAGAACCTAATGACTATATTATAGTTCACGACGCGGTTAGACCCGTTCTTCCCAAGAAGGCCATAGATGAGGTTCTTCATGTGGCGCATGAAAATGGGAATGCATCTTCATCAATTGCATGCCATCCGCCAATAGTCTATACCGAAGATTTCAAGTCGGGGATAAAGGATGTTGACAGAGAACACGTTATGCTTACAGCTTCCCCACAGGTATATAAATACTCTTTGGCTTTGAAATGCTATGAGAAGGCAGAAGAGGAAAACAAGCATAATTTTACATTCACGAGCTCATTGCTAATCCATTATGGTGAGAGGGTTTACTTCGCTAAAGGGACTACCAGTAATATAAAGGTCACTCAAAAAGAAGATCTTGCACTGTTCGAAGCGCTTCTAAGCATACCTGAGGACCTTTTATATAGTTAGATTATAAGCAATATTGTAAGTGTTAGATGGAAGGAGATAATGTATTGAATTGCTCAGACTACTTGGTCGACTTTTTAATCAAACATGATGTGACAGACGTGTTTGGTTATGCGGGGGGATATATAGTCCCCTTCATGGATGCGTTATACAAGCGGAAAGACGAGATTACTATTCACGTTTGTTATAACGAACAGGGATGTGCTCTTGCAGCAGACGGTTACGCGCGTACTAGCGGAAAAATCGGAGTTTACTTCACAACATCTGGCCCTGGTGCGGTAAATGGAATTGGTGGACTTGCGGATGCTTGGTTCGATGGGTTCCCGATTATGGGCATCTGTGGAAATGTTCCGACAAACGAAATGAAGGGGTTTTCAGGAATCCGACAGAATGGTTTTCAAGAGATGGATCTTGTGTCCATGACCAGGAATATTACGAAGTATTCAGTGACCGCAAATACTAGCAAAGGGTTTGCGGACATTATAAGCCGTGCATACAACATGGCGCTATTAGGTAGGAAAGGAGGCGTTATCATTGATTTTCCGCTCGACATACAGCAAGCCGATATTGTTAGTCGGTAATGGTGTTAGAACTGCAGGCGCAGTTGATATGGTTCATGAGTTCGCTAAAAGGACAAATATACCTGTGTTGACGACCATGAACGGAGTTGACCTTGCCCAGGATGATCTTCATATCGGGTTTATCGGTACTCATGGTAATCGTGTGGCAAACATGATTCTTAATGAGTGTGATCTCATTGTGTCTGTTGGGGCACGTCTTGGTATCCGTCAGGTTGGTCAGTTCAATGAGAAATTTGCGCCTCACGCTAATTTAGTGCGCTGTGATATTGATGAATACGAATTAAGCCGGAATATCAAAGAAGGGGAGAAAAAGTATCATACTGATGCACGTGATTTCATGAGAATGATTATGGAAGAAGACGCTCCAGATTATTCGGATTGGAAAAGACAGTGCCTTGAGGCTAAAGCGTATCTTTCTTCTTTTGATAAACAGCCGGGGAATATGGCGGTTGAAAAGATTGCGTCCCTGCTTCCCGAAAATCCAAATGTATCCATTGATGTTGGTATGCATCAGTGCTGGTGTGCCCAGTCCCTCGTTTTGAAAGGCTATGAGGGCCGCATACATATCAGTGGTGGTTACGGAACGATGGGTTGTGGACTTCCATTTGCGATTGGTTCCTGCATTGCAGAGAAGAAAAAGCCGGTATATTGCATCGCTGGTGACGGTGGCTTTCAGATGAATATTCAGGAAATGGAGACTGTTCACAGAGAAAGCCTTCCCATCAAGATCTTTATTCTTAACAACCGGGTACTCGGTAAAATCAGCGAAACACAGCATTTCAATCATGGCGACAGGTTTGCGGCTACTGCAGTAAGTGGCGGTTATACTGTACCCAATTTCCAGAAGATTGCTGAAGCATATGGTGTCCGAGCGGCTACTCTTACATCATATGATGATCTATCGCAGTATAAAGAGTGGATTGATGATGACGAGCCTTGCCTGTTTGATATCCCGCTTCCCGAGAACAGTTTGCTGACTCCAAAAATTAAATTTGAAACTGGGCAGATTAATCCGAGACTGGAGGATTCCACTTTTGCCCACGCAAAGGAAATACTGAAAAGCTAATCCAACACAGTAATTGATTTATTCATAGTCAGTTTGAGGGTTTGTATATGAGAGTTTTATTGATTACAAACAAAGTGAAAACGTATGCTCTTGGCTTCCAAAATGTTATTGAGCCGTTAAAAGCTCTTGGCCATGAGATTATATGGGCGGCAGATTTTTCTCACTTTGTCGGAGAAAGATTATTGATACCATGTGTTGTTGAGAATATAAATATTAACACAAACCCTCTAAACCCTATTAACTGCAGTGCATTGAAACAGGTTTGTGAAATTATCAAGAAGTATGAAATTGAAGCTATTCAATGTAGTACCCCAATAGGTGGTCTTATTGGAAGACTATCAGGCAAGAAAATGAAAATCTCCCCTGTTATCTACGCTGCACATGGCTTTTTGTTTTTCAAAGGTGCCCCTTTGATTAACAGGATGGTTTATAAGTGGGAAGAAGATATTCTTGCTCACTATACGGATGTTCTCATTACTATCACTGAGGAGGATTATAAGGCAGCACAGAAGCTGAAGCTGCGCAGTGGAAGAAAGCCATACCTCATTCATGGAGCTGGTGTGAAGGTCGGAGTAACGGTTGATATTGACCGGAATGAAAAGCGTAGAAGCATTGGAGTTCCAGAAGATGCCTTCGTAATCGTATCAGCTGGAGAATTAAACAAGAACAAGAACACAGAGATAATTGTCAGGGCATTGAAAGACGTTGATGGAGCTCATTATGTCGCTTGTGGTGTTGGCCCAGAGAAAGAAAACCTTGAGAAGCTAGCACAGAAACTAGGGGTGAGCGACCGTTTCCACCTTATGGGATATCGTACTGATATGCCGGAGATTATGGTATGCGCGGATGCCTTCACAATGATGTCTTTCCGTGAGGGAATGCCCAGAGCAATCCTTGAGGCTATGGATCTGGGATTGCCATGTGTAGGATCAGACACACGTGGAATTCGCGATCTTATTGATGCAGATGGGGGGTTCATCTGCAAACCTACTGATGCTGCTGCATTTGCTGAGGCATTTAATATATTGAAGGCTAACCCTGTAGTATGTAAAAAAATGGGCGAACATAACAGAGGCAAAGTAAACAACTATTCTTCGGATGTCGTAAGAGATGAACTTACTTCAATCTATAGGGATGTGCTTGGATGATTTGTTTGGGGAGGAGTAAATGGTGACGAGCAATAAACTGTTTTTAACTGTGGACGTTGAATGCCATGATATAGCAAACAGAAATCTATATCTTGATGGCAAAATAGGCAACGAATATTGGGGATTAAAGAAAATACTGGACATCGGTAAGATAAAGAACATACCAATCAATTTTTTTATAAATGTAGTTGAGTGTCGTAAATACGGTGATGACTATATTGCTGAAACAGTTAAGCTGATTCGAGAATACAACCAACCTATCTATCTCCATATCCATCCAAGTTATGTTAAGCAAGACGGAAGACCTATGTACTGGCAATATAATAAAGATGAAAAGGAAAGTACACTTATGGAGGGGGTGCTGGATTTTCAAAGATTAGTTAGGGAAGATGTGAAAGCATTTAGAGCTGGGAGCTATAGTGCAGACGATGAAATGTATCGAGTTCTAAATGACGTTCTTGGAAATGTCGTGGATTTGTCATATTGTGAGAATTTTCGCTTTTGTCATTATAATCCCACCGTTCATAATAAACTACACAAGATAGATAAAGTATCAGTCTTGCCAAATACAAGATTTGTTTGCTTCAAACTGTTCGGAAAGAAAAAACACGCTAATCTTGATATAGCAAGTGCCAATTACAATGAAATGAAAAGGGTTCTTGAGTATAAAGAGTATCCGTATATGGTTTGTACTATGCATCCATGGTATCTATTTAAACATTTCTTTTACAAGCCATGGTCTTTAAGAAAGGATAGATATACTTTTAATAAGTTTATTAAGTTCATTGAATGCGCAAAGAGAAAAGGGTGGGAATTTTCAGATTTTGAGGAGCCTTTGACAAATGTGTGTGATTATGACCAGGAAATTGATCTATGTAAAGGGTTTAAGAACAGAGTATTGTCATTTTTGAATACATTTTTGAGAATGCAAAGAGTTTCCAGAACGAACAAAAAGTATTTTCTAGTGTATTCATGCTTATACAGCTTTGTTATTGCGTTTGTAGTTTGGCTCATTATATTGGTAATTTAACAACGAATATTGTAGTAGATTATTAAATGGAAATTGTAGAGCTTCATTCTATGTTTCATGTCATTTAGGGAAAATGAAAATGAAGGTATTGATAATTCGTGCGAATCCAGTAAAACCAGATTCGAGAGTTGAGAAAGAAGTAGCATCTCTACATAGTCATGGATTTGATGTCTCGGTTCTAGGATGGGATAGAAGTGACGACTATCCTCTTAGAGCTGAGCCTTTAAATGATATGCATAAGGATGTTATCGCATACCGCGTTGGAATAAAGGCAAGTTTTGGAAGCGGTATGAAGAACTTAAAATACTTAGCTAAATATCAAGTTGAGATTAGGAAATTTCTCAAGAAGAATCATTTCGATGTTGTCCATGCGTGCGATTTTGACACGGCATTTACGGCATTTCATAGTATAGACCACAAGAAAACGAAATTTGTTTATGACATATTCGATTATTATGCAGATGCGTTTTCCATACCATCGTTTATGAGAAAACCTGTCATAGCACTTGATAGGAAAATTATAAATGGTGCTGATTTAGATATTATTTGCACGGAGCAAAGAAGAAAACAGATTGCGGGTTCCAATCCAAAAAAGCTAATTGTTATTCATAATAGTCCACCCAAAACAGAGTTTCATGAAAGCAACAAAGAGGGTATAGAGAGAAGAACTATAAGAATTGCGTATTTTGGGATACTCTCAGCCAGTCGTCTAATAAAAGAGATGATTGAGGTGATCAGTGGGAACAAAGAATATGAATTACATATAGGAGGATTTGGTGTTTTAGAGGATTATGTGAAAGAAGCTACCGCGAAGAACGAGAATATCATCTTTTACGGAACTGTTCCTTATAAAAAAGTATTAGAAGTGGAAAGTGAAAGTGATGTTCTTACAGCAATTTATGATCCCACCGTCAAAAATCATTATTATGCTGCACCGAATAAATTCTATGAATCACTAATGCTTGGAAAACCGGTAATAATGGCAAAGAATACAGGAATGAGTGAAATTGTTGAAGAGTATGACATTGGTGCAACTATTGATTTTTCAAAAGAAGGTATTGAAAGCGGGCTAAAAGAGCTCGAAGAAAAGAAATCAAGATGGCCACAGATGTCTTCCATGATGAAAAAGCTTTATAACGAAGAGTACAGTTGGGATGAAATGGAAAGACGTTTGATTAGTGCGTATCAAGAATTTAACGCTGGAGGAAACCATGATTAATCCCATAGCTGTCATCAATTACAATGGAAGCTCTGACACAATAGCGATGATTGATTCGCTTGTTGAGTCAGGAGAAGATTTTGATGCTATCATAGTTGATAACATGTCTCCTAGGGAGGGCGAACTGGATCGTATTCGCGACTACGTGGAGAATAAATATGAAGTTAAAGCATGTTGCTTAGAATACGAAACAGAACGTACTCATAACGGCTATAAGATTATTATCTCGGAAGGAAAAATTGTCACTCTAATACAAGGACGTGACAATTATGGCTTTGCTATCGGTACAAATATAGGGTTGCAATATGCGATTGATGCTTATCACGATGCGGCGTATTTAACAATTTTAAATAATGATACCGAAGTAACAAAAGGCTTTCTTACAAACGTCATAAATGGAATAGAGAAGAACGGCCTAGCGGCAGCAATGGGTACAATTTTGTACTATGGATATGATAAGCCTTATATTTGGTCTGTAGGAGGACCTGTCGATTTTCTGAAAGCTCAGGGGGTTCATGAAGGAAAAGACACGGTCTTTAATCCTGACAATGCAAAAGAAGAATTTGTTGAAAGACAGTTTATTTCCGGTTGTTTCACTGTCTTTAAAAGAGAGCCGCTGATTGAAATCGGTTTATTGGATGAGGATTATTTTTTTGCTGGTGAGGAATACCAGTATTCCGTTGATTTAACAAAAAAATATAAGATTGGATGGATTCCAAGTTCAGTAATTTACCATAAATCCGTGATGGGTGTTGGAAACGGAAGTAGTCATAAGATCTCTGATCTGAAGTGGCAGTATAACGCTTACATGGTGAAAGTTGTATTTATCAATAAAAACAAGAATGTAATTTACCGCAAAATATGGCATGCAATTTTTATGATTTATATGAACACTAATCTCAAGAAAAAATATTTGTCCATTCCGGAATATGGGGAAAAGGGTTTCACATTGCTGAGAAATGAAGTTCAAAATCATATCGAATCTACAAGATTCATAAGACAGGATTTTCAAGAATTTGCGTCTTTGTTAGACCAATAACTTTAAGAGAGCTATGTTTATAAAGAGGTTTGATTGATGCCAACACATAAAGATGGCCAGAGTATGGTATGGATAAAATGCCTACTTGTTTGTGTAATCTTAATTTTACCAGCGAGGTGTTATAACGGATTTTATCTCCATGCATTCGCTGTGTCTTCAAATATTTCTGTTCAATATTTAAATTTAGTAGATGCAGCTGTTTTATTGACAACACTTATCTATAGCATTGGCCGAAAACAACTTGTTGTAGAATCTAAGATATTCAGAGCTACTGCCTTTTATTTTGGCGTCAATTTATTGATGCTATTTATGTGTCTGATATTTGGTCGAGTAGATTATATAGGTGAGTTGATATCAAAGAGCATGATTGTTTTATGTGCTGGCATTATAGCTTCACAGGTAAAACTTTTTAATGATATTCAAAAAAGTGTCATTTACATTGTTTCATTAGGAATCCTTGCCATTGCTTCGTTTTTCTTGTCTGGGTATAGGGGATATGCAGTAATGAACCGCGTAGGTTCATTAGGATTCGGGACAAATGAAACGGCAACCTTTGCATGTGTCATTCTAGCAATCGCATTGTTTGTGACTAATATTAATGTATGGGTAAGGGTTGGGGCATCAATTGTTTCTGTAGCTTGTGTGCTAAATGTCGCTTCAAGACGAGGCATGATAGTTGCTTTGGGCATTCCAGTGATTTGGGTTTTTGTGAATCTCTGGAAAAGAAGGTCTAGTAAGATTGCCTCACGAAGTTTTTTTGCCGGCTTAGTTATAGTGTTGCTTGGCATAGCATTTGTGGCGGTTCGTCATGATCAGATTAGTTCGTACATTAATAATTCAGCATTAATGGTCCGATACAGATTTGCGGCAAAATACAATGATGAATTCTTAGATTACTCTGGGAGATTATCCATATATGATGAAGCATTTGACTATATAAAAGAGCATATAATCTTTGGAAGTTATGGTTGTGATAAGATTTTTGCACAGGGACACATTGCTCACGCCCATAATTTACTCCTTCAATTTATTGCTACATATGGCATTGTGTTTGGAGTAATTATTGCGGTTTATGTAGTGATAACATTTTTTAGAGCTTTGAAAATAATGAATACATATTTAAATAGGAGAGATCAGGCATTTCCTGCAATTGTTTCACTGTTCTTTATTATATATTTTACATTCGAAATGTTTGGTTATCTACTATGGAATCCAAAAGCTGTATTTTGGATTGCACTTACTATGTTCATGATAGGGATAGAGTATCGAGACTACGTAAGGAAGTCCTGCAAATTAAAGTCAATAGGTTTCAATAAAAAAATCGCAAAAAAGCACTCGGCAGATAGCCGAGTAAAAATGCGTACAGCAAACAGGACTCCCTCGAAAATCGGAGACAGCCGAATGACATAATGAGCATTACAGATTAGCCTTCTTCGACCTGAGTTGCGCTTTCAGCGGCGTTCAGGCACGCCTTAACGCGAGCATAGTAAATACGCAGGAACTTGTTCGCGGCAGCAGTAGTGCAAACGTAGAATGGCTTTCCCTCATCACGTTTCTTAACGTAGAACTGGTAAACCGCTTCGCTTTCAGGTTTGCATTTGACGTAAGTAGAAACCACTTGAAAGAGCGCTTTTCGCAGTTAAGACGAACCTCGCTTTGAGGTTGCCACACTGGAAAGATGCATCTTGCCGGAACCAACCACACCCGGATCTACGCCAGCAAAGGCCACAATAGAACTGCGGTGCGGGGAACGGCGAACATCACCTAATTCAGCCATGAGATGCGGCCCTGTGGACTTTCCAACGCCGTACATGGCCATAACGGTCTCGTACTCCGGCAGTTGCTTGCAGAGATTCAGCATCTCGGCTTCTAGCTTGGACTGGTTTTCGCGCAGTGCAACAAGCTGGTCGGCGGCAACCGTATCCAGTAACCTGGCATTGTTGGTCACGCAGCAGCGTGGTGTAAAGCCCGCAGCTGGTTGCGTAGAGAGCATCTGCCGCATCAGCACTAAAATGGTAGCCCTTTCTCTTGCACCATTTCTTGTATCGCTCTTCAAAGACATCCGGTGACATACGGTTAATGCAGTCGCAATGCCAAAAGGTTCTGTAAAAATCCACACACTTCAAATGTCCGTCTGCCTTTTCGGGGCTTGAGAACAGCTCGTTTACAACCGGAAAGGCCTTGTCAGACAAGGAAATAAGGTTGTTTGTGAGCATGACAATACTCTTGTTATACAAGTCGCATTGACGTGCGCACAACTTGAGTTGCGGCCTAATTGCTTCCATAGGAGCATATTCCCGCAATGTAGACCAGTTGTCAAGCCCATACTTGGCAATTTTTAGGGCATCTTTCGGATCAGACCTTACTTTGCGCAGAGAACCTGCTCCGCTTTGCTTAATAAGCAGTGGGTTCAGGATGCTTACAAAGATTCCTTCGCTGTGAAGCAGCGCTGCTACCGGTTCGTGGTATCTGCCGGTTGCTTCCATTACAACGCGTGTATCCGGTTCCATGCAAAGAACATCCAACGCAAGATGTGACAGCTCAATATCTGAATGCCTTACCTCATATGGCGCTGCAACAAGCTCTCCACCGAGCTTCATGGCAGCTACCATACTCTTACCCTTAGAGATATCGATTCCAACTACAGTCATTCGTTTTCCTCCCAGTTTGAATTTGCAATGGTTTCCGCCTTTTACTTGTTGCTTGTTCAATCTCCTGGGTAACACGAACGCACCGCTTTACGGTGGGACTACCTGCGTAAATCGAATGCTACGAATAAGAACGGCGGTTGACTGACTCACATGCGGACGTGTGAGTCCAAGGATTATCGCGTCAGGCCACTACATTCTTATTCTACAGCTTAGGCAACAAGCTGGATAGCAACACGACTGGATGCCGTGGGGCTACCCACAAATATATTGTAGGAGGATAATAGTTATGGCAGCTAAGTCTAGAGTGTTAAAAGCCGGAGTAGGATACACAATCGGTAATATATTACTCCATTGCATGGGTATTTTTACGCTTCCTATTTTTACCCGGATATTAACAACAAGTGAATACGGTCAATATGGCGTATTTATGTCATATTCATCTATTCTTTTGACTGTGATAAGTTGTGCTCTGCATACGAGTGTTCGGAGTGCGAAAATTGAATTTGGCGATAAAATTGATGAGTATACATCTTCTATTACAAGGGTATATTTTTTAAATCTTTTGATATTGCTCTTGTTTTCAGTTGTTTCGCCTGAAGGATTATGCAATATACTCGGTCTCAATAATTATCAACTCACTTTACTTGCTGTCTATACATTTGGCACAAGTATGATGAATCTCTATAATACAAGGCTGAGTTTAGATTATTCTGTAAAGAAATACATAAAGCTTTCTGCCCTTAATAGTATAGTGTCTTTGCTTTTGTCTCTAGCATTGATGTATACAGTGCTGAGAGATAATCGTTTATTTGGAAGACTTTTGGGCTTGACAGTGGCTGTTTCACTTGTTGCATCTATTTCGCTTTACTCTTTGTATAAACAGGCAAAACCAAAACGCAACAAGGAGTACATTCGATTTGGGCTTAAGTATAGTTTGCCACTTATAGCACATGGTGTCGCGCAAACACTATTGGCTCAATTTGATAGAATTATGATCAATTTCATCGTTGGGTCTGCAGAGGCTGGGATATATAGCTTTGGAGGCTCAATTAAAAACCTTTTAGATGTAGTTGCCAATTCTTTGAATACTGTTTGGGCAACATGGTTCTTTGATGAGATGGCTGAAAACCATGTTGAGAAAGTTAAAAGGAGGGCTAAGGAATACACATTATTGGTGCTCATATTTGGAATTAGCGCGTTGTTTGTTGCACCAGAGGTTGTAAAAATACTTGGGGCAAGAAATTACTGGGATGCTCGTTATCTAGCCCCGCCTATGGTATTAGACTCATATGTGATGTTTATCTATGCAATAGTTGTTCAAGCTGAATACTACACAAAGAAAACACACTATGTACTTGTTGGAACTGTTATCGCTGCTGTCATTAATGTAATCACGAATTACATATTCATTAAGCAATACGGTTATGTCGCTGCAGCTTACACCACATTGTTCGCATATGTCTGCTACCTTGTTTTCCATGTAATAATCGCTAAACGTGCAATTGGCTTTCATGTAGTATCTATTCCTCAGCATTTGCTCCAGGGCGTTATTGTGATTATCTGTGCTATTGCTTGTCTTGTTTTAATGGACAAGTTACTTGTGCGATGGATTCTTATGATTTTGTTTGATGCTGTTATCACTGTTATTTTATTAAAAATGATTTCAGTGGATGGAGATGTAGATGTTAAAGCTGTAATTCATAAAACTTTGCACCGTCAATAGATTCGTCAGGAGGATGTCTAGATGCTAATTAATGACATCAAAACAATAATAAGAATCATTCTTTATTCATTAAACAATCTCTTGGTACGATTAATGGGTATATTTATCCGTAGAGATAAAAAGATTGTATTGTTTGGCGCGTGGATGGGAGAAAAATATGCCGATAATTCGCGTTTTTTGTATCAATATTTATACGTCCACAAAGAGAAGCTTGGCTTAAAGAAAATAATATGGATTACAAGGAATAATGAGGTTAATGAAAAACTAAATCGAAATGGCTTTGAGTCCTATCTTGTTGGTACAAAAGAAAGTCGGTATTGGCATTTAAAATCAGGAATCCATATTATATGCAATATGTCGGCCAAATCAGGAAGTCATGAACCTGACATTGATGTAAGATATTCAACTGGAGCAAAAAAGGTTCAACTCTGGCATGGTGTTGGGATAAAGGCAGTAGGAGCAAAAGCAAACGTCGGGGGCGGTAAGAGAAGTAATTGGGTAGTTGACTTTGCAAACAAGGAATTAATTAGAAAAATAGGTTTCCTTGGCGGATGGGGTGAACCCAAAATACTTTGTACCAGCGAGCTAAATAAGAAGATTAACATTGGAAATTCTAAAATTCACCCAAAGAATGCTTTTTTATCTGTGTATCCAAGGTATGGCACATGTACGTTTTTGTTTGAAGAAGAAAAGAACATTATAGAATCTATTACGAATCACAGATTATCAGTTCTGTTTTTACCGACATTCAGAGACAAAAATAGTAGCTTTGTCCTTCCTACAGAAAATTTGGATTTCATTAATTTCTTGGCTGAGCACGATGTACTTTGGATTCAAAAACCTCATCAAGCCGACATGGAACGCCACAACAAATATAAAAATGAAAATATTCTGAATCTTGAAGCTTCATTCGACATAAATACTATTCTGCGAAATGTAGATATCGTTGTTTCCGATTATTCATCGGCAGCATTTGATGCTATTTTTCTAAAAAAACCAGTTGTTATGTATGTACCAGACATTGATGAGTTTATGACTGGTCCTAATGGGTTGCTGATGGATTTGAGAGAACTATGTCCGACTTTACTTGCAAAAGACATAGATGAATTGCAGAATATGATTTTGAGTATAGTTAATGATGAATACTTTACCGAAGAACGTAAAGAATTGTTAAACAAAATGAGGTTAGATTTCTTCTCTGATAAACAATTTGATTATGAATCAATTTGGCAGGACATCTGTAAAGCGATTTCATACAAAAAATAGGGTGACAAAAGTGAAAAAGGTTATGTTGGTCTTTGGCACGAGACCGGAAGCAATTAAAATGTGCCCTCTGGTGAACGAACTGAAAACAAGGAAAGGAATCCAGACTATCGTCTGTGTTACAGCACAACACAGGCAGATGCTGGATCAGGTTCTTGATACATTCGGTGTTGTACCAGACTACGACCTGAACATCATGAAAGACCGTCAGACCCTTTTCGACATTACCACAGGTGTCCTGAACGGGATTAAGTCTGTACTAGAAGAAGCTAAGCCGGATGTGGTTCTAGTCCATGGTGATACAAGCACCACTTTTGTGACTGCTCTCGCTTGCTTTTACCTGCAGATACCTGTTGGTCATGTTGAGGCAGGCCTGCGAACTTATAATATCTACAGTCCCTATCCTGAAGAATTCAACCGGCAGGGTGTATCTATAATTTCACAGTTCAACTTTGCGCCTACTCAACTTGCGAAGGATAACCTTTTGCGTGAAGGCAGAAAGGCCGAGAATATTTATGTAACTGGAAATACTGTGATTGACGCTATGCAGCACACTGTGAAGGAGGATTACCATCATCCAGAGTTTGATTGGGTTGGAGATGGAAAGCTGATCTTCATCACAGCGCATAGAAGAGAAAACCTTGGTGAACCGATGCATCACATGTTCCGGGCAATCAGGCGTGTGCTCGATGAACATCCAGAATGCAAGGCCGTGTATCCGATTCATATGAATCCTGTCGTGCGACAGGCTGCAGATGAAGAACTCGGTGATTGCGACCAGATTCACATCATCGAACCTATTGAGGTCTTTGATTGCCATAACTTTGAAGCCCGCTCTTTCCTGTGCTTAACTGATTCCGGCGGAATCCAGGAGGAGTGCCCAAGCTATGGTGTGCCGGTTCTCGTCATGCGCGACACGACGGAGAGACCGGAAGGCGTAGATGCTGGAACGTTACGGCTCGTTGGCACGGATGAGGAGACTATCTATCAGAACTTTAAGGAGTTGCTGGAGAATAAGGAAGCGTATGAGGCCATGTCCCATGCGTGTAATCCGTATGGTGATGGACATGCTTGCAAGCGAATAGCAGATATCTTGGAATTTGGAACGTATGAGCCGTGGGTGGCGAAGTAAAACATTTGTATTCGAGGGGAAAATATGGCAACACATTTAAAGGAAATTGCATATATCGGAGTCAGAACCCCACTTGCACGGACTTTTAGCCCCGCTTTCACGCGCTAAAGCCCCAACCCTATTAAGGTTGGAAACTGCTCATCACAGCCGGAGTCTATGAGACGGACACGGCAAAACTCGTTCAGCAGACGTTCCGTTCTTTTAGAAGCACACAAAACTACTCCACTGCCG
>ERZ1034876.761-NODE-761-length-15904-cov-32.867247_pt1 | contig 15904 bp, 15 predicted proteins | sample MGYA00520698_ERZ1034876 | MGnify/ENA primary metagenome ERZ1034876 (study PRJEB33766, sample SAMN09781723) | gut metagenome | biome: gut microbiome | host: Homo sapiens | place: Madagascar | study: EMG produced TPA metagenomics assembly of the PRJNA485056 data...
CTGCCGGAGCGGTGCTTAAGCCGCAAGGCGGGAATTGTGCGGTGTTGCCTTTATGTATTGCTTCCCCGTTTGCCTGCTTTACCCAATCAGGCCGCTGTTCTTGACAGCCTGGACGGCTTCGGTGATTTTTTCCACCGGCAGGGTCAGGGCAAAACGGACATAGCCTTCACCGGACGGGCCAAAGCTGGAACCGGGGGTGCAGATCACGCCGGCTTTTTCAATCATTTCCATGCAGAATTCCATGCTGGTGCCGTGCCCCTGCGGGACCGGTGCCCAGACGAACATGGAGCCGTGGCTGTCTGGCACATCCCAGCCAATGGAGCGGAAGCCCCCGCACAGGGCGTCGCGGCGGCGCTGGTATTCGGCACACTGGGCCTTGATGGGCTCCAGCGGGCCTGTCATAGCGGCAATGGCGGCTTTCTGCTCCGGGATGAACTTGCCGAAATCGATCTGGGTGCGCAGCTTCTTGCATGCGGCAATCACATCGCGGCGGCCCACCAAAAAGCTGATGCGCGCGCCGGTCACGTTGAAGCTCTTGCTCAGGGAGAAGAACTCGACTGCGCAGGTCTCAGCATCGGGAATGTTGAAGATGCTGTGGCCCACGGCACCGTCAAAGATGATATCGCTGTAGGCGTTATCATGGATGAGCAGAATCTTATGTGCATTGCAGAAATCCACGATCTCCTGGTACAGCTCCGGGCTGCCCACGCTGCCCACCGGGTTGGCCGGCAGGGATACGATCATCATCTTGGCCTTATCGGCCACATCGTCGGGGATCTCCTTCACATTGGGCAGGAAGTTATGCTCTTTGGTCAGATGATAGTAGTACGGTACGCCGCCGCCCAGCTTGACGCCGGTAATGAACACCGGGTAGCAGGGGTCCGGCAGCAGCACCACATCGCCGTCGTTCAGCAGGGCAAGGCCCATGTGGCCCATGCCGTCCTGGCTGCCGTTAAAGCTCATGATCTGGTCCGGGGTTATGCCGTCCACATCAAAGCGGCGCTTGTAATAAGCGCACACGGTATCCAGCAGTTCCGGCAGGTCCCGCAGGGAATACTTCCAGTTTTCGCTCACCATGGCGGCATCGCACAATGCCTGCTTGATGTGCGGCATCGGCTCAAAGTCCGGGGTACCGACCGAAAGATTGTACAACTTTTTGCCCTGTGCTTCCAGGGCCACCTTTTTATCATTCAGGGCGGCAAAAATTTCCGCGCCGAACAGATCCAGCCGTTTTGAAAATTCCACTTCAAATGCCATGATTTTCTATCTCCTCTCCCAAGCCTGAGGTTATCCTCTATCCGGCAATACCAAATCGTTCTAAGCGCCGATACAGCGGGAATCATCTGGTATTGCTCTATCTCACTTTGCACGCTGAGCGCACAAATAGGCATCAATATCAAAGTCCAACAGTTGCGTATCCTTTTTTAAGTACAGCGGGTGGTGCGGCTGACCGGATTTTAACAGCGGGCCTGCCGTGTACCACTTTGCGCCTGCCGCTTTGCCGTCGGCGGCAAAATCCCGCATACAGTCCATCAGGTAATCCCGTTTCAGGATGATGTTCCCCCACGCCGCCCACACGGCAGGCTGGTCCGACAAAGACAGCAGATACCGGAACGCCTTGCGGTTTTCCGCGTGCAGGGCGGGGTTCAGCGCATGCTCCATATCATCGGGGCGGGTGGCGCGCTGGGCGTACACGTTGAACATCAAAAAACTGTCATACCCGTTAGCCAGGGCAATGCGCTGGGCGCTCTGCAAGGTGGGGTCCAGGGCATCCGGGGCCGCGGTGGATGGGTTGATACCTACGCAGATCAGCGGCTTTTTGCCGCGGGTGCCCAAAATGTAACGGTACTCGGAATAGGTATTGGGCACATACAGCCAGCGGGCCGCATCATAATCCGGGGAAGGCTGCAGCGCCGCCTGCAAAGCGGGTTCAAACAGCGCCAGTTCCAGCCCGGCGGTGGGGCCTTTTGGGATATGCATACAAGAAACCTCCTGAGGTACAGTTAAAAAGCTGCGTTTTGGACCGCATAGTAATTACTATACCACCGCCGCACACCTTGCGCAAGAGGGAACCCCGTGATATAATACCCTTTAACCTTTCAAGGTTTTATGCAACAGACTTTTTCAACAAGGACGTGTTAAGATGGAAAAGCGCCACAATTATGCGGCTGCCGGGTTCCTGCTGCTGGGGATCGGCGCAGCGGGGCGGGCGTTCCTGGGTGTGCCGGAAGGCGTTACCATGGCGGAACTGAGCCTGACCGTGCTGCTGGTGATCGGCGCCCTGCTGCTGACACGGCAGGGGCTGGCTGCGCTTGTGTGCGGGTTGGCGGCCACGGCACTGGAGCTTGTTTTGTGCGGTTCCTGGGTGCAGGCCGGCGGGGCTTTGGCCGCTGCTGCGCCGTTTTTGCGGCTGGCTGACCTGTGGCTGCTGCTGGGCCTTGTGTGGGGCAGCCTGCCTGCGGCCCGCCGCGCTGTGGACGACCTGAAATACACCCGCTCCACCCGCATGATGCTGGTTGCCTGCGGGGTGCTGCTGGCTGCCCACACGGTGCTGCGCATTGCCAGCCTTGCTGCGCCTGCCAGCGTGCCGCTGGGCAAGGCTTCTTCCGGCAGCTTTGTGGTATTTTCGGTACTGCTGCTGTGGTACACCGTGCTGATGGTCAAAGCATACAACGTTCAGCGCACCAAACATTGAGCATACGGCCGTTCTGTGCCCTTTGGGGCGCGGGATGGCCGTATTTTTATTCTATTATTTTGCGCGGAATCTCTTTACATCTTTAATGCATAAAAGTATAATAAATTCATCTATTCCCGCGCAAGTTGGTGGGTTGTGGATGAAGAGGAATGGAAGAGGTTCGGAAGAGGTTCGGAAGAGATTAGAAGAGGAGAGTATATTCATGCAACTTGATCTTTCCCAGTTTTCACCGGCTGAGCGCAGCACTTTGCAGCTGCGTGTATTATACGAGGGTGCAGGCTACCGCAAATTTCGCTGTTCCCATTTTGAGGAATATTCGCTCTATCAGCAGAATGAGCGCTTTCTTTCGGATTCTCAGGTCATTACCTTTACCGACCTGGACGGCAAGCTGCGCGCCATCAAGCCGGACGTAACGCTTTCGATCGCCAAGAACGCCCAGCCCGCCGCCGGGGAATGCAAAAAGTATTATTATACAGAGCAGATCTGCCGCCCCAGCCGCGAAAGCCACACCTTCTCGGAGATCAGCCAGATGGGTCTGGAGTGCATCGGTGCGGTTGGCGCTGCCGAACAGGCCGAGGTTGTGCGCCTTGCGCTGGAAAGCCTGGCCAGTCTGGAAGTTCCCACCGTGCTGGAAGTCAGCCATATGGGCTTTGTGACCGCCCTGCTGGACACCCTGCATGTGGATGCCGCCGCCCGCCCGCGCCTGTTGGAGCTGCTGCGCGATAAAAACGCCCACGAGCTGCATGCCGCCGCGCTGCAAAGCAGGCTGGATGAAGCCGCCGCCAACGCGCTGACCGCTATTTTAAGCCTGCACGGCCCCTTTGGCACCACGCTGGCCGCCGCCCGCAGCCAGTGCCAGTGCGAAGCCCAGCAGGACGCTCTGCTGGAACTGCAGAGCCTGCAGAATGAACTGGGCGATGCCGGACGCGGCATGCAGCTGGATCTGAGCCTTGCCGGTGATATGGAATATTACAACGGCCTGGTGTTCAGCGGCTATGTGGCCGGGGTGCCCCGTGCCGTGCTGAAAGGCGGCCGGTATGACCTGCTGGCCCAGCGCTTTACCCCCGGTGCCTGCGCCCTGGGCTTTGCCCTTTACCTGGACGAGCTGGAACGCCTGAGCGCTCCCCTGCCGCCGGTGCAGCAGCAGGGCACCGAGCGCCAGTGGCTGAACATCGCCCTGCCCAAGGGCCGCCTGGGCGATAAAGCCTATGGCCTGCTGGCCGCTGCCGGGTATGAAGCCAACGAAAACTATAACGAGACCCGCAAGCTGGTGGTGGAGAACCCCGAAGCCGGGGTGCGGTACTTCCTGGTCAAGCCCAGCGACGTTGCCATTTATGTAGAGCACGGCGCTGCCGACATTGGCATTGTGGGCAAGGATATCCTGACCGAATCCGGTGCCGATGTGTACGAGCTGCTGGATACCGGCATGGGCAAGTGCCGCATGTGCGTGGCAGGCCCCAGGAACTTTGTGGACGACGAAAGCCGCGCCCTGCGCGTTGCCACCAAGTTTGTGAACATTGCCCGCGCCCATTACGAGAGCATTGGCCGCGATATTGACATCATCAAGCTGAACGGCTCCATTGAGCTGGCTCCCATCCTGGGGCTTTCGGATGTGATCGTGGATATTGTGGAGACCGGCACCACCCTGAAAGAAAACAATCTGGCCGTACTGGAAGAGTTCATGCCCATTTCGGCACGGTTCATTGCCAACAAAGCCAGCTACAAATTCAAGTACGCGCAGCTGACCGAACTGCTGAACAAGATGAAGGAGGCGCTTGCCAAATGATCCGCATTTTTGAGTTTGACGCTTTGAAGCCTGAAGAAATCCTGAACCGTGATATCCGCGCGGAAGCCAGCGTGGAAGCAACCGTGGATGCCATTATCGCCGATGTGCGCGCCCGCGGTGATGCCGCCCTGAAAGATTACGCTCTGAAATTTGACCACGCCCAGCTGGACGAGCTGCGGGTGAGCCAGGCGGAAATTGACGAAGCCTTTGAAGCCGCCGGTGAGGATTTTGTGACTACCCTGAAGATGGCCGCCGCCAACATCCGCGCCTTCCATGAGCACCAGGTCCACAAGAACTTTGTGATGAACGATACCCCCGGCATTGTGCTGGGCCAGAAATATACCCCGATTGAAAAAGCCGGTGTGTATGTGCCGGGCGGTACCGCCGCTTACCCCAGCACCGTACTGATGGATGTGATCCCCGCCAAGGTGGCCGGTGTGAAGGAGATCGTGATGACCACCCCCGCCGGGCCGGATGGCAAGGTGAATCCCTCCATCCTGGCTGCTGCGGTGATTGCCGGTATTGACAAGATCTTCAAGACCGGCGGCGCCCAGGCCGTGGCCGCGCTGGCTTACGGCACCGAGAGCATTCCCGCGGTGGATAAGATCGTTGGCCCCGGCAATATTTACGTTGCCACCGCCAAGCGCAAAGTGTTCGGCAAGGTTGGCATTGATATGATCGCCGGGCCTTCGGAGATTCTGGTGCTGGCGGATGGCAGCTGCAACCCCGCCTGGGTGGCAGCTGACCTGCTGAGCCAAGCCGAGCATGACAAGCTGGCCAGCCCCGTGCTGGTAACGGACAGCGCCGAGCTGGCCAAGGCCGTACAAGCCGAGCTGGAAGTGCAGATTCCACAGCTGCCCCGCGCCGCCATCGCCCGCGCCAGCGTGGACACCAACGGCAAGATCATTGTGACGGACGATATGAACAAGGCCATTGACGCCGTGAACATCATTGCCCCGGAGCATTTGGAAATTTGTGTGGACGACCCGTTCGCCGTTTTGAACAGCGTAAAGAACGCGGGCAGCATTTTCCTGGGCAAGAATGTGCCGGAAGCACTGGGCGATTATTTTGCCGGCCCCAACCACACCCTGCCCACCAGCGGCACGGCACGTTTTTCCAGCCCGCTGGGCATGGACGATTTTGTGAAAAAGTCCAGTTTCATTTATTACACCCGCGATGCCCTGGGCAAAGTTCAATCTCGCATTGCCGATTTTGCCGAGCATGAGGGCCTGCACGCCCACGCCAAGAGCGTTACCATCCGTTTTGAAGACCAGTGAAGGATGGGAACCGTTTAGCAACATATAATTACAGCCAATCCGGTGTGTATTTCATTACGATTTGTTCCAAAAACAAGCGTTGCACCTTTGGAACGATTGTAGGGGGCGGCGTCCCCGACGCCCCGCGAACCCGATTGTCACCAACCGGTAAAATTGTTGCACGGCAGTTGGGGAATATGATTGCATTTTATCCCCATGTGCGGATTGAAAAATATGTTGTAATGCCCAATCACATCCATTTATTGATTGCCATTCAGCAAGGCCCATCCGGGGCGTCGAGGACGCCGCCCCCTACATCCGCCCGCGCAAGCCAGGTCATCCCGATGTTTATCTCCACTTTGAAACGGCTGACCAACAAAACTGCCGGGCATGCACTCTGGCAGCGCGGATATTACGACCACATCATCCGCTCCCCGGACGATTACAACACCATCTGGCACTACATCGACACCAACCCCGCCAAATGGGCGCAGGATACACTTTATGTCACGGACTTTCCTGATCCGGTGCGGCGGCCCGGCTGCTGCACCAACAAAGAGGTGACCCAAATGAGCCGTTATTTTACCAAAACGCTGGCTGCGCTGGAGCCTTATACCCCCGGCGAGCAGCTGAAACTGCCTGACCTTGTCAAGCTGAACGCCAACGAAAACCCCTACCCGCCTGCCCCCGGCGTGGCGGCGGCGGTGGCCGAAGCAGTGCCGGGGCTGCGGCTGTATTCCGATTTGACCGAAGCCGCGCTCTGCGCCGCCATTGCCCGCCACTGCGGCGTGCAGCCGGAAAATATTTTGTGCGGCAACGGCAGCGATGAAAACCTGCTGCTGGCGCTGCGCGCTTTCTGCGATGAAACCCACCCGCTGGCATTTGCCGATATCACCTACAGCTTTTACCCGGTTTTGTGCGATTTGTTGCACATTCCGCAGCATGTGATCCTGGTGGAGGAAGATTTCTCGCTGGATTTGAGCAAGTACCACGGCCTGAATGAGACCATCGTGATTGCCAACCCCAACGCCCCCACCACCCTGCTGCAGCCGGTGGCCGCCATTGAGGAAGTGGTGCGCACCAACCCCGACAGCATTGTGATTGTGGACGAGGCGTACATTGATTTTGCCGGGCCAAACGCCAGCTGCGTTCCGCTGACCAAGAAATATGACAATGTGATTGTGGTGCAGACCTTCTCCAAATCCCACAATCTGGCCGGTGCCCGCGTGGGCTTCTGCGTGGCAAACCCGGAGCTGATTGCCGATATGAACCGCATCAAGTTCAGCTACAGCCCATACAACGTCAATTCCCTCTCCCAGGCTGCCGCCGTGGCCGCCATGGAGGATGAGAATTACTTCCGTGATACGGTGGGCAAGATCTGCGCCACCCGCGCCGACACAATGACCAAGCTGCGGGAGCGCGGTTTTACCGGGCCGGATTCCGCCACCAACTTTTTGTTTGTTACCACCAGCCGCATGCCCTGCAAACAGATTTTTGAGCGCCTGCGGCAAAAAGGCGTGCTGATCCGCTATTTCAGCGCCCCGCGCCTTTCCGATTATCTGCGCATCACCATCGGTACCCCGGAACAGATGCAGCGATTCTTTGAGGAGCTGGATTTGATTTTGGGGTAAAGTGGCATGGAGACGGAATTACCAGACCGCAAAGGGAACCGGTTAAAGGGGTATGATTACAGTTCAAATGGGTTTTGGACCCACTGTATCAGGAGGGAACACCATGAACCTGTATGACAGAATTAAACCCGGCAAACGGCGGCGTGGCTGGGGCGGGGCGGTGTTCCTGGCGGCGGCCTGTGTGGTTCTGGTAATCTGCATTGGCACCATTGGCTGGGCGGCGCGTTACCACCAGCGCTACCGCAGGTTTTCCACCGATTTTGCCGCCAGTGTGGAAAACGCGGGCAAGATCGGCGCTGCACTGACCCGCAACGGCGAAACCTCCTCCCTGGACCCGGATGCCAGCAGCCGGTTATGCCGGTTGATCTGCGCCGCCGGGGCGGGCAAAGTGCAGCCAAGCTGCCCGCAGGGGGAGCCGCTCACCGTCCGCTACCACAGCGGCGCGGTGCTGGACTTGTGGGAAGTGGAAATACCCGAAGAGACCGCCAAAAACCCCACCGGCGTTTTTGTGCGTTATACCTTTGCTGATGGAACGGTTTACCAATATGACACGGATCAGATCCAAATGAACGAGGTCCGGCTGACCCTGGGGCTACATTAACCCCAGGTATTAAGAGGGGCGCTGCAACAGCAGCATACAAAAAGGGGGAACGTATATGATCGCAATTATTGATTACGGCGTGGGCAACTTGTTCAGTCTGGCTTCCAGCCTGAAAAGCCTGGGGTTGGAAACCAAAGTGACCCGCGACGCTGCCGCCATCCGCGCGGCGGACCACATCATTCTGCCCGGTGTGGGCGCGTTTGCCGATGCCATGGCCAAGCTGGAAGCCACCGGCCTGGTGCCCGTTATCAAGCAGGAAGTGGAGCACAAACCGCTTTTGGGCATCTGCCTGGGCATGCAGCTGCTGTTTGAAAAAAGCTATGAGTACGGCGAACACACCGGCCTTGGCCTGATTCCCGGCGAAGTGTGCCCGCTGGCAGACGATTTGAAAGACCCCAGCCTGAAAGTGCCGCACATCGGCTGGAACCGGCTGGACATTGTGCCGGGGCGGGAAAACGACCCGCTGTTCAAGTACACCAAGCCCGGTGAGTATGTGTATTATGTGCACAGCTTTTACGCCAAAAACTGTGCCGCCAACACGCTGGCTGCCAGTGAGTACAGCATCCCGGTAACGGGCGCTGTGAAAAACGGCCTGGTATACGGCACGCAGTTCCACCCCGAAAAATCCGGCGATACCGGCCTGCGCATGCTGCGGGCCTTTGCAGAATTGTGAGGTGCAGCCATGAAGTTATATCCTGCCATTGATCTGCGCGGCGGGCAGGCCGTGCGCCTGTACCAGGGCGATTACGACCAGATGACCGTTTACAATGCAGACCCCGCCGCCCAGGCACGGGAGTTTATTGCCGCCGGGGCCAAGTACCTGCATGTGGTGGACTTGGACGGCGCCAAGGATGACACCACCGCCAACATGACCACCATTGCCGCCATTGCTAAGCAGGGCGGGCTGTTTATCGAGGTCGGCGGCGGCATCCGTGACGAAGCCCGCATTGAACAGTATCTTTCCCTCGGCGTGGGACGCTGCATCCTGGGCACCATTGCCGTAAAGGATTTTGATTTTACCGCCCGCATGGCGCAGAAATACGGCCCCAAAATTGCCGTTGGCGTGGACATGCGCGATGGCCTTGTGGCTGTGAACGGCTGGAAAGAAGTCACCCCCGAACCGGGCGTTGCTTTCTGCCGCCGCTGTGCCGAAGCTGGCGTGCAGGCGATCATCGCCACCGATATTTCCCGCGACGGCACAATGCAGGGCACCAACATGGACCTGTACCGTGAGCTGTTGCAGATTTCCGGCCTGGAGATCACGGCATCCGGCGGCATTGCCCGCATGGAAGAGCTGGCGGAGCTGCAGGCCATGGGCTGCCACGCCGCAATTTTGGGCAAATCCATCTACACCGGCGCCATCGACCTCAAACAGGCTGTGGCACTGTATCAGGAATAAGGGGGCTGGGCGCATGATTACCAAACGCATTATCCCGTGCTTGGATGTAAAAGACGGCCGTGTGGTCAAGGGTGTCAACTTTGCCGGATTACAGGATATGGCCGACCCGGTCGAGATGGCCCGCTATTACAACGCGGCCGGGGCTGATGAGCTGGTGTTTTATGATATCACCGCCAGCGTGGAGGGCCGCACGATTTTTACCGATATTCTGCGCCGCGTTGCCAGCGAAATTTTTATCCCGCTGACGGTTGGCGGCGGCATCGGCAGCCTGGAAGATTTTGACCGGGTGCTGAAATGCGGTGCCGACAAAGTAAGTGTCAACTCCGGTGCCATCAAGAACCCGGCCATTATTTCCGCCGCTGCCCAGCGTTACGGCAATCAGTGCGTGGTGCTTTCGGCGGACATCAAGCGGGTGGATGGCAAGTTCAAGCTGTTCACCAAAGGCGGGCGCGAAAACACCGGCATTGACGCGCTGGACTGGCTGGAGCATGGCGTGAAAAACGGCGCGGGCGAGCTGGTTGTCAACTCGATTGACACGGACGGCGTAAAGAACGGCTTTGACCTGGAGCTGCTGGACGCCGTGGCCCAGCGCTGTGCTGTGCCCATCATCGCTTCCGGCGGTGCTGGCAAGATGGATGACTTCAAGGAGCTGTTCTTGAACCACCCCCGCGTGGACGCCGGGCTGGCAGCCTCCATCTTCCACACGAAGCAGGTGGACATCCGCGATTTGAAGCTTTACCTGCGTGAAAACGGCGTGGAGATGCGGGTATAACAGGCAAAAGCAGCCCATATAATTGGGGCTTGCCAAACAACGCAAAACACGCTAAACTATACTTATAATTTTTTACTGAGAATGGGGAATCTTTTGGGAATCCGGCTGTGCGGTTCGCATGAATCTGCGGCCCGGCAGAGTGTCCCCAGCCTTTCGCCGTTTTAGATAAGGAGTTCGCCATGGAAATCACCGAAAATTCCAAAACTCTGAAATTTGATGCCAACGGCCTGATTCCGGCCATTGTGCAGGATCACTACACCAAAGAGGTTCTGACCCTGGCTTATATGAACGCCGAAACTCTGGCTTTGACGATTGCCGAGGGCCGCACGGTGTTCTGGTCCCGCAGCCGCCAGGAGATCTGGCGCAAGGGCGAAACCAGCGGCAATGTGCAGCGCGTGGTTTCCATCACCGCAGACTGCGATAAGGACGCTTTGGTCGTGGATGTCATCAAGAGCGGCCCCGCCTGCCACACCGGCGCGGAAAGCTGCTTCTTTAACCCGGTCTATGTTTCCGATGAGCTGAAGCAGTTCACCTGGCAGGGGCTGTATGAGCTGATCGAAGGCCGCAAGACCACCCCCAAAGAGGGCAGCTACACCACCTACCTGTTTGACAAGGGTCTGGAAAAGATTCTGAAAAAGGTCGGCGAGGAATCCACCGAAGTGATCATTGCAGGCAGCAAGCGCGACAAAGAGGAAACCGTTTACGAGATCAGCGACCTTGCCTACCATGTGATGGTTTTGATGATTGAACTTGGCATTTCCGTAGAAGACATCACCAAAGAGCTGGAAAAGCGCCATGTTATTGACCATAAAGTGAAACAGGAGAGGATGCAGTAATGGCTAAGGAATATCTGCTCAGTTCGGTCCATGTTCACACCAAGCTGTGTGACGGCAAAAACACCCCGGAGGAGCTTGCCCTGAGCGCCTGGAAAGCCGGGCTGAAAACGCTGGGCTTCTCTGGCCACAGCCACACCCCGCACGACATTGAGTATTGCATGACCAATGCACGCACCCAGCTGTACCGCGCCCAGGTAGCCAAGCTGAAAGAGCGCTATGCCGGCAAGCTGGACATTTTGTGCGGCCTGGAATGGGATCTGTACAGCGATGACGACCCGGCTGCCTATGATTACTGGATCGGCAGCGCCCATTATGTCAAGGGCCCCAAGACCGGAAAATATTATGAGATCGACTGGCGCGAAGCGGACCTGGCTGCCTGTATTCAGGACGACTTTGACGGCGATGGCCTTGCTGTGGTGGAAACGTATTTTGCCAACGTAGCCGCAGTTGCCGCCAAAAAGCCCACCATCCTGGGTCATTTTGACCTGATCAAAAAGGTGAACGGCAACGGCAAGTTTTTTGATGAATCCGACCCGCGCTACACCGCCGCTGCCCACAAGGCACTGGAAGCCGCTGTACAGGCTGGCTGCGTGCTGGAAGTGAATACCAGCTCGGTTTATCGCGGCTTCCGCGAGGATTACTTTCCCTCCCCGGCCATCCTGAAAGAATGGCTGACCATGGGCGGCAATGTGACCATTACCGCCGATGCCCACGAAGCCAAGGCCCTGACCTTTGGCTTTGAGGAAGCCGCCGCACAGCTGAAGGAACTGGGCTATACCCGTGTTCTGGTGCTGGGCAAGGACGGTTTTGCCCCCTGTGAGCTGTAAAACGCAAAACACACCGCATTTTGCCGGGTGCGCACTTGCCGCACCCGGCTTTTGCTGTTATAATGGGAAAAAGCGTTTTTTCGGGAAAGTCGGAAAGCCATATAAGACGTTAGATCCATTGAAATGTGCGGTATAATTATTGCCCATCCGGGGCATCGGGGACGCCGCCCCTACAAGTAATTTGTGGATTAGTCACATATTTTCAATGTTCAATCCGACCTAAGTTCCGGCGGGGTCAGTGACCCCGCCCTACATATAAATTTATCATTTATTCCAATTTCTAATTCCTAATTAACTCCTCCCTCCTAACCCCTAACTAACACGAAAGGTGTACACTAATTTATGAACTTCACTGAACTTTCTTCCTCCGTGCGGCCGGAGATCATCCGGGCAACACAGGCAATGGGATATACCGAGATGACCGAAATCCAGCAGAAGGCCATTCCCCTGATGCTGGCCGGGCATGATATGATTGCCAAGGCCCCCACCGGCACCGGCAAAACCGTTGCGTTCGGCATTCCCATTCTGCAAAAGGCCGCTGGTTTCCCGGCAGGTGCGCCCAAGGCCGTTGTGCTCAGCCCCACGCGTGAGCTGGCACAGCAGATTGCACAGGATCTGACGAACCTGGCGCAGTTCCTGCCGGAGATCCGCGTGGTGTGCGTGTACGGCGGTGCCGGGCTGGAAAAGCAGCAGAAACAGCTGAAAGCCGGCTGCCAGATCGTGGTTGCCACCCCCGGCCGCCTGATGGACCACTACCGCCACCATGCGCTGGATCTTTCGCAGGTGACGACCATTGTGCTGGACGAAGCCGACGAAATGCTGAACATGGGCTTTTACAAGGATGTGCGCGGCATCATTGACCTGCTGAAAAGCAGAGAGTCCCTATCCATGTTCAGCGCCACCATCAGCCGCGAGGTACTGGATATCGGCTGGCTGTACCAGCACAACGCCGCCGAAGTAGACGTTCAGCCGGTGCAGGAATCCAGCCCCAAAATTGCCCAGTACAAGCTGCTGACCACCGGCCGCGACAAGCTGGCTGACCTGGCCCAGATCATCATCAGCAAGGATTACAAGCGCGTAATGGTGTTTTGCAACACCAAGTACAACACCGGCATGCTGGCAAACCAGCTGGCCCGGCTGCATTTTAATGTAGACTGCCTGCATGGCGATTTGAGCCAGGCGGAACGCAACCGCATCATGCAGCGCTTTAAGGCCGGCGAGATCAATGTGCTGGTTGCCACCGATGTGGCCGCCCGCGGCATCGATGTTTCGGATGTGGACGCCGTCATCAACTATGATGTGCCCGAAGAGAACGAGCATTACACCCACCGCATCGGCCGCACCGGCCGCGCCAAGCGCGAAGGCGCCAGCTACCTGTTCTATACCAAGGACGAGCAGAAGCGCGTGGACACCCTGCTGCGCCTGACCCGCAATACGGATGACTGCCGCAGCGTGCATTTTGACTTCAACCATGAAAAACTGGTGGTGGAAGAAAAGCAGAACGTGGATAAGTTCAACATCAAGTGCTATTTCTGATCTTATTTCTGCCAATATAAAATAACGTGGGGCGGTGCTTGTGCATCGTCCCACGTTTTGTACCTTTTTGTCGGCCAGCCCCGTGCGCGCTTTCTATCCGGCGCTGGGGCAGCCCCAAACTAAAGGCAACACCGCACAATTCCCGCCTGACGGCTTAAGCACCGCTCCGGCAGCCGCTGCAAAGGCGAAGCACACCGGAACACACCACGCTCTTTGCACAAGATAGGCCATAAACAAAGGACCAGAGCCGCACGCTTTTCAGCTAATGGCTTTGGTCCTTTTCAATTCTATCGTCGCCGGGTATCCGATTCCGGGGTTGGGGCTGTTACTCGGTTTTGCCTGCAGGCAGGGTAAAGGTGAAGCGGCACCATTTGCCCATCTCGCTTTCGGCCTTGATCTGGCCGCCGGACAGGGTGATCAGCACCTTGCAGATATGCAACCCCAGGCCGCTGCCGCGGGTGTTCAGGCCGCGGGAGCGGTCCTCCTTATAAAAGCGCTCAAACACAAAGGGCAGGGCATCCGGCGCAATGCCGTCGCCGGTGTTCTCGATGGTCACCCGCACCATGTCGTTTTCCTGCTGGATATCAAACTTGATGACGCCATCCGGCGGGGTAAACTTGATGGCGTTATCCACAATGTTGTAGACCACTTGATGGATAAAGTCCGGGTCGGCATACACCATGGTACCCGTGGGACCAAGGCCCTGGATATCGATCTTGCCATCCTCAATGCGGCGCTCATCCGAAAGCACCACGTCCGTAACGGTGGACCAGATATCGTAATTTTTGGGAGTACCTTTCACCTCGCCGGATTCCAGTTTGGTGATATCCAGCATGTTCTGCACCAGCCGGGCCAAGCGGCCGGTTTCCTGCGATACCACGCCAAGATAATGCTTGTACTCGCTTTCCGGGATGGTGCCGTCCAGCATGCCGTCAATAAAGCCCTTGATGCTGGTCATGGGAGTGCGCAGTTCATGGGCAATGTTGCCCATAAACTGCCCGCGGGAGTTATCAATGTTTTGCAGGCGGCCCGCCATGTTGTTAAAGGTCGTGGCAAAATCCGCCAGCTCCTGACAGCCAGTTACGGGGGCGCGTGCGGTGAAATCGCCGCCGCCCAGCCGTTTGGCGGCCTGGCTGATCTGTTCGATCGGCCAGGTAATGCGCCGCGCCAGCACCATGCACAAAATGCCGCAGACAATCAGGATGACCGCCGAGGACAGCAAGAACATCGTCAGGATGGAGCGGATATAGACCGCCAGCGCATGTACCGGTGTTGCAGCAAACAAATAACCCTCGCTGCCGCCCAGATTCACGCGGCGGCCCGCAATATAATACTTATCGTGCAGGGTATCGTCCATGGTACCCATAAGAAAGATATCCTTGCCGCTGTCCATCTCTTCCTGCAAGTTCTGCGGGATCTTTGCACTTTCGGCTACATCTTTGCCGGTGTGCATCAGGATGTTGCCATCCCGGTCTGCCACAAACACAAGTGCGTCCGATGATGTATTGAACAGTTCAAAGCCGGTCTTGGCTCGCTCCACCAACTCATTGTCCCCGCCAGGCAGGGTCACAATGTTTCCTTCCGAAGCATAGGTCTCCGCCATGGCAGTAGCACCGTCCAGCACGGCAGTCAGGGCACTTTTGCGCTCCTGGGCAAAGTACGCGCAGGAGAGCCCCGTTTGCAGCATGCACATCAACACCAGCGCCACCAGCAGCAGCGAGGCAAAGGTTGCAAACACTTCCCCGCTTACGCTGCGCAGCGGGGCTGCCCCGTTATTCTCTTCTTTTTTGGCGCGGCACATTATTCTTTAACCTCAAACTTGTAACCAACGCCCCACACGGTTTTCAGGTTCCACTGTTCCGAGGCTCCCTCCAGCTTTTCGCGCAGGCGCTTAACATGGACGTCGATGGTGCGGGAGTCGCCATAATATTCAAAGCCCCACACTTCGTCCAGCAGCTGGTCACGCGTATAGACCCGGTTAGGGTGCCCAGCCAGGCAGGCCAGCAGTTCCAACTCTTTAGGCGGCGCATCCACCACTTTACCCTTCACTTTCAGCTCATAGCGGTTCATATCCAGGTGCAGGTTGTCAAAGTCATAAACGCCTTTGTTTTCTTCGTCCTTGCTGCCGCAGCGGCGCAGAACAGCCTTGATGCGGGCCGTCACTTCCTTGGTTTCAAAAGGCTTTACGATGTAATCATCCGCACCCAGTTCCAGGCCCAGAACCTTATCATAGGTTTCGCCCTTTGCCGTCAGCATAATGATGGGGGTCTGGTTGTTCTGGCGGATCTTGCGGCAGACTTCCCACCCATCAATGCCGGGCATCATCACATCCAACAACACAAGGTCCGGGTGCAGCTTATCAAATTCCTGCAGTGCAGCAGTGCCATCATTGGCAATGGTCACGCCGTATCCCTCTTTGACCAGGTACAGGCGCAGCAGTTCACAGATGTTTTTATCATCATCCACAACCAGAATTTTCTCGTTTGACATGGGTTTTATGCCCTCCTACTCTATGGCAACACCGCACAATTCCCGCCTGACGGCTTAAGCACCGCTCCGGCGGCT
>ERZ1034876.763-NODE-763-length-15878-cov-8.786640_pt1 | contig 15878 bp, 13 predicted proteins | sample MGYA00520698_ERZ1034876 | MGnify/ENA primary metagenome ERZ1034876 (study PRJEB33766, sample SAMN09781723) | gut metagenome | biome: gut microbiome | host: Homo sapiens | place: Madagascar | study: EMG produced TPA metagenomics assembly of the PRJNA485056 data set...
CCTCACTTTGCAAGCAAAGTGAGCTACAATGCTGGCGCCGCAACAGACGATTATGTGGGCCAGTGCAAAACTCCGCTGCGAGGGCGCTGTCGTCTCTTTGCCAACCTTGAATTATCTGGATTTTTAACACCCTACCTGTGACGCGGAAGTAAACCGTCCAGCGGCATCGCTCTGTCATAATTTAAGTAATGTTGAAAGTATAAGTTCCGCAATTTTGTACCTTGAGAATAGAGATGGTAGATATTATTTTCGTTCAGACAAAACATAAGTACTTTTTGTCTGCAAAATTCGGACTTTATTGGAGGCTTTTCAATACAGCCTGCATGGAATGCTTACAAAATAAAGAAGGAAATCCCCCCATCTGCCTTTGAATCTCACCATCATAACACAAAAATCCCCGCCAACGCAATACCTGTCGGATATTGCATGGCGGGGATTTTATGGTTTATGTATCACAGACTGCGGCACGGAGGCCACTATTGTCTGAGCGAATTATCAAATCGTTGTAGGGATCTTGTTCTTCTCCATCTCGTCGGCATCACCAACGATAATCTTGTTGAACTCACGCAAACCGGTACCGGCAGGAATGAGGTGACCGCAGATAACGTTTTCCTTCATACCCTCGAGGTAGTCGGTCTTTCCGCTGATGGCTGCTTCGTTGAGCACCTTCGTTGTTTCCTGGAAGGATGCGGCAGACATGAAGCTCTTCGTCTGGAGAGAAGCACGCGTGATACCCTGGAGAATCTGGGTTGAAGTGGCAGCCTTGGCATCACGAACCTGAACGAGCTTAAGGTCGCGGCGCTTGAGCTGAGAGTTTTCATCGCGCAGCTTGCGGGCCGTCACGATCATACCCTTCTTCATTACCTCACTGTCACCGGCATCAACAACAACTTTCTTGCCCCAGATGCGGTCGTTCTCTTCAGCGAAGTCGAGCTTGTCGACAATCTGCTGTTCCAAGAAGCGCGTATCGCCCGGCTGGTCGATCTGAACTTTGCGCATCATCTGGCGTACGATAACCTCGAAGTGCTTGTCGTTGATCTTTACACCCTGCAGACGGTAAACGTCCTGGATTTCGTTGACGATGTATTCCTGAACAGCGGTAGGACCCTTGATGGCGAGGATGTCGCTCGGCGTGATTGAACCGTCGGAGAGCGGCGTTCCGGCACGTACGTAGTCGTTTTCCTGAACAAGAATCTGCTTTGACAGAGGCACGAGGTATTTCTTGACCTCGCCCAGCTTAGAAGTAACGACGATTTCGCGGTGGCCACGCTTGATGTTGCCCATCGTGATTTCACCATCGATTTCTGAAACGACAGCGGGGTTGCTCGGGTTGCGGGCTTCGAAGAGCTCGGTCACACGGGGCAAACCACCGGTGATGTCACCTGCCTTACCAACGGCACGAGGAATCTTGACGAGGATGTCACCAGCTTTGAGCTGCTGACCGTCTTCAACAACGATGTGACCGTTGATTGGGAAGTTGTAGGTGCGAATCAACTCACCGTTTTCATCCATGATATGGCACGATGGAACACGGCCACGCTCCTTGGATTCAACGACGATTCTTTCACGGAGACCGGTTGCTTCGTCTTCTTCAACACGATAGGTGACACCTTCCGTTACGTCTTCAAACTGGATGCGACCAGCACTTTCTGTTACGATGACGGCGTTGAATGGGTCCCACTTGGCAATGACGGTGCCCTTTTCAACTTTGTCGCCATCGTTGACGAAGAGCTGTGAACCGTAAGGCACGTTCTGTGAAGAAAGAACGATACCTGTGTTCTCATCGATGAAGCGGACTTCGGCCAGACGACCGACAACGATCTTGCAGGCTGTGCCGTCTTCGGCTGTCATGTCAACCGTACGGAGTTCTTCAAATTCAAGGCGGCAGTCGCTCTTGGCCACGATGGTGGCGTTGGCTGCAGCATTCGAAGCGATACCACCGGCGTGGAAGGTACGGAGTGTCAACTGAGTACCAGGCTCACCGATTGACTGGGCAGCGATGACGCCGACAGCTTCGCCCTTCTGCACCATGCGGCTTGTTGAAAGGTTGCGGCCGTAGCACTTCATGCAGACACCATGCTTACTTTCGCAGGTGAGAACCGAGCGGATTTCGACGCTCTCAATCGGAGAGGCTTCGATTTCGGCAACAATCGGTTCGGTGATTTCTTCACCAGCGGCAACGATGACCTTGCCGGTTGTCGGGTGAACGATGTCGTGTACTGACACACGGCCGAGGATACGTTCGCCAAGAGACGAAATGATTTCGTCACCATCCTTGAGCGCTGTGCAGACGAGACCACGAAGCGTTCCGCAATCCTCTTCCGTGATGATCACGTCGTGGGATACGTCGACAAGACGACGGGTGAGGTATCCGGCGTCGGCCGTCTTCAAGGCGGTGTCGGCCAAACCCTTACGGGCACCGTGGGTAGAGATAAAGTACTCCAACACGCTCATACCTTCCTTAAAGTTAGAAAGGATCGGGTTTTCAATAATCTGAGCACCTTCTGCACCGGCTTTCTGAGGCTTGGCCATCAAACCACGCATACCTGCCAACTGTGCAATCTGGTCGGCAGAACCACGGGCTCCGGAGTCAAGCATCATGAACACAGCGTTGAAACCTTGGTCGGCTTCTGTCATCTGCTTCATGAGGGTCTTCTTCAGGTCGGTGTTGACGTGCGTCCAAGTATCAATTACCTGATTGTAACGCTCGTTGTCGGTGATGAAACCCATATTATAGTTAGCAGTGATCTGCTCGATGTCTTCGTTACCACGCTTAACGATGTCTACCTTCTCCTGCGGAATGATGATATCGTCGAGGTTGAAGGACAGACCGCCCTCGTATGCCTTGCGGTAACCGAGGTTCTTGATACCATCCAAGAAATCGCAGGCACGGGCCATACCAACTGTCTTGATAACCTTGGCGATGATGTCGCGCAGAGATTTCTTTGAGATAACGGTGTTGATGAAGCCACACTCAACAGGGATGATTTCGTTGACAATCACACGGCCGACAGAAGTCTCAACCAAATGGCGGACACCCAAGCCGTTTTCGTCTACATCGTCAACCATGACCTTCACTGGGGCATGTACGTCAACACGCTTTTCGTTGAAGGCGATGAGGGCTTCTTCTGGACCGTAGAAAATCAGGCCTGAGCCCTTTGCGCCTGGACGGAGCTTGGTGATATAATACAGACCGAGCACCATGTCCTGTGAAGGCACAGTGATAGGAGCACCATTGGCGGGGTTCAAAATGTTGTGGCTCTGGAGCATCAACATCTGAGCTTCCAAGATTGCTTCGTTGCTCAGAGGGAGGTGAACTGCCATCTGGTCGCCGTCGAAGTCGGCGTTGAATGCCGTACATGCCAACGGGTGGAGCTGGATGGCCTTGCCTTCAATCATTTTAGGTTGGAAGGCCTGGATACCGAGACGGTGAAGTGTCGGTGCACGGTTGAGGAGCACAGGATGGCCCTTCATGACGTGTTCGAGGATGTCCCAGATGACAGGCTCGCGACGGTCGACAATCTTCTTGGCGCTCTTCACCGTCTTCACGATGCCGCGCTCAATGAGCTTGCGGATGATGAACGGCTTATAGAGCTCTGCAGCCATGAGTTTAGGCAGACCACACTCGCCCATACGTAATTCAGGACCAACGACGATTACGGAACGTGCTGAATAGTCAACACGCTTACCGAGGAGGTTCTGACGGAAACGTCCCTGCTTACCCTTCAGATAATCGGAGAGTGATTTCAAAGGACGGTTGCTGTCGCTCTTCACGGCGCTGCTCTTGCGAGAGTTGTCGAAGAGGCTGTCAACAGCTTCCTGAAGCATACGCTTTTCGTTACGCAGAATGACATCTGGTGCCTTGATCTCGAGCAAACGCTTCAGACGATTGTTGCGGATGAGCACACGACGATAGAGGTCGTTCAAGTCGGAAGTGGCAAAACGGCCACCATCGAGGGCAACGAGCGGACGTAAATCTGGAGGCGTGACAGGAATGATCTTCATTATCATCCATTCAGGACGGTTCTTGTCTTTGCTTGCGCGGAAAGACTCAACCACCTGCAGACGCTTCAAAGCCTCGTTCTTGCGCTGAACGGAAGAGTCGGAATTGGCTCTGTCGCGCAATTCATACGAGAGTTCATCGAGATTGATGCGGGTCAGGAGGTCGTAAACGGCCTCGGCACCCATCTTGGCGATGAATTTATTTGGATCGGAATCCTCAAGATACTGGTTGTCGTTTGGCAACTTCTTGAGCAAGTCGAGGTATTCGTCCTCCGTCAGCAAATCGTTTGGAGCCACGTCGTCGCTCAAGACACCTGGCTGAATAACGACATAGCGCTCGTAATAGATGATGGTATCGAGTTTCTTGGTCGGAATGCCGAGCAGATAACCAATCTTGTTTGGCAAAGAACGGAAGTACCAAATGTGGGCCACAGGCACAACCAACTGGATGTGTCCGGCACGCTCACGACGCACTTTCTTTTCAGTGACCTCCACACCGCAACGGTCGCAGACAATGCCTTTATAACGGATGCGCTTATATTTTCCGCAGTGGCATTCGTAATCCTTCGTCGGACCGAAAATGCGTTCGCAGAAGAGACCATCACGCTCTGGCTTGTACGTACGATAGTTGATGGTCTCAGGTTTGAGGACCTCACCGTAAGAATTGGCCTGAATTTCTTCAGGAGAAGCCAAGCTAATGGTAATCTTCGTGAAGTTACTCTTTATCTTGTTGTCTCTTTTAAATGCCATGTTTTATATGAAATATTGGTTGGGAAGCCATTGGCTCCCGCCGCAGAGGGCGGGATGCCAATACTTGTCCTATAAATAGGTGTTTAAAAAACGCCTACCTATGTAAAGAGTTACTATGTGTATCTGTTATTCAAGCGTAATGTTGAGACCTAAGCCGCGGAGCTCATGAAGCAATACGTTGAGCGATTCTGGAATGCCCGGTGTTGGCATCGGGTCGCCCTTGACAATGGCTTCGTAAGCCTTTGAACGGCCAGTGACATCGTCCGACTTGATGGTAAGGATTTCCTGAAGCACATGTGATGCGCCGAAGGCCTCGATGGCCCAGACTTCCATTTCTCCGAAACGCTGTCCACCAAATTGCGCCTTACCTCCGAGAGGCTGCTGCGTGATGAGCGAGTACGGACCGATGGAACGTGCGTGCATCTTGTCTTCAACCATGTGGCCGAGTTTCAACATGTAAGTCACACCAACCGTTGCCTTCTGGTCGAAAGCCTCACCAGTTCCGCCATCATAAAGCTGCGTAGAGCAGTAGCGCGGCAGGCCAGCCTTGTCTGTCCATTCACACAAGTCTTCGAGTTTCGCACCATCGAAGATTGGCGTAGCGAACTTCACGCCGAGTTTCTTACCAGCGGCACCGAGCACGGCCTCGAAAATCTGACCCAAGTTCATACGTGAAGGCACACCCAGCGGGTTGAGCACGATGTCGACCGGCGTACCGTCGGCCAAGAACGGCATATCTTCCTGACGCACGATCTTTGAGACGATACCCTTGTTACCGTGACGACCGGCCATCTTGTCACCGACACCAATCTTACGCTTCTTAGCGATGTAAACCTTGGCCATCTGGAGGATGCCGGAAGGAAGTTCGTCACCGATGGTGAGGGCAAACTTCTTGCGCTTCAAAGCGGCATCCATGATGTTGTACTTCTTCAAGTAGTTGATGATGAGCTGACGCAACAATTTGTTGGTGTGCTCGTCTTCCGTCCAAGCACTCAGGTCGAGCGAAGTATAATCGAGCGACTTAAGCAAATTGCGCGTGAAAGTAGCGCCCTTGGCAATCACCTCAGAACCGATGTTGTCCTTGACGCTGCAAGCGGTCTTGTCGCCGGCCAGTTTCAGGAACTTCTCAATCATCGTGTCCTTGAGTTCCTCAGCCTGCTTGGCAAACTCGTCGTCGTAGCGCTGGAGAACCACCTTGTCGGCAGCCTTATCGGCACGCGACTTGACAGCCTTGGCGTAGAGCTTGCGGTTGATAACGACACCAGAGAGCGAAGGATTGGCCTTCAAAGAAGCATCCTTGACATCGCCAGCCTTGTCGCCGAAGATGGCGCGGAGGAGCTTTTCTTCCGGAGTCGGGTCGCTTTCGCCCTTCGGCGTGATCTTACCAATCATGATGTCGCCTGGAGTGACGCGGGCACCGATACGGATCAAACCGTTTTCATCAAGATCCTTAGTGGCATCTTCGCTGACGTTAGGAATGTCGTTGGTCAATTCTTCCATACCGCGCTTCGTTTCACGAACCTCGAGAGAGAACTCATCAACGTGAACAGAAGTCAGGATGTCTTCACGAACCATACGTTCGTTGAGCACGATGGCATCCTCATAGTTGTAACCCTTCCAAGGCATGTAGGCAACGAGCAAGTTGCGGCCCAGGGCGAGTTCGCCGTTTTCAGTGGCATAACCTTCCGTCAGGATGTCGCCCTTCTTCACACGCTGACCCTTCTCGCAAATCGGACGAAGGTCGATGGTCATGTTCTGGTTGGTGCGACGGAACTTAGGAATCTTGTAAGTCTTGGTAGCAGAGTCGAAGCTGACAAACTCTTCTTCCTCGCTACGGTCGTATGTAATCACGATGCTGGTGGCATCAACGAAGTCGATCACGCCTTCGCCTTCTGCCGTAATCATCGTGCGAGAATCTTCACAAACCTGCTTTTCGATACCAGTACCCACGATAGGAGCCTCGGAACGAATCAAAGGAACAGCCTGGCGCATCATGTTCGATCCCATCAATGCGCGGTGGGCGTCGTCGTGTTCCAAGAACGGAATCAAAGAAGCAGCGATAGAGGCAATCTGCTGAGGAGCCACGTCCATGAGTTCCACCTCTGAAGGCGGCACAACAGGATAATCGGCGTCCTGACGGCACTTGACTTTGTCGCGGATGAATGTACCGTCGTCGTTCAGCGGTGCATTTCCCTGACCGATAATCTTGGCCTCTTCCTCTTCTGCTGAGAGATAAACAACATCATTGTTGTCCAAGTCAACAACGGAATTTTCCACCTTGCGGTACGGTGTCTCGATGAAACCAAGTTCATTGATCTTGGCGTAAACGCAAAGAGAAGAAATCAAACCGATGTTCGGACCTTCAGGCGACTCGATAGGACAGAGACGGCCGTAGTGGGTGTAGTGTACGTCTCGAACCTCGAAACCTGCACGCTCACGAGACAAACCGCCAGGACCCAAGGCTGAAAGACGGCGCTTGTGCGTCACCTCGGCCAGCGGGTTGGTCTGGTCCATGAACTGCGACAGGGCGTTCGTACCGAAGAACGAGTTGATAACGCTGGAAATGGTCTTGGCGTTGATCAAGTCGGTCGGGGTGAACACTTCATTGTCACGTACATTCATGCGCTCGCGGATGGTGCGACTCATACGGGCCAGACCGATGGCAAACTGATTTGAGAGCTGTTCGCCAACGGTACGTACACGGCGGTTGCTCAAGTGGTCGATATCATCGACAGTGGCCTTTGAGTTGATCAACTCGACGAGATACTTGATAATCTCGATGATGTCTTCACGCGTCAATACGCGAACATCCATATCGGTTGTCAAGCCGAGCTTCTTGTTGATTCTGTAACGGCCCACCTCGCCCAAGTCGTAACGCTTTTCTGAGAAGAAGAGGTTGTTGATAACTTCGCGTGCGCTGGCATCATCGGCAGGGTCTGCATTACGCAACTGGCGATAGATGTAAAGCACAGCTTCCTTCTCGGAGTTCGACGGGTCTTTCTGGAGGGTGTTGAAGATGATAGAATAGTCCGACGAGCTGGCCTCTTCGTGGTGTACCAAGATCGACTGCGCACCGCTTTCGATGATTTCATCAATGTGTTCAGCTTCGAGCACGGTCTCGCGGTCGAGGATGATTTCGTTACGCTCGATTGAAACAACTTCACCCGTGTCTTCATCAACAAAGTCTTCCACCCAACTCTTCAAGACACGTGCAGCGAGCTTGCGGCCCACCAGTTTCTTGAGGTTGGTTCTGTTGACCTTGACCTCTTCAGCCAAGTCAAAAATCTGAAGGATGTCCTTGTCGTTTTCAAAGCCGATGGCACGCAAGAGGGTTGTCACAGGCAACTTCTTCTTACGGTCGATGTAAGCATACATGACATTGTTGATGTCCGTTGCAAACTCAATCCAAGAGCCTTTGAAAGGAATGATACGGGCAGAATAGAGCTGCGTACCATTCGCATGCACGCTCGAACCGAAGAACACGCCCGGCGAACGGTGCAACTGAGACACGACAACACGCTCGGCACCGTTGATGATGAAGGTGCCGTTGTCGGTCATATAAGGAATCGGGCCAAGGAAAACATCCTGCACAACCGTGTCGAAATCCTCGTGGTCGGGGTCGGTACAGTAAAGCTTCAATTTGGCCTTCAAAGGGACACTGTAAGAAAGTCCGCGCTCAAGGCATTCATCGATGCTGTAACGGGGCGGGTCGATATAATAATCGAGGAACTCTAACACAAAGTTGTTGCGAGTGTCTGCGATAGGAAAATTCTCGGCAAAAACTTTGTACAGACCGTCGTTCTTACGCAACTCCGATGGCGTATCAAGCTGGAGGAAGTCTTTGAAAGACTTTAACTGTACGTCCAAGAAATCCGGATAAGGCATCGGATTCTTGACAGAGGCAAAGTTTACACGTTGGTTAATAACTCTGGAAGACATTCGTGAAAAATATGATTTAGGATGAGAACTTCATTCTGGGCGGCGCTCACCGATTGGAAATGCGTTGTGCAAAAGAGCGGGTGTTCCATTATCATATAGGCACCATGCTTTAATGAGGCTTATAATATGTGTGCATGCTATGCTGGAAACGCTCGCCGCGAACCAAATGGAACAAGCCAAGCGGACAAGACCAAGCAAGCAAGACCAAGCAAGCGGTTGTAAATGGAAAGACACAGGCTGTTTTCTCGCGAAACAGCAGCCGTTGCCCTGTATTTTTTTTGCACAAAAGCCCCCACGAACCATTTGTTTGCGAAATGTGTCGGGGAGGAACAAGGAACCAGCATCAGCCGATCCAACAAAACATCTGAATGCGAACAGGAATGCGAAGCAGAAACGCCAGCGGAAAAGCAGAGCAAGAGCGCAAGGCGCCAGCCACATCGGCATACCCAAACATCCCTAAAAAAGAAGTTCTAATCTGACTTAATTTATAGACACAAAAAGGTTAAGAACCCTCTATCAGAGGATCCTTAACCCAATAAATATGAGGTAGCTTATTAAGCGAGTTCTACTTCAGCACCAGCCTCTTCGAGAGCCTTCTTCAATGCTTCAGCTTCTTCCTTAGCAACGCCTTCCTTCAACTTGCTAGGAGCACCGTCAACGAGGTCCTTAGCTTCCTTCAAGCCGAGGCCGCAAGCTTCCTTAACAGCCTTAACAACCTGGAGCTTTGCAGAGCCAGCGCTCTTCAAAACAACGTCGACAGCAGTCTTTTCCTCAGCGGCAGCAGCGCCACCAGCAGCGGGACCAGCAGCAACAGCAACAGCTGCAGCAGCGGGTTCAATACCATATTCGTCCTTCAGGATCGTTGCCAACTCGTTTACTTCTTTCACTGTCAAATTTACCAATTCTTCAGCAATAGCTTTGATATCTGCCATTTTCGTAATGTATTTTTATTGTTTTTATTCAGTTTGATTGGTACGGATATATCCGATTATTCAGGGCGCTCGCCCATAGTTTTCAGCACGCCATGGATAGTCTGGCCTGCAGATTGGAGTGCAGAGATAACGTTCTTTGCAGGAGATTGCAGCAATGCAACAACTTCGGCAAGAACTTCTGCCTTGCTCTTGATAGCGCAGAGCGTATCAAGCTGATCAGCACCTACGTAGAGACCTTCCTCAGCGTAAGCAGCCTTGAGGGCTGGAACGCCGCTCTTACCTTCCTCCTTGATCAACTTTGCAGGAACGTTGGCAGTGTCACAGAAGAGGACAGCCGTCGTGCCTTTCAAGCAGCCGTAGAGCGGAGAGAAGTCAAATTCAGCAGCTTCGAGAGCCTTGTGCAACAAGGTGTTCTTCACGAGAAGCATCTTGATGTTTGCGCCAAAGCACTTTCTGCGCAAATTGCTTGTAGCCTCAGCGTTCATACCGGTTACGTCAACCAGGTAGAAGTGAGCATATTCTTTTAATGTTTCACCGATGTGCTCGATGATCAAACCTTTATCTTCCTTTTTCATGATTTGCCGTCAAATTTTAGATTTCGTCAACAGATTTGGGATCTACCTTGATACCCTTGCTCATAGTGGAGGAAAGATAAATGCTCTTGATATATGTACCTTTAGCAGCAGCAGGCTTCAACTTGTTGATGGTAGCGATGAATTCCTTTGCATTGCCGAAGATCTGCTCGGGAGTGAAAGAAACCTTACCAATTGAAGTGTGAACGATACCGGTCTTGTCAACCTTGAAATCAATCTTACCCTGCTTAACCTCACGGATTGCCTTGGCAACATCCATGGTAACAGTACCACTCTTAGGGTTAGGCATCAATCCGCGCGGACCGAGAACACGGCCGAGAGCACCGATTTTACCCATGATAGCTGGCATAGTGATGATAACATCAATATCAGTCCAACCACCCTTGATCTTCTCGATATATTCATCGAGACCTACATAATCTGCACCTGCTTCCTTAGCAGCAGCTTCTGCATCAGGCGTACAGAGGCAAAGCACACGAACTGTCTTGCCAGTACCATTTGGCAGAGATACAACGCCGCGAACCATCTGATTGGCCTTACGAGGGTCAACACCGAGGCGAACGTCGATATCCAAAGAGGCGTCAAACTTAGTCGTGGTAATTTCCTTAACCAAGCTAGATGCTTCCTTCAAAGTGTAAGCTTTCCCTGCTTCAATCTTGCCAGCTACAGACTTCTGATTTTTTGTCAGTTTACTCATGTTCAGTTCAAAAATTGAAGTTAATTATTAACCAGGGAAGTCTCCCTTAACTGTGATACCCATACTGCGGGCAGTACCTGCTACCAACTTCATGGCAGATTCAATAGTGAAGCAATTCAAGTCTGGCATCTTGTCTTCGGCGATAGCCTTAACCTGATCCCAAGTGATTTCAGCAATCTTAGTACGATTAGGCTGAGCGGAACCACTCTTCTTCTTGGCTGCTTCGAGCAATTGAATTGCTACAGGAGGAGTCTTAACTACGAATGAGAATGATTTGTCATTATAGTAAGTGATAACAACTGGCAATACCTTACCAGCCTTCTCCTGAGTTCTGGCGTTGAACTGCTTGCAGAAATCCATAATATTGATACCCTTTGAACCCAAGGCAGGACCTACGGGAGGGGAAGGATTTGCAGCGCCACCTTTAATCTGTAATTTGATTAATCCAGCAACTTCTTTAGCCATTTTGTCTGTTAATATTTAAATTGATTTAATATAAAAGAATTCTGAACGCATTCGTAACCTTGCGTTAGCCTTCTTTTTCGACTTGCATAAAACCTAATTCCAACGGAGTTTTGCGTCCGAAGATCTTGACCATCACCTTTAGTTTGCGCTTCTCGACATTCACCTCTTCGATGATGCCACTGAAACCTGAGAATGGTCCGTCTGTCACCTTGACAGTCTCGTCAACTACGTACGGGATGTCAATGTTGTCTTCAATCTCCGTTTCCTCGCATGAACCGAGCATACGATTGATTTCCGACTGCGGAACTGGTGAGGGGTTATCCAAGCCTCCAAGAAAGCCTAAAACGTTCGGCATGAAACGTAGCGTGTGAGCCACATCGCCCACGAGGGCAGCTTCTACGAACACATAACCAGGGAGTGATATTTTCTCCTTGATTACTCTTTTTCCATTACGCAAAGATGCGTGTTTCTCGAGCGGCAGAACCACTTGCGAAACATGCGCCTGAAGTAATGGATTGTGCTTAATCTCAGCGTCAAGGTACTCTTTTACTTTGAATTCCTTACCACTGGCAGCACGAAGCACGTACCATTTTTTTTCTGTCTTAGCCATTTTCTTGAAAACGATTAACCTGGGTAAACCATGCTCATAGCCCACTTGAACAGAGAGTCCATAGCGAACACCACAGCTGCAACGACAAGGGAAGCAGATAATACAATCACTGCACTATGGTTTAGTTCGGCATAACTTGGCCAAGTTGTTTTATGCGCAAGTTCGTCGTAACAAGTCTTGCAATAATTTACAAACTTCTTAAACATATTATCTTCTTTTTAGCACGGGAAGAGAGGCTCGAACTCCCGACACCTGGTTTTGGAGACCAGTGCTCTACCGACTGAGCTATTCCCGTAGGATAGTTCCCGATGCCGAAGCGATACGGGAACTATTTTTATTTAATCCAGCCTCTTAGGAGACTGTTAATCGACGAATTAGTCTTCGAGGATCTTTGTGATCTGACCAGAACCTACTGTACGACCACCCTCGCGGATAGCGAAACGAAGACCCTCGTTCAGAGCTACTGCGTAGATGAGCTCAACCTCAATCTCTACGTTGTCACCAGGCATTACCATCTCAACTCCCTCTGGAAGCTTGATCTCACCTGTACAGTCCATAGTACGGAGGTAGAACTGAGGACGATACTTGTTGCCGAACGGTGTGTGACGACCACCCTCTTCCTTCTTCAAAACGTAGATAGAAGCCTTGAAGTGCTTGTGAGGCTTGATCTGACCCGGGTGGCAGAGTACCATACCGCGCTTAATCTCGTTCTTATCGATACCACGGAGGAGAAGACCTACGTTATCGCCAGCTTCACCCTCGTCGAGGATCTTACGGAACATCTCAACACCAGTAACGACACACTTCTTATCCTCACCGAGGCCAAGGAGCTCTGTCTCGTCGCCTACCTTAACGCGACCAGTCTCGATACGACCAGTAGCAACAGTACCACGACCTGTGATTGAGAATACGTCCTCGATAGGCATCAAGAATGGTTTGTCGAGGTCACGTGGAGGCTCCTGGATCCATGTATCAACAGCGTCCATGAGCTCCATTACCTTGTCAGCCCACTTCTCTACACCATTGAGTGCACCAAGAGCAGAACCGCGGATGATAGGAGTTTCCTCCTCATAGCCGTACTGGTCGAGGATCTCGCGAACCTCCATCTCTACGAGCTCGAGCATCTCCTCATCCTCTACCATATCGCACTTGTTCAAGAAAACAACCATACGCGGTACGTTTACCTGACGAGCGAGAAGTACGTGCTCACGTGTCTGAGGCATAGGACCGTCAGTAGCAGCAACTACAAGGATAGCACCGTCCATCTGAGCAGCACCAGTTACCATGTTCTTAACGTAGTCGGCGTGACCCGGGCAGTCTACGTGTGCATAGTGACGCTTTTCTGTTTCGTACTCGATGTGAGCTGAGTTGATAGTGATACCACGCTCTTTCTCCTCAGGAGCGTTGTCAATCTGGTCGAAAGACTTAACATCCTCGCCACCGAAGCCTCTATCGTGAAGAGTCTTAGAAATGGCAGCAGTAAGAGTAGTCTTACCATGGTCAACGTGACCAATTGTACCAATGTTTACGTGCGGTTTGGTGCGCACAAATGTTTCTTTAGCCATAGCTTTCTTATTTTATATATAAATTGAATGTTCGTTTTTCCCCCGATTCTTGATTTAAGAATAGAAGCAGAGCTGTAACTGAGAGTTGAACTCAGGACCTCTTCCTTACCAAGGAAGTGCTCTACCACTGAGCTATTACAGCAAGTTAATAAATTGAGCGGAAAACGGGGCTCAAACCCGCGACCCCCAGCTTGGAAGGCTAGTGCTCTATCAACTGAGCTATTTCCGCAAGAATAAAAAAAGAATGGTGGGCAAAGATGGATTCGAACCACCGAAGGCGTAAGCCAGCAGATTTACAGTCTGCCCCATTTGGCCACTCTGGTATTTGCCCGTGAAGCGTCAACTTTGCAGTCGTAAGCAAGTGTGACTTTCAAACGGCTGCAAAGTTAGACATTTATTTTATACGCGCAAAACTTTTGGCATATTTTTTTATTTAGCCACATGTTTTTCCTTGTATTTTTCTGACTGGCGCTGTAAAGCATCGACACACAGGTCAATAGCCTCTTCAAAAGTGTCGCTTGTTTTTTCAGCATGCAAGTTTCCTCCCGGCACGTTGATGCGCACTTGCACTTCCTTGTTCATGGCAGTTTCTGGCTTGGTCACCTTGAGCACTACTTCTGCGCCTGCAGCCTGATCGCAGCTCTTGGCAATCTTCCCGACCTTCTTTTCGATGAATGCTTGCAGTTTTTCGGTTGCGTCGAAGTGTACTGACTGAATTCTGATATCCATATAGACCTCCTTTTTTATTCCTTCTCGAGGAAGGGGTTTGGGTTAGTGAATATTCGCCGCTCTTCTGGCCCGTAGCGGGCACTTTCAATGGCGGTTTGTCTGTCGCCTGCGGCTTGTTGCTTTTCAAAAGCGAATATAGTCAATGTTTGCCGCGCCGCCAAGGAAAAACGGAATTATTTTCTCGATTTTTCTTTTTTTTGGATTCGTGCCATTTGCCGCCCGCCGGAAAGAGGGCAAAAAGCGCAGACTACTTGTCATTCTCTCTGGGATGTGCCTGCTCATAGACCTTCTTGAGTTCTTCGAAGGTGGTGTGCGTGTAGATTTGCGTGGTGGCCACGCTTTCATGGCCGAGGAGGTCTTTGACGGCTTCGAGGTCGGCACCGTTGTTGAGCATCACGGTGGCGAAAGTGTGGCGGAGTACGTGCGGGGTGCGCTTGCGCTGCGTTGTGACGAGGCTGAGACGGCGTTTGACGGCTTTCCTCACCTGCGATGAGTTCGCCCGCCCCTTTCTTTCGTTGAGAAAGAGGGCACCGTCTGGAAATCCGCACCATGCTTCTCGCCGCTGCAGATAGGTGGCAAGGCATTCTGCGAGTTCCTTGCCGAAGGGCACGACGCGGTGTTTATTGCGCTTGCCCAGCACGCGAAGTTCCATGCGGTCCATACTGACGCTTGCCACGTCAAGGCCGCAGAGTTCGGAGACGCGAATGCCTGTGGTGTAGAACGTGAGCAAAATCATATAGTCGCGATGGCCGATATAGGTATCTTCGAAATGTACTTCATCGAAGAGACGGTCCATTTCTGCCTGGCGGACGTATGAGGGGAGAACGCGCTGCGTTTTGGGATTGGGGATGAGCGACATCGGATTGACACTGATGACATCGCGCACCTCCAGATAACGGAAGAAGGTGCGCAGGGAGCTTAGCGACCGCTTGATGGTCTGGGGCTTCACGCCTTTCTCCATACGGCTGGCCACCCAAAGGCGCACGCGGTCGCGGTCAACCAGCGTCCAGTCCAATAGTTCTTCCTGGCTTCTGAGAAAACACTCCAGGCAGCGCAAATCGCTATGATAGGTGGCGATGGTGTTCACAGACATTCCGCGGTCCACCTTCAAGTAGTTGATAAAATCTGAGATATAATCTTCTGTTTCCATGCTTTTTTATTTATTGGCTTTTGCAAGCTGGGAGCGCTGGCACCTCTTTACCAACCTTGAATTTTCTGTATTTTGAACACCCCACCCAACGGGATGCCGTAAGACAGAAACATCAGAATGCCTCCTACATATATATATAATGAGTAGGCATCCGCAATCTCCCATACCTGCCGCATCACGCCAGACTCATAGGCGCTTTATATAGAGGTAGAGGTCGAGATTTTCTGTCTTGCTTTTGGTATCTCTGAAATTTATTATATTTCAGCCAGCCCCACCTCACTTCTTCTTCGACTGCACGTTCAGTTGGTAAATTACCGACAGTTGCTGTTTTTAGTTCGCCTACAAAGTTAAAGCCGATTTGCATGAAATTCCAAATTTCCACTTCACTCTTACTTCACCCGACTTCACTCTTAGTTCCATAAACTCCTTATTATCAGGTATTTGAA
>ERZ1034876.768-NODE-768-length-15811-cov-8.613227_pt1 | contig 15811 bp, 9 predicted proteins | sample MGYA00520698_ERZ1034876 | MGnify/ENA primary metagenome ERZ1034876 (study PRJEB33766, sample SAMN09781723) | gut metagenome | biome: gut microbiome | host: Homo sapiens | place: Madagascar | study: EMG produced TPA metagenomics assembly of the PRJNA485056 data set...
TCTCCAGCTCGAGCTGCCGGATCCTCTCCTCGAGGCCGCCCTCGAAGCCGGCGTACGCCGGCTCGTCGCCCTCAGGTGTCCTTGCCCGGCCGCTCATCCGCGCCCCCTTCGTTCCGCCGCCTTTCAGCCAATAGCGTACAACATCGGGGCTTCCGATGCCGAGCGCTTCCGCGATGCCCCTGCAAGATGCGCCTTTTCGCGCCATCTCCATCGCCTTGCCCCGGACCTCGTCGCCGTAGGGCTCGAACTTGGCTCCGCAGGTCCTCTGGTGCGGCCCGGCCGCGTTTGCCGCCCGACGGCTCAGGGTCCTGCCGGAGATGCCGGACATCCTGGCGCTCTTCTCGAAGTCACCGGTGAGCGCCAGCATCTCGAGGGCCTTTTTTCTTGCGGATTGACTGTACACGCGAACTCCTAACCGGACCGAATGGTCCAACTATTCGTCCGCACCCCCATTTTGAAGTTGTCCAGACCTTTGTCCCCGGGACAAAAATAAACTGAGGGCACGCGGTTTCGAAATTATTTGCGGATTTGTCCCAGGATTTGTTCCAAACGCCCACGCGAAATCACGCGGCAGGATTCGGCGGCAAAACGGCCAAGACCGACAAGCCAACTGCATATTGCTTTCCCGGTTTCGAAACTTTAAAACAATTCGAGTTTCGAAACCGGGAAGAAGAGTTTAAGCGAGATACGACATCAGCTCCGAATCGACGCTAGAGAGGGAGCATGCGCCGCTTCTGTCCATCAGGGATGCATTCCCGAAGGTTCTCATCGCCTGCGTAGGAGTTCGAACGCGCACAAATCGATTTGGATGCAAGCGAAGCCCCCAGCCAGCTCTGTGACTCATGGGAAAGCCACCTGAGACTACTCACTTTGGCAACAACATGGCAGGAAGCTGTCGTGCGCTACAGCAGCCGGTATGTGCGGCCTTCGTAGTCAATGACGCCTTCCTTGCGCAGCTTCGAGAGCTCGTTCGACAGCGCGCTGCGGTCGACGCTGAGGTAGCTTGCCAGCTTGGTCTGGCTGTAAGGGATGGCGAAGGCGCGGGTGCCGGCCTTCTTCTGCTGCTGCGATAGGAAGGCGAGGATCTTGCCCCGTATGGTCTTGGGAGTCATGGCGATGGCGCGGTGGTTCATGTCTAGGTTGCTTAGCGCCAAGGCGCGCATGAGGTTCGAGGATATGTGCGCGTGGCAGCCGCACTGCTTAGGGCAGGAATGGATGATGCGTTCGGCTTTGAGCAGCACCACCTCGCAGGCCGTATCCGCCAGCACGTCGATGTCGAGGGGCTCCATGCTGCAGGCGTAGCCGTGCGCGAAAAGCGAGCCGGCCCCCAGCATCTCCAAGATCGTCGTCTCGCCCCAGGCATCCGAGACCTCGATCCGTACGCGCCCGGACAGGACGACGCCGAGGTATTCGGTGGGCTGGCCGGCGCGCATGATCCGCTCCTCCCGGCTGAAAACCCTTCTTGTCGCCCCAAGGCAAGGCAGCATCAGCTTCGCTTCGTCTTGGGTTATGCCGGCGAATAGCATCGAAGAAGAAGTAGGGATATCAAGCATTGGTTTCACCTGTAGGTTCTACAACAGAAATGTATGTGATACCACAGTATAGTGTAATTGCTTCGAAAATACACCCCCGAGTAGAGGAGCGCGAAATGACTGACGAGAACATGTTTTGTTTCCAGTGCGAGCAGACGGCGGGATGCACCGCCTGCACCGGAGCTGCCGGCGTGTGCGGCAAGACCGCCGACGTGGCTCGGCTGCAAGATGATTTGACCGGGACATTGGTCGCCTTGGCCCGAGCCGAGAGCGGCGGAAGGGGGGATACCGAATCCGACGGGCTTATGTTGGAGGGCATGTTCGCCTGCGTGAGCAACGTCAGCTTCGACCCTAAGGCCATTGCCGCTCTTGAGCGTCGCGTTCGTGCGAAGGCTATTTCCCTGGGCGAATTTAGCTCGTACGACATGGGCTTGCTGTGGAACGCGCAGGAGGATATCCGCAGCCTGAAGAGCCTGCTGCTCTTCGGCATGCGCGGCGTGGCGGCGTACGCCTATCATGCGCAGGCACTGGGGAAGTCGGACCCTGTTGTGACGGCGTTTCTCTACGAGGGCATGAGGGCCGTCGGCTCCGACCTGGGTATGGACGAGCTGCTGCCTTTGGTTCTCAAATGCGGCGAGGTCAACTTAGCCGCCATGGCCGCTTTGGAGGAAGCGAACGTCTCCGCCTACGGCAAACCCGAGCCTGCGACGGTTGAGCTCAAGGTCGAGGCGGGACCCTTCATCGTGGTCACCGGCCACGACCTGCACGACCTCAAGCAGCTTCTGGAGCAGACCGAAGGCCGCGGCGTGAACGTGTACACCCACGGTGAGATGCTCCCCGCGAACGCCTATCCCGAGCTGCGCAAGTATTCGCATCTGAAAGGCAACTACGGTACCGCATGGCACAACCAGCGCAAGGAGTTCAAAGACCTTCCCGCGCCTATCCTGTGGACGACCAACTGCTTGGTGAAGCCAGACGAGTCGTATGCCGACCGCGTGTTCACCACCGGACCCGTGAGTTTCCCGGGCGCGCATGCTATCGAGGCGGGCGAAGACGGCGCCAAGGACTTCTCTGCCCTTATCGACAAAGCACTGGAGCTGGGCGGTTGGGACACTGATCGGACCTTTGCCGGCATCAACGGCGGCACCAGCGTCACCACCGGATTCGGCTACGACACCGTGATGAGCGTTGCTCCCGCCGTCATCGATGCGGTCAAGTCCGGCGACATCAAGCGCTTCATCCTGCTGGCGGGCTGCGACGGCATGCGCAAGGAGCGTAGCTACTACACCGACTTCGCCAAGCTCGCCCCCTCCGACTCCGTCATCTTGACTCTGGCCTGCGGCAAGTACCGTTTCAACGACCTGGATCTGGGCAGCATCGACGGCATCCCGCGCCTGCTGGACGTCGGCCAGTGCAACGACGCCTACGGCGCGATCAAGATCGCGCTGGCGCTGGCGGATGCCTTCGGCTGCGGCGTGAATGATTTGCCGCTTTCCATGGTGCTCTCCTGGTACGAGCAGAAGGCGGTGTGCATCCTGCTCACGCTGCTGCACCTGGGCATCAAGGGCATCTACCTGGGCCCCACGCTTCCGGCGTTCGTGAGCCCTGGCGTGCTGCAGGTGCTGGTGGACAACTACGGCATTCGCCCCATATCCACTCCCGAGGCCGACCTTGCCCAGATCATGGGCTAGCCGCTCTTTTCGAACAGAACCCATTCTCGTTCCCCGAAGCAGGACGGCATCGTCGGTCCCTGGAATGTAACTCCAGTAGAAACTATCGATCAAGTGGCAGGGGCTTATCCCGCTCGGCGGTATCGGGATTCCAGGCGGCCGCGAAATCGTCGTCCATTCCCTCGCCGATGATGCCGCTATGAATTCGCCTTCTGTATCGAAAGAGTGATCTGCGGTCTCGAGTATTCGTCGAATTCCTCCTCTGATTCGGTATCGAAGGAGCAGGCGACGCGAACGGGGGTGTCGTTGCTGTATACGCGGACACCCTCGTAGAACGACCCTGCCAGGAACGTCTCTTTGAAATCGACGGGGATAGCAGACGTTGCAAGCAGCTCGGGGTCGGCAACGGATACGTTCAGGCCGTTGAGCGGGGCGTTAAGGGCCTGGAAGTCCTGCTCGGCTTGGCTCAGGTTTTCCTCGAGGCTCGCCGCGACATTGACGCCTTCGCAATAATTGATCTCAGTAATCGTCCCGTATTCGTCGAAGGTCAAGTAGACGTAAGCCCCCTCCCAGCTGTAATCGCCTTCTCGCAGATAGCCTCTCACGTGATAGCCGTAATCTTTGTACTTCTCGTACGGGTCATCTGCCGAAACGCGCTCGCATACCTGCGCCAGCGCGTTTTCCGCCATATCGATATGCTCGGCGGCGAGGGCGATCTTCTCCTGCGTCTCCTGGCTTCCCTGGGCGTATTGCGGAATATATATCGCAACAAGGACCAGAACGGGCACGATCGAGAACGCGATCAATTGCTTCTTGATGTTCGGAACGGGAACGCCGTAGGCATCGGCCATCGCCTCGGCGTTGTTCGCGCTTTCCGAAAGCATGTCTGCCGCCGTGCTCACCGCGCCAACCGCTCCCGCGACTTGGGCCGCGCCCCCGAGGGCCTGAGCCGCCTTGTTGTCGCTTTTTTGCAGCAGGCGCCCCGCCGCTTGCGTCGCAAGCACGCCGGCAACCTGAGCCGAGCGGTCGCTTTGGGTCTGCCTTACCGCAAGGCGGTTCTGCAGGTCAAGCCATTGCTTTCCGCGCATGCCGAACTTCGGGCGAAGCGCGCAGAAGCAGAACACGGCAACGTAGATCGCGACAAGGGCGATTCCGGCATTGAGCCCGGCCGGATTGAAGCCGTCGCTGTGGAAAACCAGGTCGTCGATCATTTCCAGCGGCACGATAAGGGCGCATATTGCAAAGGACATGATGAGCGCCCGCAGGGCGATCTTGGGATACGCGCAGTAGCGCTGGATCTGCCTCTTCTCTTTTTCGCTGAGTACCCGCATGCGATGCCTTTCGTATGCCGTCGGGATAAGCTTGGCGCCGATCGGTAAGGAGAGCGACTGCCGCAAGGTCACTGCTGGGCCGGCTCTTGCGGCTTAGACCAGCTTGCCCTTGCTGTGGTCGATCATGTGCTGGATGATCTCGGCCGTCCAGTCGGTGAACTCGCGGTTCTTCGTGACGAGCTTGTCGCCAGTAAGCTCCTGGTAGCAGATTTTCGCCTTGGCATAGCGCGTGACCTTGGATTCCTCCTCGCGGGACAGGCAGTCCTCCGTGGTCTTGAAAGCGCCGAGCGCGCGGGTCATCTTCGCGTTGAACATGATGTGCGGCTTGTCGTCGGCGTCGAGGTAGATGAAGGCGGCCTTGGTCACGCCGAGCTGGTTGGCGTGCAGACACGCGACGTTCTCGAGCGACTCAAGCGTGTCGGTGAGGTCGGCAGCGAGTGCTGCGGCTTCCTCGGCAGTGACGACATCGCAGGGCTGTGACAAGACGGCGTCGTCTTTCACCAGGTCTTTGATCATGAGGGTATCCTCCCATAGGTTGCGAACAAAGCGCGCCCGCAAGTTGGGCGCTCGTGTTTGGAATTGTACCACGGAAGGAAAGGCTCACCCTCGCTGCGCCCCGCGCAGAGCCAGGACAACGGCTTCGACGGATGACTCATGTTCGGAGAGCCACTATTCCGAGAGACGATTGTGAGACAATCGAGAGGTGCGATGTCCTCCATGATGTACCAAAAAGCGGACAAGCTCCTAATAGTCGAAGATATCCCAAAAAACACTATCACAAACAAAAAAAATTGTTGAAAGGGAATTATTCCTATTGGAATAGCCTTGATTAGAAATCGTTGCTGGGCGAAGCCTACTGCGGCAAAGTGACAATAACTTCTTCTTAGCCTGTCCATTGCAGCGGACAGGCGCGGCATTCTTCTCGGTTACACTTTCCTCTATTGGGAAACGCGGCATATAGTAAGGGTGCTATATCAAATGCTGTGTTACTCTCGAAGTATTATTATCCTGGCAGGGAAAATACGTCTCGCTGGCGGGGCGAAGGTTGAAGGGCCGTCAGCAAGGCGTGGATTCGGGAAAGAGGGCGCGCATGGCCACCATCGATGTTGACAAGCTTCGCGACTACATGACTGACTACTTCGGCACTGCTATGTTCAACGGTTTCCCCGCCGCGATTCTCGACCTCTCCGACATCGAGAGCATGAGTGGTCACGAGCTTTGCCAAAAAGCGGAATCCCTCGGGATCGACCTTCGCGATTTTGAAATCAGGTAGACGAGCCTGATGGCAGGGGAACGGCAATGACCATGAGATAGCCCTTCTCATATGTGAAGAACAGGATTCAGGGTATGCTTATAATGAGCCAAAGCGGAAGTCCGATTACAATTCACTTTCTTGGGAAGCGCGAATGAGCGATCAGAGCAATTTCGAAAGACTGAAGACTACGCTCGTTACCGAGCTCAATCTCGGTAGTGCGAGTATTCGGCGCGTCATCAAGCATGCCGGGTTCGATACGCTTCCGAAGCTTCTCGATCTTTCGGAAAAAGATATTGACGCCCTTTTCGAATGGCGTGACGCCGACGTGATAATCGAGCTTCGGGAGCGATATCGTGCGAACCCGGAGGATTTCGCTTCGTCTGTCTTGCAGAGGAGGGAAATCGATGCAGAAGCCGTCGACGAGACCCTTTCGAAGGCTAAAGCCTCCTATGTTGCTCCGCGGAAATTCAGCGCCTCGAACGCCGGCAGTTTATTATTCGCGCACGATGGGCCCACCTCGTTGCCTTCGATGCCATTTTCTGACGCATTGAGGGGTTTTGAGAAGCGGGCGAGGGAGGCGTTTGACGATCTCGACGACAGATTCGATGACGTCATGGTCTACCAGGCATTTGAGGAATTCCCGACCGACCTTGATGAGCTGAGCGATGCTTTCTTGCAACTCTTCAACTACTACTCAGGTCAGCCTCGCTCAGCCCTTGCCCTGATTGATCGGCACCTCAGGAATGCTTTTGCGATATTTGTTGCCGATAGGGCCCGAAATGTCTACAGTGAAGGAAACTTGTGGGGCAACTTCTTTGCGGAGCTTCCCATCCCCGATAGCAACGTGCAAGGTTTGTTCAAGCGGGTCTTTGCCGACCACATCGAACGGCGTGGGATGCCCCTTTACGCACGCGACGAGGAAGTCAACTGCTATTACTACACCGCGCTTCTCCATGGCGGTTTGTCGGCTGATTTGTGGTCCAATCTTTGGGAGAAGTGCATCCTTCCCCTGGCAAACGAAATCGCCGCCGGCCATTATGGTTTTGGCGGAGAAATGGACGGACATTCGATTCTCAAGGAGCTGAAGAATCCGAAGAGCCGGTTTGCGCCGAAGAAGGCCGTGCTGAACATCCTCGAGAAGGCTCCCGATTCAACTATCGCGCCTCTTTTCGAGGCATCCATGCGTGTGGCTACCCAGGTGGAAAGCTCGAAAGACTCTCGAAGCAGCTACACGATGCTTTCAAACTTTGGCCTTCCGGAAGTAGCTATGGATGCCTTGCGTGAGAGCCGGGAACAAACCTCCGCTGCCACAAGGTCTCGCTCTTCGAACGCTCCGCGTGAGAAGCGGCAAAGTGGGCAAAAGCTTATCTATCTCCCCATGGCCAGCCTACAACTCGATCTCGCGGAGGGCGTCGTGTCTATGCGGTGGCCTCGGCAGCAGTTCCCGCTGCATCTTGCTGGGGCAAGAATCGATTACTACGTCGGTGGAAAGATGGAGCACAGCTCTGAGTTCAGCGTAAGCGTGGGAAAGTGCATCCTTGAAGCTGCGAGCATCGCTGTCAAACCTCAGGCTCGCTACGATGTTGAGCTGAAGCTCATGCAGAAAAGCGAACAGACCGGCGAATACGTGGAGGCAAGCTCGCTGAACCAAACGTTCACCAGAAGCAAACCTGGCTGCTTCGAGTTCATTAAGGATGCCAAGGGGCTTTATCGCCTGCGCGGACGAAACGAGAGAATCACGCGAACGCGCCGCATAGCCTACATTGTTAAGGACGGATGCGGAATCGAGCCTGGTCAGGGCATGCGTGCGGTTTCGGAATACGAGACCTCCGGTGGATGGGGTGGAACCCAGATTTTCATCTACGACGTTGATCCTGGTTCTTCGGGATCGGTCGTAAATGACCTGACGGGTGAGGAAGTTGCCGTCTGGCAGGAGCGGTATGTCGCCAAGATCGACAAGAGGCGAATCATCGGAGAGACCGCCGACGGAGTTGACTTATACGGGTACATCCCGTGCGAACTTGGCACCAACGGCGGTCTCCCGTCCATGACCATAGAATCTATCGATGGCCTTGCCGCGCTCGATGACCTCGATATCATGTGCATAAGTGATGGGCAAAGAATATCGATACCGCGCCGCGTCATGTGGTCTGACGACTACGGCGGGTCGACTGCTGCTCAGATCGCCCTCATCCCGCAGGAGTCGGGCCTATTCGACTTCCATATCGAGGAATGCTTGATCGAGGCAAGGCAGAAGTCCGTGCAAGGTAAAGTCGTTTTCAGATATCGCTTCGCCGTGGTTCCGATTCAAGACTTCAGGCCGACATCCATAAGCTTCGACTTTGGCATTGCAGTCGCCGAGTATGGTTTTCAGGCAGTCCTTGCGCTCGACGTCGTTGGAACCCAGGGAGAAGCCGCGGCCGTGGGCGCATGGGGCAGGTACACCGCCAAGACCCTCCTCAAAGATGAGTTCCTGCACCTTCGCATACGATCGAGCGAAAGCGGCAAGGAAACCGACGCAAAGCTCGCCCTTGCGGCCATCGACATTGGGATTCCCGGCACTCTCGCGCGCGTGTCCACAGAGCGTCCCGTCTGCTTGGCGGATGCTTTGGATCTTGGCCCAAGCGCCGCCAACTTCAGGATTGCCTCGTATGGGTGGCGCTACAACAGAGCCGCGATTGTGATGCTCGGTTTGGAGCCCCTCCTCTTTAAGGAGCTCAAACAGCCGGGCGTGCACGAGTTCAACCTGTTCGCGCATACGGCTTCTTTTCAGCAGACTGACGGCTCGAGGCCGAGCGATCTTCCCCTGAAGCTTTCTCTCATCTACGGTGACGATGTGACCCAGGGGTATCTAAAGCCCGCCTGGACCGAAGTTGCGATTCTCGATTGCGCCGAGGGCATCGGCATCTCCGATTGGAAGCTGCTGGTAACCGCGGACGGGAATCACGTGCTTCGTTTTGATGGACGGCCTGTTTGCGATGTTTGCTTCGAATTCAAGAGGAAAGTGGGCGGAAGACTCATCGCGGAGGCGTCTGCCGATGCTGGCGCGACGGAGCTCGTACTTCCGCCAAGTGTGGTTAGGTTCCTAGACGCCCGTAAGGCGGTCATCATGGAAATGTCCCCGAGTGACTGGCTGGGGGAGCCTCAGCACGAATATACAACTAAGTTCATTCTGAAAAGGCAGGCATAAATGGCACAGGTCAAAGAATTCAACCCGATCGAGACTGCCCGCAAGGTGGAAGACTCCTATCGCGAGTACATCGCCGCTACGATTCACTTTGCAGACTCGGACCTGCAAGCCCAGTTGGAGAGTATTCTCAAAAGGCCCGGCTACCTGGCAAAAGGCCCCTTCTTGGAGGCCGCACCGCCATACAGGAAGGGCAAGACGGTTGCTGAGCTGGTGGACGAGGGAGCCCTCTGCAAGGGCATGATGAGTCTTGGCGGAGGCAATCCTGACAACTTCGATCCGCACCGCCCTCTTTACGTGCACCAGGTGGAGGCCATCGAGAAGGCCAGGCACGACCGCAACTATGCTGTTGTTACCGGCACTGGCTCGGGTAAAACCGAATGCTTCCTTTTGCCCATTCTCAATGACATTCTCAAAGAGTTCGGGGAAACGGGCCACTCTGCCGGCGTTCGCGCCATGATTCTCTATCCGATGAACGCACTTGCAAACGACCAGCTCAAGAGGCTCCGCATGCTTTTGGAAGGCATCGATATCACCTTCGGCCGCTATACCGGTGACACCGAGGAGACTGAGTCAAAGGCGCTCCAGAAATGGAAGGAAGAGAACCCAGGACAAGTCAAGCTTCCTAACGAAATCATATCCCGCGAGGAGATTCGCAAGAATCCTCCCAACATCCTGCTTACCAACTATTCGATGCTCGAGTATCTCCTCCTACGTCCCGAGGATGCGCCGTTGTTCGGCAGCGCCTTCGGTGCGAACTGGAGGCATATTGCCATCGACGAGGCGCATATCTACTCTGGTGCCCTCGGAACCGAAATCGCATACCTGCTGCGTCGCCTTAAGGCTCGCATCGAATCGGAAACGGGAGAGCAGCCCCATCTTCATTGCTACGCAACCTCCGCAACCATCGGTACCGATGAAGATAAGCCGAAGGTTGCCCAGTTTGCGCAGGATCTCTTCGGAGAGCCATTCTCCGGCGGAGGGTCCGAACTCGATGTGGTGAGCAGCAAAAAAGACCAGCCGCAAGACGCCCTGGATGAGACGCCGTGGGGCATGCTTCCGCTGGCTGCGTGGGCAGGCCTTCGCAAGGCGCTTTGCGACCCCGAGGCTGTGGACGCGTCTGCCATCAGGGAGGTGCTTAAATCTTCTGGCGTTCCGGCAAACGTGCTTTCGAGGATGGAGGGCGAGAGCCCGTTACTGGGCCTTGGCAAGGTACTTTTAGGCGAGCGCTCTGTATACAAGCTGGTAAGGCGCTGCAAGAGTCTCCTTGACCTCACCGATCTCGAAAGCATTGGAGAACTTGGGATTGAGGGGCTTGCGGGCGATAACAAGGGGGTCGAAACTCTCACCGCCATGGTCGAGGTGCTTTCCTCTGCACAGCGCTCCAAAGATGTCCCCATCCTCACGAGTCGCTTCCATTCTTTTCTTCGTGCTCCTGAGGGAATCTACCTCAACCTTCATACTCGCAAGCTCACTCCCAACAAGACTATCGCTGAGAGGTACGACGACAGCAACGACACTCCCGTGTACGAGGTCTCGGTTTGCCGCCATTGCGGTCAGGCTTACATTCTTGGCAAGGAGAAGTCTGCGAAGGAAGCCGCCACAGCTTGGCTGAACCCTCGCCACGAGGGCACGGACTTGGATGATGAGTTCATCCCGAGAACCTACTACCGCATACTTGCGAACGAGGAGGAGCGCGATTCCGATGAAGAGGTCCAGTGGCTGTGCCCGATTTGCGGTTCGCTCCATCACGAGGCAGATGGCGGCCTTCACCGCTTCAGCCACGAAGAGGCCCCTCGCGTTCCCGTGGCGCTTAACCGAACTGAGGGCTGGCAGGCTGATGAAGAGACTGCGCGCTGCCGCCATTGCGGCTATCAGTCTCGTGTGGCGATCCAGCCGATGAGGGTTTCTCCCGAGGCTGCGGGAAGTGTTGTCTGCTATGACCTGGTCAGGGAGGTCCCTCCCTTCGACAAGGAGGAACCTGACGAAGATGACTGGTTTGCAGATTCCGACGAGGAGCGCAGGGCGGGGAGCATCATCTGCTTCTCGGACAAGCGCCAGGATGCCGCCTTCTTCGCCCCCTCCATGGAGCGCACTTACGGAAGCATCACGCGTCGTCAGCTTATTAGGGAGGCCGTGGAGGCCAGGTCGGCAAATGGCGATGGCTGCAAGCCGAGCGCTGTGGTGAATTGGATAGCGAGTATCGCCAACAGGAGATATCCTGGTCTTTTGGGCTCCGACAAGAAGGGGCAGGCAACCGCGTGGATTCTCGATGAGCTCGCCGCAGAGGACTCTCGCAACAGTCTTGAGGGGCTCGGCGTCGTGAGAATTGAGCCCGTCGAGTTTAACGAGGGCTTCTCGGACCCCAGGGTTCAGGGCCTCGTCGAAAAGCGCGTTTGCCAGCTCAACGCCGATGGCATTGAGTGGCTCACTGCCGAGGACTACATTCTGTTTGCCAAGGTTTGCCTCGAACTGCTTCGGGAGCGTGGCGCGATTGAGGTTCCCGAGGGCGTGCCGGAACTCAGGAACAACCACGAGAAGCGAGGAAACCTTGTGATTCTCGGGGGCGAGAGCGCGCCCAAATCAAAGGATATCGTTCAGTTTGCCGGTACATCCGCGAGCACTACCGAGAACAAGCGCAGCGTTTTTATTCGCAAATACGCCAAGAGGGTCCATGGCATCGACATTTCTCGAGAGGACTCGTTGAAGATACTTCAAGAGCTATTTATCTTCATGGTGAAATACTTGGGAGGTTACTTCAAGGCCGATGACTTCCTTGTTGGTTCCAAGGAGACCGTAAAGGAGAAGTTCAGGCTCAGCAAGGACATCTGGACGATGTTCCCGCACGCAGATGATGACATTCTCTACCGCTGCGACGCATGCGGGTGCGAGACGCACTTGGATACCCATGGCGTTTGCACGACGACAAAGTGCGAGGGGACGATGCGCAAGATGACCTTCGCCGAAGCCAAGGACAAGGATCGATTCTACAAGGTCGTCTACCAGGAGGAAGCGTTGCCTCTTGATATCGAGGAGCATACGGCGCAACTGTCTTCCAAGAAGGCCCGGGAAATTCAAAGTGACTTTATCAAGGGGGACGTGAACGTGCTGTCGTGCACCACGACCTTCGAGCTTGGCGTGGACGTTGGGGATCTGCGCGCAATCTTCATGCGCAATGTTCCTCCCTCAACTGCCAACTACACGCAGCGCGCGGGTCGAGTAGGCCGTCGCGCGGGCAAGCCGGGCTATGCCATCACGTTCGCGCGTCTTCGCCCGCACGATATCGCGTATTTCGAGAATCCGGAAAGGATCATCACGGATGCTACCAGGGTGCCCATGTGCTACCTGGACAACGATGCTATTGCCGTGCGTCACGTCTTTGCCGTTGCGATGTCTGAGTTCTTCCGTTACGCGAGCGAGAACCTGGGCAAGGAGGATTATTCCCATGAGTACAACAGCTTCATGGACCTCTCCGTTGAGGAACCGAACGGCCTGCGCGAACTGAGGAAGTATCTTGCCTCGAAGCCAGAACGAGTTTCTCGCCAGATCGCGCGAGTCATACCCGATGCTCTCCCCGTTTTCCAAGGCCTGGGAATTGCGGACTGGGGTTGGGTTGATATGCTCGTCGCGAGTCCTGCTAGCGATGATGACGACGGCGGAAGGCTTGTGCGTGCGCACGCTTTAAAGCATGCCGACTATGCTCGATTGCAGCAGGGCGTGGAAGATTACATGGGCGAAGATGAGTACAAGGCGTCGAGCCTTATGAGGGCGCTTGGTGCGCTTAAGAAGGAGCGGACTATATCGATTCTCGCGGAAAACGGGATTCTCCCCAAATATGGTTTCCCCACGGACTTGGTCGAGCTTCACCTTCCTGCAGTTGAGCAGTCGATTGAGGACAATAGGCTCTCACTGTCTCGCGGGATGCGCCAAGCCATTAGGGAGTACTCGCCTGGTTCGGAAATAGTCGCAGGGAAGGTTCTCTGGCGCTCAGTTGGAATAAGGCGGCCGAAAGGGCGCGACCTTCAGCAGCGCCGATACGGAAAGTGCCCCGAGTGCGGTGCATTCGTCTGGCCGATTGATAACTTCAGCAACATGGGGACGTGTCCTGTTTGCAAAACCGAATTCGAGCTGAAAGGCGTCATGCTGATTCCGTCATACGGCTTCGAAGGCAAGCGGGTAGAAAAGGGCATCGGGCTCAGGAAGCCTCGCTCAAGGGGGTACGCGACGGTTCACTTCAGTCAGCACTGGTCGAACGAGGCGAGTCTAGAAATAGTTCAGTTCGCAGGTGGGTGCGTCCAGAAACGCTATGCAGGTAACGGGCAGCTGTGCGTCCTCAATGCGCCTCGCGGAGGGTTTCATGTCTGCAATTATTGCAATGCTGCAGCGGTAGTTGGTGAGAAGATTGAACACTGGGGGTATTGCGAGAAGAGCGGGATCGCGCCGAAGATTCTTCGATACGACGCTTTGGGGGCGTCCTTTGTGAGCGATGTGCTTGAGCTCGTGTTCGACATTGAGGCGGCTCCTGTCTATGCCGATGAGGACTGGGAGGCTGTGATGTGGGCGTTGTTCACCGCTGCCGCCAAGATTCTCGAAGTGCCCGAGACGGAACTTGGCGGAACGATGTACGAGAACGAGATGCATGGTGTATCCCTGCTTATTTACGACGATGTCCCTGGAGGGGCAGGCCATGCGCGCCAGCTTAGCGATAGGGTGACCGAGCTTGTCGAGGAGGCGTACAAGGTTGTGGATGGTCATTGCGGCTGTGGCGAGGAAACCTGCTGCTACGGTTGCATCGCCAACTACTATAACCAGAGCAAGCAAGCGAAGCTTTCCCGTGGCGCTGCGAAACGAATACTGGGAAGCTTGCTGGGATACTAGGGAAGAGAAAAGCCAAAGGAAAGGAAGCCATCGTGGCAAACATTTGCGATCAGCGCTTATTCATCGTTTCTGAAAACGAAACGGCCGCAAAAGAACTACTCAATACTATGTCAAAAAACTTCGAGGAGGCAACGCAAGTCGAACTCCTCAAAGGAGTTGCCGCGGATGCGAGCTGGGATAAGCTCGTAATGGCAATGAATAACGGGGTAACTAATCACAACTTGCTGTGCCTTCTCGATAGTGATCCCGATTCTGGTGCTGAAAGCGGAACGCTTTCTGGGTCGATGCAATATGGCAAGCCGTGTATCGAATTGAGGCTCGGGCTTAAATGGCATCCCAGCTCTCAAGTTAAAAGTTTTTGCGAATCTATTGATTCCAAGAAGTACGGCTGCGCATCTATTAACGGTGGGGAGTGCGTGTGCGCTATGGGCGATGAATTCGCACATATCCAATGGGGTGAAGATTTCGGGTCGCCCACAGAAGGAATTGTAGATTATGGCGATTACGCAGAATGGGCAGGCAAAGTTAAAAGCTCGGTGCCGGGCGACTTGAATGAAATTGCCCTTTGGGTACTGTTCGACTCGGTTGAGCCGAGTGACTTCTTCTGGAAGGAGGCAAATGCTGAAGGATTCGAGCAAATCGAAAAGGCCGATCCCGGACTGCTCGACGAAATAGCTGAGGAGCTCGGTTACGAGGATGCAGAGGAACTGCGAGATTGGGCCGAAGACGTCGAGGACGTGAAAGCTATGCTTTGGGATCTTGACGACGAAGAAGTTGGCGAAAGCTTCAGGAAGCGCCTTGCCATTGCATCAAGGTGCGATCGCGGCAAAAACAGGGGAATCGATTTCGATGCTATTGATGCGAAAGATCCCAATCTGCTGGACGAAATCGCAGAGTACTTTGACTACGAGAGTAGGGCTGATCTCATTTACGAGTTAACAGATATTTACGAGCTAGCAGATAGTTCCGAGCTGTGTGCTTGGTTTTCCGGAAGTATTGAAGACGAGGGAGAGGGAGGAGAGGAACTGCTTGAAAGACTGGAGAATATCCTTGATTAGTTGAGCGAACGCAACGATAGGCTTACAGGTAGAGTTCATTTTATGAAAGGATGCATTATGAGTGGCTATAACGATAATTTTACTGCGATTGCGTGTGATGAGTCCCAGATGAAGGGGCTTCTCAAGCTGATGATAACTAATATGATTCAAGGTGCTCCAAACGTATGGAAACGTGGCATGGATGAAGAGACGTTCGATTTCAGTGTCGACGATTTTGACACCATCGATGAATTGGCTTCAAAGGCTTCCGATATGTTCTGGAAGTACACGATGGAGGCCTTCAATCCAAATACGACAAGCTATTCCACAAGCGACGAGAGCAGTTTCGATTTTAAGAAACATGGCGATTGGTATCTCATTGGATTCCGCTTCTGCACAGGTCTCTTTTTTATCGCAAACGATTTAGAAGACTACTTTACTAGACATCTACCTGAAGGGTCGTATGCAATATCGGATATTCACAGCTACAATGGGGAGGACGAGTTTTATCACGTTCTGAGAAATTATGACACCGAAGACGGCATGACCCTGTGCGGCGACAACGTAGATGACGGGGCTTTCTTTACTTGGGATGACGAGGGCGGTATTCCCAAATCTGAATTTGAAAAACTGTACAACGAAAACTATCCGAAAAAGGATAAAGCTGATAGCCCTCTTGATCTTACGATGAGATACGTTCTCGACGAAGCAAAATGGGAGTACATCGATAATTGTTCGTGGGATTAAGTTCGAAGATGCGGTTGGGCACGAGGTTTTTCGAAACAGAGTATTGCGTCGAGTAAAGGGAGACCCCGTGCCCACCGAGAGAAAGCTCTCGACATCGCTCAGTATCTTCAGAGCCACCGTCAAATCCCGGTTTGTCGAGATGTTCGGGGAAGAGCAGCGGCTAGTTGAGCTATC